>Ga0134099_1003838_pt1 | contig 10668 bp, 11 predicted proteins | sample 10_taG_2_FD_105482 | JGI IMG/M metagenome (GOLD analysis project Ga0134099, IMG submission 105482) | Switchgrass degrading microbial communities from high solid loading bioreactors in New Hampshire, USA - 10_41_5_180_A2 metaG | ecosystem: Engineered > Bioreactor > Semi-continuous > Anaerobic >...
TAAGTTTGTATTGACCAAAATCCGCCTGCGCTTCATATCCCGGTGGAGAAATTTCACGGGGTGAGGTTTTACGTTTACTGGCATGCGGATACCCGTGCTGTTCCCTTAAGGCTTTCATATAGCAGTAGAATGTAGCTCGTTTAACTTGTAGATCAGGGATTGTATCTGTATGTGGGAACATGTCAATCGGTTTTTCGGTCATTTTAAAATCACCGTTTGAAGAAACATATCGACATATTTTCTGGGTTAGCTAAAAGGCTACGGATGATAGGGAGTAATTAAACAACTTCGATATGTTATAGCTTTTTGACACGTCTGGATTACATTGAAAATGACGTAAATTACATATACTACAAATCAATTACCTCAAACCTCTTTATTGATTTTTTCAATGCTATAAATGTAAATAAAACATATAATACCGTTCCGAAAATCAACCCTGTAAGTTGAAGTAGAATATTATCAAATCCAAATGCATTTAATGCTTCCAAACCGGGAATATGGTGCAGCGTTTCTGCTATACCGATAATAATAAAAGCAACAAATATATATAAAACGAATGGCTTCCCATAGTAGTAAGCAGTTCTAAAAAATCCGCTTATAAAGATAGCATTAAAACATCCAAAAATCAGTAATACAAAGCCCAGAAAAATTAGGTTGGCGTTCATCAAAGCATTAGACCTATAAACAACAGAATCTGCCCAAACCGTCATGCGCAGAACAGTCATGATTGTCATAATGGAAAAACCGCACATTTCAATGAAAATGCTGAATGCAAATTTACTCCTGACCACATCAGCCTTCGATATTGGAAGAAGTGCTGAGTACAGAATATCATTGGCTTCTCTTGCAGTCTGAAAAGACTGAAAAATTCCAAAGCTTACAAAAAAGGCACCAACAAGTATCGGATACCCAGGAATAAGTGCCATTAATCCAAAAGCAATGAACAGGTATGATAAAGGTGATGCACTAAGTCTAAACTCTTTTCTTAATAGCTTATACATCTCGTGAACTCCTTTCTAAGCGAAGCATTGTTTCCTCCAAAGTTTCTCCGGACTGACCAAGTTCTTTCATAAATGCTTCTATTGGCAACGCAGCTACAAGTTTTCCGTTGTGAATATAAATTATATCATTAGCGCATTTCTCCAAATCGGAAGTGATATGTGTAGAAAAAAAGATAGCTGTTCCACGTTCTTTAAGCGTAAGGAATATTTCCAGCAATTCATCTCTTGAGAAAGGGTCTAGTCCACTGGTAGGCTCATCAAGAATTAATATTTCAGCTTTGTGTGAAAGTGCTAAAAGCAGATTAACTTTGACCTTCATTCCTTCTGAAAGCTCATAAGGAGTTTTATTTAAATCCAAGTTAAAGAGTTTCAGATACTCATGGCAGGCTGCATCATCCCAATTCGAATAAAAAGATTTTGTTACTGCAATAATATCACTGAGTTTCTTCCTGGGATAATAATTTATCGTTCCGTTTGAATAGCCGATACGTTGCTTTATCTCAGGCTCATTCCCTTTTAAAGCTAGACCAAAGTAAGATATTTCTCCCGAATCCGGATGAACAAGATTCAGCATACATTTTATTGTAGTAGTCTTTCCTGCACCATTTCTGCCAATAAAGCCTGCAATTCTTCCTTTTCTAAGGTTGAAAGAAATGTCCTTAAGGTTAAAAGCTGGAAATCTTTTATTGAGGTTTCTTATTTCTGCAATATTCATTGTTTCTTACCTCCAAAGACCTGCTGAAATAATGAGTCAAAAGTATTTTTGGGTGGAATTGCTATTCCTAATTGTTCATCAGCAAGTAATATTAAAGTGTCGCCGGGTCTTATATCAAAAATTTCCCGTGCTTCTTTCGGAATAACTATCTGTCCTCTTTGACCTACTGTTGCTGTCCATGCGTATTTGTTATTAAATGCTTTCATATCCAATCACCTTATCATACTTATCATACTTTTCATACTTTTTACACTATAATAATACATTAAATGCAAGCTAAAAACAACCGGTGTTTTTCCCATTAATGTAAAAAAACCGCATGGACGGTTCTTGTGGTTAAATTTTCAATATAATTGCTTGTTTATTACTGTTAAACACTTGGATATCTTGTGAATATGCCCTTACTTTCGGTAGTTTTATGTTTATCTTAATACCTCTTTCACTTTTAGTGTTGTTTATTTAGACATAATTATACTACTTGCACAGCAATTTAAGCACGATAAAAATAGAATCAGGAACCGTCCCTGGGGTCTGGTAAATATTAACCACCTTAATGTACAGAAGAAGCCTTGGAAATACAAAGCTCTGGCAGCAGAAAAGCGCGGCATCTCTTATTTGAAATTACTTCTGCCGCGCTTTTATCCTTTTTCATATTAAATTAGTTATTTTTTAGTGGTTGACTAAATAGCCACAAAATTTGAATTCCCCGCCAACTATGTCGGCTATATTTTCAAGCTTGCCAATTCTTCATTCGGGCTCTTCAAGTCGGAGGCGATATTTTCTATCGAAGAAAATGATGACGTTATTTTCAACATTGTAGCAGATTGTTGCTGTGTTGCACTTGCTATGGACTGAATTTCATTCAATGAGCTATCAACCAGGCTGTTTATTTTTGAAATAACCTCTATGAGCTTATTGCTATGAGATGAAGAATTTTGGGAAGCTGATTCTATCTCGTTTACTTTTGACTTCATAGTATCCTGAAGCCCTTTCAGTTCATCAAATTTTTCTGCAGTCTGTATTACTCTCTGAATGGATGTTTTGATTTTATTTGTTCCGGAATCTATTGTCTCATATACCGAGTTGGTTTTGTTTTGTAAGTCCGTAACCAATTTACTTATATCTTTCGTAGCCTTCCCTGATTGCTCCGCAAGCTTTCTTATTTCATTCGCAACCACGGCAAAGCCTTTTCCTGCTTCTCCAGCCCTTGCCGATTCAATAGAGGCATTCAAGGCCAGAAGGTTTGTCTGGTTTGATATTGTATTTATTATGTCAAGGATGCTATTGATTTCACGAGTAGTCTCAAGAAGTGAAGTCATGACTTCTCTCGTATCAACCGTTGATTTTTCAACTAAACCCATATCCTGTACCGCAACATCCATATAATCCTTACTCTGTTGTGTAGCCTGATAGCTTAAATTGAATACATCAACCATCTCAGCGGATTTGATTGATACCGTCTCCAAATCTTTAGAAATATTTTTTATAAAATCTGATGAAGCTTGTACATACTGCAGGTTATCTTTACAGTTATTCACCGCTGAAAGCGCATTACCGGCTATTTCTGTATTAGCCTTTGTTGTCTCATCCATTGCAGCCGCAAATTGATCGATTGAGTCAAAAAGCACCTTGGAAGAAACCTTTGACTTTTCAGTTACCGAAGCAAGAGCGTTTAGAATTTGTTTTTGCTGCTCGGAATCGGCAAGCGAATTAAACATTTTATTCAAACGTCTTATAAGCAGGTTGAACAATAAGAACAAAGCAACGAACTCAACTACAAAGCCCATCAGTATGGGGAAATATTCGGACGCTCTTCCGGCGTTTTGTAATCTGAAATATTGAGAAATGGCAAGATTTATCAATCCAATTATAAATGCGGTAAAGGTAAGATTTTTGTCATAATAAAGACAGCTTAATATACAGGCAAAAAGATAGGTAAGATAAATACCGATATGTATATTGGTAGCGAGCATTCCAACAATCATCGTGCTTATAAAAATATTGAAGTATTTCAGAAAGGTTGGATTCACGCCTTTTCTGACAAATATAAAGTTTAAAATAACCACAATAAAGCTGATTATCATAAAAATTAATAACTGCGTCATATTGATTCTAAATATCCTGATACGGGTCAATATAAACAAAGTAGGAAATACCACCAAACATATGACCAATAAGAGTGTGGAAGTGAGCTTATTTACTTCCTTGGTATTTAACAGAATAAACGTTTTTTTATCCATAAACCTCTCCCCTGCAGTATAATTAATTTTATTTCATACTTTAGACTGCTGCTCTTAATATAAAGCTCTTATATTAAGGACTTTATGTTTAGAATATGGGTGAATACAGAATTCGAACCAGTAACTTCTGCCATGTGAAATAGAAATAGCATTCTACCGCTGAGTTAATTCACTGTATAAGTAGATTATAAAACTGTATCTGGGCATCGTCAACTACTTTATTCCATTGAATATTCTAAGATACTGCCATTATAAAACCGCAGGTACGGTTCTTGAGGTTTATATTTTCAGGATAGTTGCTCTGTTTGTTCCTGTCGAACGCTCGGATATCTTGTGAATATGCTCTTACTTTATGTAGTTTTATGCTTCTCTTAATACCTCTTTCACTTTTCGTCTTTTTTCCAGACATATTTATTTTGCTTTCACAGCAATAATGCGTACAAGCAAAAATAGACCACAGGAACCGTTCCTGGGTTCTATTGATGCCGGTAAATTTTTTATGAAAATATATGAAGACGCCTAACATAAAGTTATAGAGTATAACACAATATTTAACACAGTTTGTGTCATTGTTGGCCTCCTTCATAGAATTAACAATTAATATCTTGTTTTTCCAGTAGTATTGATTCCTGATTGAACTCTTTCAATACTTCATCCATAACAGACTTCATCTGCTCATCAGTAACATAAAGAAACTGGAAAACAGACTGTTTACATTGGTAATTATCCCTTTTTCATCCTTATACGCACCTCTGGCAAAAAGAATGGTAAAACCATCCGTATATTTCAGAGCAATATCACTCACCTTTTCTCTGCCTCTTCATAAGTTATTGTCTGAGTGTATGTATCTTTGTCATTCAATCCAATATACATGGTGTATTTTGTAACATTATTTGCATCATTTATCGTCTGTTTCACACAGTCTGAAAAGGTAAGGCATGTTATTAATATAGCCACAGTTAATACAAATATTTTAAGCTTTCTCATATAACATTTCTCCTTACTGGAAAACTCCGTATTTGCATATTAATATATGAGTATACATAAAAACACCAAAAACGATAAGTAACAAACACATCAGTCATGTCAACATTTTCAAACTCCCGAAGAACGTCTTTTAACTTATTTCCTAATTCTTCATCCCCTCTCAAATATAACATAAATCGTGCACATTGATCTATTGACATAATTCTACCTCCTATAAGCACGTAGTTGCAATGAACTGTTCTTCTTAATATCTCATAAAAGAACTAACAAAACAGCTAACAAACTTTTTTTACTATTTTAACCGGTTGCAAAAATCAACAATGGTTAAAACCTTTGATGCTGTCAGACTGCATTTAGAAACCAATATCAAGGTTTCGAAAAAATTTAAAATTATTCAGTTATGTTAGTCGTTTTTGTTAGTTCTGGTGTTTTATAATTGTGTTGTAAAAATACAGTATACATATCCGTAAGAATCTTGCCGGAATGAGTATTTAGAATCATATAAACAAGGAGGTTTTAATTATAAGGTGAAAAATCAGAAAAAGAACAAGAAGTTACAAACTCAATGATTGAAGCTAAAGAGCTCTCAATGGATAAGTTGAAAGAGGTCGTCGGTGGGCTTAAGTGGGTATTAAAGCTGGAGCTTTGCAAACATTATAAAAATAGATAATACTATGTTCCAGAGAATACTGCTATTGGTATTGTACTTATAAAGATTAATTCGGTTTAGATTTTTTACAATTAGAGAATATATAAAATTTTTGTATGAGTAGTAAAAACACTCCTTTCTGGTAAGAATTAGCGATATTAAAACTAATAAGGATTTAAAATGTTCAGGTAATAACTAAGAGAAATAATTTTCAAAATCCTTCTGAAGTTTTTTAGTGGATATCTGCAACTTACGCAGGCTTTTGCTTTGCCGCTAATTTCTTTTTGGTATTCTAGACACTTATTAGTGTCATTATTATTCACATTAGAAACATCTGTGAGGTTCTTTACCTTTTTTACAAGCATAATAATTATGACTATATGAAATAGCAATTTTTCATCATATAGCTCCTGCTACTTAAATAAATTTGTTTCAGGGCCATTAAGCAGTGGTTCGATTTATTTTGAATGAACTGGACGCGGTCAAAGATCCTGGGTTTGAAGGTACCTGCGATTCCGACACAAATGCTTTTTGCCTCGTTGACATAGATGACATTTCCTCAATCACCTATTGCTGCATAAATTCGTTTGCTCGCGTCTATGATCCACCACAAAAAGCCGTATGACATTTTCCCAAATCTTTCATCCAAATCGATACATGGAGTTGAAAACGCATCAATCCATGCCTCTGTTACAATCCTTTCTCCATTATATATCCCTTTCTGAAGACACATAAGACCTATTGCAGCAAGATTGTTAGCCGACAGAGCAAGTCCCCAACCAGCAATATTCACATTCTGCGGATTCGCATACCAGACATTACCCTTCGGTTCCTTGCTCATTAAAAGGTTAAACTGATCCTCTTAAGATCTATCTTCCTTATTGGTATGACGTGGAATACCAAGCGGTTCAAACAGACAAGTGTTGGCAAAGATTTTTTCCACTCCTTTAATATTGTTAAAGGATATCCTTGAAGAAAAGTTTAAGACCATCAAAAATCATTTGCTAGACCCATTATGATATATTTTAAATTTCTGATAATAAAAGAACCGCTCCACATAAATGCCATGAGTACTAATACTGCTATGAATACATACTGTTACATACGTCTTGTCTCCTTAACCCCATGAAATAAGTCCGTTATCTAATCTGTCAACTCAACCCTACATATTTTTGAGCAAAAATTCCACCCTCAAAACCCGGTTGATATATTTCCGTGTACGAATTTTGGGTCTTTAGGTTGAGTAGACGATTGGGATGTAATTCCTGAAAACCGCTTAAATAAAGGCTTATCGTTTTATAATCAACGCCACGCACTCCATGTGGTTTGTGTTGATTGAATTGATGTCAACCTACCATGTTGCATGGCAATATATATCCATTGTTTTCAAAGTTCCAGATTGGCCTTCCATTACCTTTTTAATTTTACATATATACCAACAAAGCAGGTATAAGGTTTGATAATTTTTTCAAAGTATTTCCTATCTTCTTGTGCATATTCATTATCAACTGCAAACCACTCATTCCATGCTTCTTCAAAGCAAGCCATTTCCCATGTTACCACTGATTCAATTCTGTCATGGCTGCCAATAAGCTTTTTCCAGAGTTTTGGACTTTTAAACATATAGGCTTCATTCCCAAGCCAATCGGATAAAAGTTCTTCGGAACGGCCTTCATATTCATCTTTCAAACCTGGAATGCCTATCAAAATCACTCCGTCATCTTTCATAAATGGAAGTATCTTATCTTGAAAAAAACCCTGCTCACCTGCAAAATAATGATATGAATCAATGCTAATCAAAGCATTGAATTGCTTATCATCAAAATATAAATTATTCGCATCTTCGCAGATAGGTATTACCTGTCCATCAATCTTCCATTCGGCAAACCGTTTTTTATTATCTTCTGCACTCACCCATAGGTCATTGGCATAAACCTTCGCTCCGGTTTCTTTTGCAATCACAAGACTCGACAGCCCAGTTCCGCATCCCAAATCAAGGACCAAATCATCTGAGGTGAGTTGCAAAGGATATTTGTCAAATAACTCTTTAAGAAGCCTTACACAGTTTGGTCCCATCATTGTTTCTTCTAAAATATATTTCTTATAATTATTGATATTCATATGTCAAATCTCCTCTATTTTTTCTAAATCACATTCTTGATTATTAGGCCATCCCATTGCTTTAATACTCCAATAACTGCCATTTAAAACCTGTTGTTTTACATCAGTCGATTACTGGCTGCCATTCTCTCTTGAACAATAAAAAGCAGTAATGGCATGATAGTTACCCAAAAAGATGTTTGTCACTAATTATACCTTCTCGCTTAAAACCTAACTTCAGCAGTAAATTAATCGATCTCTGGTTTTGCAGATTTCTGCTGTTTTGTCTGCCCTTATTTTTGGTGTCATTATAACATGTTAATGGAGAGTACTGTTTTTATTCATTATTTCCCCTCGCATTCTACTTCATTGTACTCATACAATACTCCACCCAGGTCTCTTTTCTTTAGTATTTGTATCAAATTAATTAAATAGACTTTATGTCATATCCTGCATTGTACAGTATTATTATGCCGTAAAATAAAACATCACAAAAAATGCTTTTCTCATTTCTCCAATTATCTTCTATTGATAATATGTCCTTGAATATCTTTAAGCTCTTATCGTTCTGTTTATTTAATATGTCTTTGCTTTTAACTAAATGATATAGATAATCATAAGCTTTCTTAAACTCCGGTATTTCCTTGATAAGCCCAAGCTTTGATAGACTATATAGACGACTTAGCCACCAAACAAGCGCATATGAATCCCGATTAATCTCCTGGATATTAAAATCACCCAAGCTCCAATCGAAGTTAAATGGTCCGACAAAATGATTGCCCGCTTTGAACGTTATTCTGAAATCTTGATTTTTTGTTATCGCCATACAATGAGATAATGATGTTTTGACCAATTCCATGTTTACCGGTGTCCTCCAACTTTGAGTGGCACTTAACAAAAAAATATGGTTACTCCCGGGAAAATGAGCATTTTCTTTATAATATCTTATTCCTTTTTTATTTGTAACGGAAAAATCGTCAATTGTTGTATATGATAGCGAATCTTTAAGATAAGTGATAGCCGTTTTAAGTTCGTCTTGTACGAATTGGTTGTTTTCTTCGCCCAAGTCTGCCAATATTCCGGCTATTACAGCTTTGTTTCCGCCTCGTCCGCCTTTATCCAATGCATCTCCACCTTTAAATGTGGTTCTATAAGGCTCTACTCCTGTTTTATCTGCAAGCAAGGCCTGGACGACTTTTCTCATCGGTTCCGAATCCCTTTCCACACCTCTTCTTAATAAATACGTAACACACGAATCCAACCCTTTCCCCCTTACGCCGTGCAATTCGCTTCCAATCCATCCGTCATCATGTTGAACGGCTAATACTTTGCGAACCTTAGGGCTGTTCATTATTTCATTTTGCAATTTCAGCATGTCGCTGCCTGCTTTGTCTTCATGCAGGATTTCACGTTTAATCCTGTACTTTATGCTGCTTCCGCCATTTTCTAAAAGGAACTCCAATAAATTTCCCATATTATCATTCCTCCTTATAAACCGCAGGGGCGGTTCTTGTGGTTTATATTTTCAGGATAATTAATCTGTTTATTCCTGTCAAACGCTCGGATATCTTGTGAATATGCCCTTACTTTGGTAGTCTTATGTTTCTCTTATCGTCTTGTTTATGTAGGCATATTTATACTACTTTCACAGCAATTATAAGTACGAAAAAAACAGGCCTCAGGAACCGTTCCTGGGATCTGCTCATGAAAAACCGCCGTTAGCGGAAATATATCAACCTTTGCAAATTACTCAATATTCAATTGGCTCTGCTGGTTATTGAAATAGCATTTTGATTTTTTCATTAGCCACTTTTAAGAATTCCTGTGCCGACATATTAGAATATAGTTCTGAATTCTCGTTAGTTACTTCAAGAGAAACAGCACCGCGGTATGTGGTCTGCCTGATCTTTCTTACTATAGAGTCCCAGTTTATTGTACCCTTTCCTGGAATTCTGTGTTGATCATCAGTACCATCGTTATCATGCAAATGTAAAGCCATAAGTTTATTGCCATACATACTTAATAAATCTATACCTTTTGTGTAACAGTTTCATGTCCACTATCATAACAAAATCCAAGCCTGCTGGATTGTATATTTTCAAATACGAATTGTAGATATTCAGGCCTTCTTAAGTTTTCCAGCGCTATATTCACATTCTTTTGTTCTGCCAAATCAACAAGATATTTTATTCTGTCTAAACCAAGTAATAGAGTTCTAATCCTGGCTTAAGTTCTATAATAAGAAGTCATATCAATTGAATTCAAGCATCAGCATGAAATAAGTTTAGACGTCTATTTTATCTTCTCAACCTATGCAATATTCTATCTTGTCAACTCAACCCTACCTATTTTTAAGCTCAGAATTCACCTCAAAAATACTTATCTCGAATGTTCCCATGTACGAATTTTACCTCTTTAGACCGAGTATACGGATTAAATATGATTCAGAAAATCCAGTAGAATCAAGACTTACAACCTTGTAATTAACGCTACGCACTCCACGTGGGTCGAGTTGATGAAATTAATGTCTGAGGGCTATTTTTTATTGTCTCTGTATGTGGAAACATGACAACGGGTTTTTCGCTTCAGTTCTTTTTCCAAGACATCCGCGAACCTTTGAATCACAGTATTATCAACACTCCTGTCTTCTTTAGAATAGCTAAGCGGTTTTTTTCTTATTTGTATGGTTTTTCGTAATATATCTGCATCAGGACATAACCTTTCTTGTAAAGCCCATTCACCCGCCGCAGTTTTTGGTATAATTTTACCTGTACGCAGGGTATAAATTCCTCGTGCAATATCCAGGAGCCAGCCCACCGAATTTCCATATTTTTGCGCTGCCTGAGCATAGCGGGCGATATCATTGCACATTTGGGAGTATGAGGGATAGGTCATTTTACCGCGAATGTCTTTTCCATACAGTAAGATGCCGCTGTCGTGCAGTTCTGCCATGCCAAAACTGTCCATCTTATA
>Ga0134099_1003846_pt1 | contig 10654 bp, 8 predicted proteins | sample 10_taG_2_FD_105482 | JGI IMG/M metagenome (GOLD analysis project Ga0134099, IMG submission 105482) | Switchgrass degrading microbial communities from high solid loading bioreactors in New Hampshire, USA - 10_41_5_180_A2 metaG | ecosystem: Engineered > Bioreactor > Semi-continuous > Anaerobic >...
CATATGCGGCATTCGCAAAGAAGAAGGGGATCTCTACGCCGTGGGCTGCCCTGAAGTCGGGATCGTTGCCTTCCCGCGTAAAGCAATAATTATATATCGGGGCTCCCCCGCCGACCTTAGCCCTGGATTTATACCTTTCATATGTTGCCCTGGTATGGTTCCTGTCGTTCAGAAGGGCGGTGTAAATGTGGACGGGCCTTACGTCGTCGCCAAGCAGATCCTTATAAGTTGCAATGATCTTTTCGGTCTGCGCTGCACTGTAGCCAAGGCCCATGATCCCTTCACGCAGCTGATCCATGTCCCAGGCAAATATTTTGGGATTGAAAAGGGCGGTAAGAATGGCGTCATCCTTTGTGTAGCCGGTGATCAGAGGGATGTCCTTTACATATTCCGATCCTTCAGCGCCATCGAACGGATCATACCTGACGACTCTGCCATCCTTAACTACAGGGCAAACAAAGTACGTACCCAGGGTACGGGACTTGTTTATTTCTCTCTGTGCCTGGATCAGCTCTGCAGCGGTGTAGTCATACAGCTTGTCGACATTGTTCCTGTCGATGCCAAGGAAATTCAGAAAATCAAGGGTCTGCGCAGTCGCTTCTTCCGGAGTCGCAGCGTGGAAGCCTCCGGACTGGATTATGGCTTTATGCACCATCCCTCGGCACATGGGCATCGACATGAGGGCGGCAACCTTTCCTCCGCCGCCGGACTGACCGAACAGGGTGACGTTTTCGGGATCGCCCCCAAATCCCTCGATGTTTTCATGTATCCATTTAAGGGCTGCCGCCATATCCTGATGTCCCAGGTTTGCGGAATCCCTGAATCTTTCGTCCAGATCGCAAAGATAAAGGTAGCCGAATATGCCAAGCCTGTGACCTACGGTAACCAGAACGACATTTTCTTTCTTTGCAATATTGTAGCCGTCATGCCAATCCGCCTCTGCAGCCCCCGCAATATTCCCTCCGCCATGGAACCACACCAGGACGGGACGCTTTTTGCCGTCGTTGAGTCCCTGGGTCCAGATGTTGAGCGCAAGGCAATCCTCGGACTGGAATCCGACACCCATCTCGTTGCTGCCGGTCATCAGCTTCTCATAGGCAGCCGGGTAGCGTGTGCTGCGGATTTCCGGATCCTCCATACGCGGTGTATCACACTGCCAGCACTTTCCGGCATATGTAAGGGCGGGCCTGACACCTTCCCAGGGAACCAGGGGCTGCGGCGGCATAAACCTGTTCTTACCCTCTGTAGACTGAGCGTAGCGTACACCGAGGAAGCGGTAAATACCGTCGATCTGCACACCCTGAAGTTTTCCCGCCTTTGTATTTGCGATCGCATCGTATTTAACCATGACCAGTTTCCCCCTCCAAAACCTCTACCACCTGAAAAGAAGCTGGAAAAATTCATGAGAGGCGGCACGCCAGACATACCACTCATGCTCTCCCGGAAATACTGACGATACGGTGTTTATCCTTTTCTCCGCGCAAAACCTGTCTTCCTCTTTGATGAGAGGGAAGGAAACCTCTTCTGCTCCGATCGCCCTGTAAAACAGCTTTACTTCCCGATTGAAGGTCTCCGCATCGTTCAATATCGCTTCATATGGCTGCGGGCCGGGTTTTCGTCCGTTTATGACAGGATATGTATAACCGGTGAACAACCCCGCGGCGCTGAATAAGTCGTACCTGGTCATTATGATTTCGGCGGCCTGCAGCGATCCCATGGAAAGACCCGCAATAGCCCTGTTCCATTTATCGGTCTTCACGCGGTAGTTCGCTTCAATAAAGGGGATGCAGTCCTCGATCAGCATGTCCTTAAATACGCCCATCATATTGCCGCCGAAACTCATGGGCATTTTCTCTTCGCCGGCTTTTCGCGTCATGCCGTTGTTCATCACGATGATCATGGGAACCGCTTTGCCTTCTGCGATGAGATTGTCCATGACGAAATTCGTTTTCCCCTGGTAGATCCAGCAGGTCTCGTTCTCTCCGCCGCCATGCTGCAGGTACAGAACAGGGTATTTCACATCAGGCTCCTTCTGGTAACCGGGCGGGGTATAAATATAGCAGCTTTCATATTTGCCGGTAACTTTGGATTTGAAAAATTCCTGTATGACTGCGCCGTGAGGTACATCTTTCATCAGCAAATAGTCCTGTTCTTGGTCAGGTACCTCAACATAGTTCATTACCCTGTTGCTGCCAAACCCTATCGGCGCCATTGGATTTATGACCAATGCGTCGTCGATGTAGAAATCGATATTCTTAAACCCTGGGTAGTCATATGCAATACACCCCTCCCAATATCCATCCTCGCCTTTGACCAGGTCGATCTGGATCTTGCGGCTGACGACCTTGACGGACTTTGCGTTGGGAGCGTACATATTGAGCCTGACTCTGCCGTCTTCCAACACCTCGACCGCATCTTTTATATGGATCACCTTCTGCCCGTCGGGTGTATCTGCCCTTACCGAATATGGCTGTTGCTTGCTAAAAGCGTACGATCGGCTGTCATAACCCTGATTTTCGATATGTTCTTTTGGTATCCTCATCATATATCACCTTCTGATGCCTGAAACTAAGTGTGCCGGAAGAAGACCGGGCACACTTAGTTTCGTAATGTTACCACTCAGCTTCACACTGTCGTTGCTATTATCATTTCAAATATTGCAATCTGCCTAAGTACCTGTCCAGAGCAGCCTGCTGTATGGCAACGACTTCATCGACGCCCATCTGTTTCAGCTTGTCGGTAAACTCGGTCTCATATTTTTCGATCGGGATCACTCCGGTTATCAGTTTGACGACCGTTTCCTGACAGAATGTCTCAATATCAGCCAGCAGTGTGGAATATCTTGCAGAATCCTCAGCCCCTATGGTCATTAGTTCGGGCATATTCCAGACGTAATTCTCACTGCCCTGAGCCCAGATCTGCTGGGCAACTTCCAAATCAGGAGTCTCAGGCAGCCATGGCCTGTAAACGGGGCCCACTGTCCAGCAATATGCCATTATAGCGATGACCGGCGAGACATGATCCGGATTTTTCATAATATAATCGGTATATTGCGGATTGCCTCCCCATCTCCAGAAGCCGGACTCTCCCTCTTTCCACTCAAAGGTTATGCCTTCAACACCATAGTTTGCGAGAAGAGCTCCTTCTTCGCTGAAGAAGTAATCGAGCCACCTGACGGCAACTTCAGGGTTCTTGCATTGTGTAGATATGACGGTCGGTGACGCATTGATAGCAGCTACTGCGGGACCGTGTTTCGGAGCTTCGCCGTTTTTGGTTTTCAGAGGAGCGATCGCCGCTATATAGAAATCCGGATCTGATGTGACTCCCGTATCACGATATACGCTCCCGATATTCGGATTGTACGCAATGCCTATCAGGAATGTATCATCAGCCCAGTTCGCGCCCTGACGTGCCAAATCCTCCTGGACCATGAAGTTCCTGTAAAGGATGCCTCTGTCATACCATTCCTTCATTTGGATCACATAATCCTTAAACCCGGGCGTGAGCGGGCCATACACAACTGTACCGTCAATATTCAAAAATCTGGTCGCTGCGTCAAAAAAGCAGGGGATCACGCCGCTCGATGTTCTGGTATCAAACCCAAAGGTCGGCGGTGCCAAAAATCCGGTGTGTCCGGCTTCCAGCAAGACATCGAGGTATTCGTTCAATTCGCTTACAGATCCGGGCGGTGTATCCCATCCAAGATCCCTGGCAACATCCTGTCTCCAGGCCAGGCCGGTGGCCGGTGGGTTGTTCTTTCCCATCCATTCAAAGATCATTGCGAAGCCTACCCTGTTGCCATCGTCCGTAAGCGAACCTATGATAGATTCTTCTCTTTCGTTGATCATTGCAAGATAATTCGGGGCATATTCATCCATAAGTTCATTCAGCCTGAGGAATATCCCGTCCTTTACCGCCTGATCCAGGCCCTGGGCATACGCAGGATTGCTGATGATGTCAGTGTAATCGTTGCTGTTTATCATAAGATTGAACTGCTCAGTGGCGAATGAAGCATTCGGAAGTACCCATTCGATATGTACTCCGGTGCGCTTCTCCATCTCCTTCCTTACGGGATATTCGTTATAATCCATGGTGAGCGCGGCAAGAACCGGTTCGACCATCGGAAGGAAGAAGGTAAGCGTATGCTGACCGGGTATCGGATAGAACGAGGTCGTGTCACCGGCGGTATCAGCCTTATCATCGGCTGGCGGCTTTGGTGTCTCCGGGACAGACTGTGACGGTGCCGGCGATTCAGAGACTTCGTTGCTGCAGGATGCAAACAAACTCAAAGACAGCACTGCACATAACATAAGTGCCAATAATCTGAGCCTTTTCATCGTTTTCCCCCTCACATCATAGATAGTCGATTACCGCATTTTCCCGAAAGATCATTGGTTCCGTTAAGCAGCATGAGACGAAAGCAGGCATCAAGTCTGAACTATCCAACAAGGCGCAGCAAAGGTGACCCGACTCCATTTTCAGTCCTCCTTTCCTCCAAAAATGTCATCCAAGCATCCATCGGCGTCTTTTGCAACCTGTTTGCATTGCCTTGCCAACACTTTTCCTTTTCAGTGACAAACGACCTCAAAATGCATTACTGCTTATTGCCGGGCTGATGAATTACAGTTGATGCTGCGATCATCAGCAGGCAAAGGCGGAGCTTCCTCCCTATTGGACTATGCTGAAGATCTCATTGCCCTCCATATCCTGAAAACCAGGGATATCCCCTTCCTTATACTGACCCGCAACGAGCATGATCCCGTTTCCGTATTTCAGCGGGAACCTGACTATCCTGCCCACAGGCATGCTGCCGATAAAAATGCAGGATCCGCGCCTGACATCATTGAACTTATAGAAGCATTCTCCGTCTTTTGAATAAATGCCGTCAGGCTCCAATCTTCCGCCATCCGCCAGTACTTCTACCCACTTTCCATATTTCTCAGCCAAATCTGCAATACTTGGCTTAGTTGTCCCGGTGATTTCGATGTTGTCCTTGCTATATAACTTTGCCATGGATCTGCCTCCCAAACCGGATGTTTTAGTGATAAGGATCTGCAGCTTTCCGTTTGAAATACAAATACATTTCATTAAGATTTTGCATTATCGATGTTTTACGCCAGATGAAGGCTCCTTGCCGCGATCAAACCAGAGGAACGCAGTCTCCCTCGGTAATTCCGCTCCCGTTGAATGCGTCGATTTGGAGGTAGTAATCGGCGTCCGCATTGAGGCTGTGGACTATGAGCTCGTTTTTGCCATATATCATTGTGCAGTGATATAGTTTGTCGGGTGCGATCCCCCATTTTATGTTGTAGCCGTCTGCTCCTTCGGACGGTTCCCATTTCAGAGTGAATGTGCACGGATCTTCCTTATCCCGCCTGAGGTCAAAACGGGTGACCTTTGCCGGCGGATCGCCGTTGGCATGGCCGAACACTCGGAAACCGCACATGGCAAATACATTGTAATACGGCATCTCATATGACGTAAGCCTAAGGTAACGCACGTCCTTGCCTTCCTCGAACACGATGAAATCGATCGCGAGGTTCGAATCCGCTTCCCGCTTGTCGCAGAGGATCTCCCAGTTTACCCCGTCGACCGATCCCTCAAGCAGCCAGCGGTGGCGTACAAACTGTTTTTCCGGGGGCAGAGCCGCGAACTTGACGTTCGGGATAAACATCAGTGAGTTGACGTCATGGTCTATGAAATAGAGCTGGACGGCACGCATATCCACGACCTTTTCCAAATCCATGATGATATATTCGCCGCTTTCGCGACGTGAAGCCGCCCAGTATGTCTGGCAGTTTTCGTCGGTCAGATAGCTTGTCGGATGGCCGACCATAGTTGAGGATGCGGTTACAGGTTTGTTGTAAGACAGAAGCATCCAGCCGGTAAAAAGACTGTTGGGGTCAGCAGGGCCGTCGGGCATGATATGCGGATAATCTGAAAAGTTCATATTGCAGTACATGATACCGTCCTTGTCGAAGCCAAGGGGGAATAACCCCGTTTTTCTCATTGTCTCGGTCGTACCTCCGACCATGGTGGTTGCATGCCACCAGTTGCCGTATACGTCCCTGAACGTGCTTCCGTGTCCCGCCCCGTTGTAGAAGCCATTGGTTTTTGCCGAGAACGGGCTGTTCGGGCAGTAAGTGAAGGGGCCAAGAGGTTTGTCGGAAACATACACGCCATCCGCATATATTTCGTATTCAGTTCCGGTCGCAGCATATTGCAGATAATATTTCCCGTTATACTTGGTCATATAGGGTCCTTCGATCCACGGACGGTTATATTCAAGCCCCGGTGCGTAAGTTTCGCCGACCCTCAGCTTTCCGATACTCGGATCATTATTCGTGCCATGGCGTTCCCAGCCGTGTTTATCCGGATCGCCCGCCCCGGGTATCAGTATTACATTCTCCCCAATAGGCATCATCGTTTCCCTGTCCAGCTCGATCCCATATATGGGGTCTACATTCGAACAGCCGTGATATAAATACACCCTTCCGTCATCGTCCAGGAACAGGCATGGATCCCAGTACGCAAACGGAAAAGTCGCAACCAGCTCGAACTTCTCATTTAGCGGATCCTTAGAACGGGTAATGATGCACTTTTCAGTACTGGATGCCGTATGGTAGAGATAGTCGCCGATCGCGCAGAAATCGCCGGCTGCACCTCGCATCATGCCCTCGCCCTCTCTGAAGTACCAATCCACGAGATTTTCCGAATACCAAAATCCGGAGAAAGATCCTGTCATGTAGTACTTTCCCTTGAAAAACTCAACAGAAGGATCTCCCGTTCCCCTGTGAGGATGGATAACCTGGAAGCCGAATCCCCCCGCGCGATTGTTTGTGATCGCTTTCGTGGGATAATTCAGTACGATAGGATTGCATATGTACCTCTTCATATTGTTTCCTCCTCCGAACGACGAGCGTTATCATATATAAATGTGAATTGTGCACGAACACATTAGTCATTTCGAATTATAAAATATTGATTTGCCATAAACAATGAACTATAATGATAAAAAATTGATCTATTATCATATGGGGGTGCCGCTATGACCGAGATCAAATATGTTGGCTGCCAGTTCGTTGAGCCCAGCGATTTCGTTCTTGACATAGAGGAAGGCAATGATTATCTTTTCCTTCTGACCCATACGCCAGCCTTTTTCTGGATGGACGGGGAAGTGAGGGAGTATCCCGCGTACAGTGCTATCCTGTTCCATCCAGGCCAAAAGGTATATTATCGCGCGAGCGGAGATAAATTCATAAATGATTGGATACGTTTTTATACCACCGAAACCTACATAACAGAAACGACGCTGCCCCGCGGCATTCCCTTTTCCGTGAAGGATCCGGATTACCTGAACAAGCTCGTCAAGCTGATTTTTACTGAGAAAGTACTGAACAACAGTGAACATAGTTATAAAGAGCTGACAATCGAATATCTGATGATGGTGCTGATGAATAAACTGATGGAGTCATGCGAAAGCGCCTTTACCTCGCCTCATTATCGAAAGCTGTTGTATCTCCGCAAGATGATAAGCAATAACTCGACAGAAAACTGGACTGTCGAAAAAATGTCCGCTTATCTTCACATCAGCCCCGGCTATCTTCAGTCATTATATAAGAGCTTCTTTGGAATCTCCTGTATGGATGACGTAATACGAAGCCGGATCCGTAAAGCTAAAGAGTACCTGATGCTGGGACAATACTCTGTATCCCAGGTGGCATATCTTTGCGGATATAACAGTGTCGAGCATTTTTGCCGGCAATTCAAAAAGATCACCGGAAGCACTCCCAGCGATTACAGAAGCAATGTTGTCAAGCCGGCAAAGCAGGATCAGAAAAGCAGTCTGAATGATCCACCCGATTTCGGATCGGCCTATTGATTTATTGACATATTTCGCTGCATGATACCTTTTCCGGCATCTTTTTTTACATCAAAACTTTATTACGAAAAGTCATTTTTTCTCCTTTTGATCAAGGTATATGGCCCGTGTGTCCGAGCACAAGCGATGCTTGGTATAATCATATGTAAAAAAGTGAGGCTGCATGACTGCCACCTCACTGAAAAGCTATTTTATGTTATGCACTTCTATATGATTGCGCGGATATGACCTCCTATATGGATCATAAGCAAACGGTTTCCAGTCTTTTGCTCATTGAACTTCTTTCATTGGCGAATATGACGCTCATGGCTGAAGCGCCTTCCTCCCCGGACGCCAGATACTTTCTTCCTTCCCTGATGCTCTTTATGAACGCGTCGATCACTCCGGTGTTCGTCCTGTTGCCGGCGCTCTGCTCTTCATTGGAGATCATTTTGTCCAATACATACATTACAGGTTCATGTCCCGGTTTTTCAACTATGAGCGCATACTCAGGGTCATCATATATCCTCATTCGGCCTTCGGTCCCGTAAAGAATCGTGGAATTTACTTCAGCGCCATAAAATGTCCAGCTCACATGCAGGGTACCGATAGCTCCGTTTGATAACTTATATATCGCGATCGCGTTATCATCCACCTGTATGGGTGTGCCGTCCGGATATCTCTTGTCAAGTGTCGCTAATAGTGTAAATGTTTCAGTGATCTTCTCCCCGGTCAGAAATTGCATCAGATCTGTTTTATGTACTCCCAAATCCGCCATGGAACCAAAACTGGCTATATTTTTGTCAAAAAACCAGGAGTTATTGCTGCCCGTCCATTTTTCGGGGCCGGGATGCCCGAATGTCATATGGAATGTAAGCAGCCTGCCTATCTCGCCGTCCAGGTATAACTCACGGGCCTTCTGATGGGCCTGCGTCATTCGTTGATTGTGCCCTATCATAAGCATCTTCCCGCTCTTCTTTTCAGCTTCGAGCATTGCTATGCACTCCTCGGCAGAAACAGCCATCGGCTTTTCGCACAGCACGTGTTTTCCTGCCTCAAGAGCTTTGATGCTTATTTCCGCATGGTATTTATTTGCCACGCAGACACTTACTGCGTCAATATCAAGACTCAGCAACTCGTCCAATGTATCGCACGCCCTGGCACCATATTCATCTGCCATGCGCTGTGCTTCTTTTTTGTTTACATCGAAAAATGCTACGATCTCGGCGTCGCTGTTCTCCTTATATTCCGGTGCATGCCTGAACTCCGCTATCTTTCCGCACCCGATTATCCCTACTCTGATCATATAATGACTTTTCCCCTCTCATTCCTTATTTACTGCAGGTGAAGACGCCATAGAAAAGTATTGAATGAACTGTAGCGCGTGTATATCCGAGTTGGGCTTTTTTCAAAATATAGCATGTGTTTTGTAAAAATACAACATTGTTTTCATAAAATTTTGATATTTATGCATTGTATCCTATGTAAATATATCATTATTGTCGAATTATGCCATATAAAATGTAAACGATACTTATTATTTACATTCTTTTGATATTTTTTCAAATTGTTATTGTTCTAACCTTTACTTTTTTTCAGAAGAGTGTAAAATATGAAAAGGCGTAAATAACAGAAACGAGGATCACGAGATGAAAAAACCCACCATAAAAGATGTAGCTGAAGCTGCAGGCGTATCGATCGCAACGGTTTCCAGGGTGCTCAACAATTCTGTGGGCGTAAAGGAGTCAACCAGGAACAAGGTGTATAAGGGAATACGTGAGACAGGATATACTGTCGGAAGTCAGATCGATCCGAGCAGCCCCATATTGGTCGTTATGGATAATTCCAGCAATGACTTCTTTTTGAAAATACTCGAGGGGATTCAGTATTCCGCGCAGATCCATGGCAATCCGTGCCTTATCATATTTAACTCAAATGTTGAAGAAGATTTTGAGAAATTCAAATCACATGTACAGGCGCTGAAACCTGCGGGGCTCATACTTCTGGTGACGATAACAGATCCGGAAAAGCTCAACGCGCTGAACAGGATCGCTCCCGTCGTCCAGTGCGCGGAGTTCAACGAACATTCCAATCTTTCCTATGTCTCGATCGACGGTTACAAATGCACTTATGAAGCTCTGGAATATATGATTTCTTCAGGAAAGCGAAATATCGCGCTTATAAACGGGCCTCTTAAATTCAGATGGGCACGGGAAAGACTCAAGGCATATAAAGACATCGTTTCGATACATGACCTGAACATAAATCCCATACATATAATCAATCTCCCCAATGTTGATTACATGTCCGCGCTTACCGTCGCTACTCACTTGCTGAGCGGCCCCGATCGCCCAGAGGCAGTTTTCTGCACATCGGATATTTATGCCGTTGCGGTGCTAAAAGCCGCTTTGGGACTGGGTATAGATGTACCCAAGGAACTGGGCATTATCGGTTTTGATAATATCGATGTCACATCCATGACGACTCCTACTATCACCACTATCAATCAGCCTAAATTTGACATTGGATATATAGCGTGTGAGACACTTTTCGAAAAGATTATGAATCCTCTTACATCGGAAAAGCATATAATGCTCTCAACAAATTTGATGCTGAGGCAATCGTTTTAATCCAACTATGGGCTTAAACCAGCTTATTCCGTATATAATAAAACTCCTGGAAGTATACTGCTTCCGGGAGTTTATCAAGTATGACTTCTATCTACATAATAATGGGTTCATATCTTGTGGTTACATATTTCCCGAACGTCTCAAGCACTTTTGAGAGCAAATG
>Ga0134099_1003848_pt1 | contig 10652 bp, 6 predicted proteins | sample 10_taG_2_FD_105482 | JGI IMG/M metagenome (GOLD analysis project Ga0134099, IMG submission 105482) | Switchgrass degrading microbial communities from high solid loading bioreactors in New Hampshire, USA - 10_41_5_180_A2 metaG | ecosystem: Engineered > Bioreactor > Semi-continuous > Anaerobic >...
AGACGTCTCCGCCGCGGGAAGTCATCATCCGCTGACGACTTGGCTGTGGGACATTAGTAACCGCGCACTTGAGGCAAGTTCGGTGTATGATCCACTCAGATGGCTCAGATGGCCCAGATTGCCCAGGTGGCCCGGATGTCCAAATCAACCAAATCAGCTTTGAGGCTGAGTTTGAGGCCGAGGCTAGGCCAGGTTAGGTGCACAGGAACCGCGTCGAGCACAGGTTCAAGGAGGCCGGCTTGTGGAAGACTCGAGAGTCATCATCCTCATAGACGCAGACGCCTTCTTCGCCGCCATAGAGCAGCGAGACCACCCCGAGTACAGGGGAAAACCGGTAATTGTCGGAGCACGACCGGGGACTCGCGGGGTAGTCTCAACATGCTCCTACGAGGCGCGAAAGTACGGCGTCCGCTCGGCCATGCCCATATCCCAGGCATATCGCCTGTGCCCTCACGGGATCTACCTGCCTCCCAACTTCAAGGTCTACTCCGAAGTGTCCAAGGCCATGTTCGAAATATGCGAGAAGTACACTCCGATCGTGGAACCGGTTTCTATAGACGAGGGCTATCTGGACGTAACCCCCTCCGACGGCGTGAGCATCGCGAGGAAGATTAGGGAGGAAATCCGCGAAACTCTGGGCATAACGGTGACAGCGGGCGTTTCCTACTGCCGGTACCTTGCCAAGATGGCAGCCGAAGAGAACAAGCCGGATGGCCTCGGAGTCGTCACGAGAGAAAACGCCCTAGACTTCCTCAATGATTTGCCCGTGGGCAAGCTTCCCGGCGTGGGTCCAAGAACTGTCGAGACGCTCCTGCAGCACGGAGTAAGGACCTGCGGGGACCTCAGGACCATGCCGCCGGCTTGGTTCGAGAAGACCTTCGGGAAGTTCGGCACCCGTCTATACGAGCTGGCGTTTGGTATCGACGACACTCCCGTCGGGGTTTGGCGTGCCGCCAAGTCCGTAAGCGAGGAGACGACCTTTGAGGAGGATCAAACCGACAAGGAGTTCCTCATCGCTGTCTTGGCGAGGTTGAGCCAGGACGTGGGTTTCAGGCTGCGAGAAAGCAGGTATTCCGCGAGGACCGTCTCGATAAAGGTGCGCTACTCCAACTTCGACACAATTACCCGCGCCAAGTCGCTTCCCGCTCCGGTGAGTTCGGACCCGGACATCTTCCAAGCAGCCAAGGACCTGTTTGAAAAGCTGCAGTCCGGGCGCCCTGTGAGACTCCTGGGAGTCGGCGCCAGCAACCTCTCGGACCAAGGGGTCGCCCAGCCTATGCTCCTCGGCGGCAAGTCGTGGGACAAGGCCTCCCAAGCCGTAGACGCCCTGAGGAAGAAATACGGGAAGAAGGTCATCAATCTAGGCGCCGCGATCCGTAAGTAGCACCTTGTAGACGTTCCCCATGGGAGAGGAAAACTCTCGCCGTCCCGGTCCACCTTGACGGGTGGGCAAGAGGGGATCGCTCATCCGGACAGAAAGAACCCTCACCCGAGATGGCCGACGCAGCTAATCCGGCTCACCATAATACCTCTCCGCCACAGTGCTAATACTAGCGGCGGAGGGATGCTCATGACTCGAAACATCTGGACCCGGGCGCTGTGGGGCGGCGTTATCGGCATTACCGCGGCCGATCTGCTCCTTGCCATAGCACGCGCCGCCGGAGGAATGCAGGTAAACCTTCTTGCCGGACTGGCCGACTTGGTGGCCGCCCAATGGGTAGCGTACTCACCCAGCGGCATGATACTCGGATTCGTCATACATCTCCTGGCAGGCGCTCTGTTCGCGCTCTTGTTCGCGGCGATAATCAGGTCCTTCAACTCCAGGCACAACCTCATAGCCGGGGCGATAACCGGGCTTCTCTTGTGGCTCATCTGGGGACTCGCGCTTCCGCCTTTGGGGATTACTCCGGCTCCTTGGGCGGCGGGCACCGCGACCACAATCATCTCTCTCCTATCGACGCTCATCTACGGGCTGATCCTGGGATACGCGGTCAGCGAGGAAGCGGTACGCGAAAGAGCATGGCGAGTTCTAGTTAGCCTGCGCCAGAGGAGCATTACCCCAAAAACAAAAAAGGTGGTAAGCAGGCCGATAAGCCGGGTTCTGTCGAAGAGTGGTCATCTATCTGGGAGGAAAGTTACCTTTCCCCTCAAGCGACCATACCCGAGGGCTCGGCGGGCAGCGTCATAACCCTCCTATTTGGTCTTGCTCCGGGTGGGGTTTACCTGGCCGGCCGGTCACCCGACCGCCGGTGGTCTCTTACACCACCTTTTCACCCTTACCCAAACGCCCCAAAACCGCGCCTCTTCACGGTGCCTCAGGCTGGGCATGCCCTCGGGACCAGAGGCCATGGAGCGCCGGGCGGTATGTTTCTGTGGCACTTTCCCTAGAGTTGCCTCCGCTGGGAGTTACCCAGCACCCTGCCCTATGGAGCCCGGACTTTCCTCAGGCACCAAACGGTGCCCGCGACCACTTGGCCTGCTCACCAAAGAATATAACAAGGCCGGCGGAAGGCGTCAAAGCGCCTATTCGCGCCTGACTGAACGGGGCCTAGCCCCGTGTACCGGCCTCTTCAGTGTACAGAGGAAGTAATATTATGTCAACTCATCGGGAGCGTGGTGAATTATGTGTATTCTCACCCTGCTCCAACCGGTCTGTCCTAACTCGATGCCTAACCCGATGCATAGCCCGATGCGTCTCTCAGCTGGTCTGAGCCCTCAGTCTGTCTCAACCCGCCCTCAACCCACTTCGGCCTGGTTTAGTCACCGAAGTTAACCTGCGGGTTCATCTGAGCGCCCTCAGTAATCTGGAAGTATGCCCGCTCCTGGAAGCCCAGCATTCTCGCGAACAAGACCATTGGGAACTGCTTCACCCTGGCGTTGTATCCCTTCACCAGTTCGTTGAAGCGCATCCTTTCGACCGCGAGCCGGCCCTCGGTTCCCGTCAGTTCGTCCATGAGCGCCTTGAACTGCTCGCTGGCCTGCAGCTGCGGGTAGTTCTCCACCACGACCAAGAGCCTGGCCAGAGCGCCTTCCAGTTGGTCAGCTGCCGCCACCTTATCGTCTGTGGTGGACGCTCCCGCAAGCCTGGACCTGGCGTCGGCGATGGCCGTAAACACCTCTTCCTCGTGCGCCGCATATCCCTTGACCGTGTTCACCAGGTTGGGAATGAGATCGTATCTTCTCTGCATCTGGTTCTCAACCTGAGCCCACTGTCCGTCTATACTCTCATTTTGCCGGACGAGTCCGTTGTACGCCGAGACAGCCGAACCGCCCAAGAGCAGCAGGACAATCAAGATTCCTAGTAAGATCATCCCCGATTTCTTCATTGTTCCGTCCTCCCGTCATTTGTTTGCAGGAAAACCGACTACCACTTCCGGCTGGCGCCGCCTCCACCGCTTCGCCCGCCGCCGAAACCCCTGGGTCCGGAGAATCCACCGCCTCTGCCCGAGCCTCCGCGGCCCCAGAACCCTCCTCCAAAGAAGGGTCCGGGTCCCATGGGGATTCCGCCCGTCCCGGTTCGTGACAACGGACCGGTGCGGTAGGTCTTTTCAGCATGATATCCGCAGCGGGCGCAGTGATAGACCTTGGCCGCTATCCCGCCGACTTGGTAAGTTGCCTGTTGGATGACTCTGTCCACCACGTTGAGCCGCGCCTTGCACCTGGGGCACCTGTTCCCCCGCCAGATCAGCAGTCCTACCAACGCCATCGGGGCCCCCAAGAGAAGTCCAAGCCAGGCTAAGCTACTCGGATCCGGCGCGCCTGTGTAAACGTCGCCGTAATCCTCGGTCACCGGCTTTACTTCCAGAGTGATCCCTCTGTCTTTAGCCACGTATTCCGCGGCGCGCATGAGCCCAGCGTAAAGACCTTTTCCGTATTCCCCTTCCCTAAAGTAGGGAAGCATCAAGTCCAGGCACTCACCTGCCCGCCTGTCGGTGATGACGGGCTCCAAACCGTAGCCGACCTCGGCCTTCAGAGTACGGTCCTCCATTACAAGGAGAATCAACAGCCCCTCGTCTTTGCCTTTCTCGCCTATCCCCCACTCCTCATAGAGATTGGCAGCGTAAAACTCTAAAGACTCCCCGCCGGTGTTGTCCACGATGGCGACCGCGAAAGTCACGCCGGTCTGCTCCAGGACTGACGCCACCAGAGCATTGAGGTTGGCCTCGTCATCGGCCGTCAGGACGCCCGAGAAGTCGTTTATGTTACCCACAGGCGTCGGGTACTTCGGTGCGGCCGCGCCGGTCAATCCTGACGCCAAAACCACGACCATAACCAACACGGAGCAGAGTATCTTTCTGGCAGCGAGCCGGTTGTAGAACGTGGATGATGGCTTGCCGGCCATGGACGACGTGTGAGCCGCAAGACTTGTGGCGGTCGCAGGCCGCTCGCTGACCGCTGACCAGTCGCCGGCTGCGTCGGCGGCGGACCGTGCGTCGGACGCAGCCCATTCTGCAGGCCGGAGCCGCCCACAACCCACAAGTCGCGTAAGCATAGACCGCATCGCGCTGCCCCCCTTCCTAACATCCTGCGTGTGCATCTCTTATCTTTCCATGAAACCACTACGCTTCGCGAAGCTAATAGGTCTGAGTTAGTTTAGACAAATCCATTCCCCGAAGCGTGTCTCTAGATGGTAAGATGTGGTGAGACAAGACCTCTTGAGGTGCATGATGATGGAGCGAACCAGGGCAAATGACTCCCGGCAATCCACCCAGAAGTCAAACGGACAGGCCAGCGTGACCGTCTCGATTCCTCACCGGAAGCTTCGAGGTCTGGTGCGGACCGCGCTGGAATCCTTGCCGTCCGCCCTGGCGTCCGTTTCAGCCCGCGTCGATGGTGTCGTGCCTCCAGATACAGCATCTTCCACCCCTCCGGATGGGGCATCGGGTGCCGCGGTCGCTCCGGTTCGTCCGGTTGCACCGGTTGGTCCAGTTGCCCCAGTCGCTCCGGTTGCTCAGGATGCCCCGGTATCAGTATCCACAGAAGACGTTCAGTACTGTGATTACGGATTGAGGATCTCAAGGGGCAAGGAGACCGTCGTGGTACGGCAGTACTCGTCCGGGAAGCTTGTCCTTCAAGGCAAACGGGATGAGCTGTTCCGGGATGTCCTCGCTACCATGGCCCAGGCGTACAATTCAGGAGGAGGACAACCCCGACTGCGCCTCGAGGACTACTTGGCGGGTTTCCCGGCCAGGGCTGAAGAGAGTCTCGTTCCAACTGTCGATGCTGATCTAGATGCGGCATCCGCCGAGCGGGAGCAGCGTCCGGACGACGGGACAGTCAGTGCAGGCAGAGACCCAGAGCATCCGCCCGGAAGGGCTTCATGTGCGTATGGTATGGACAGGGACCCCGTCGCTCACTCGGCCGACTCGGATAGGCATACGGTTCCGTACCCGTACATCGGCATTGATGAGTCGGGCAAGGGGGACTACTTCGGACCCTTAGTTATCGCCGCGGTGCGAGTGGACGAGCGGACTCATGAAGAGTTGCTGCGGCACGGAGTTCGCGATTCCAAGGAACTCTCAGACCAGCGATGCCGGGAACTGGCGGCGCTCATCAGAGAAACCTGCGCCGATGCCTATGCGATTGTCGAGATATCCCCAGCCCGCTATAACTCCCTCTACAAGGAGTTCAAGGCTGAGAAGCAGAGCCTCAACAACCTCCTGGCCTGGGGCCACGCCCGGGCATTGGAAAACCTCCTCGAAAAGGGGCCCTGCGAGTACGCGATATCGGACCAGTTTGGAAATGAAGGCTACATCTGCTCGAAACTCATGGCTAAAGGAGCCTCTGTGCGGCTTCTCCAGGAACCCAGGGCGGAGAAGTACATTGCCGTGGCCGCAGCGTCTATCCTGGCCAGGGACCGCTTCCTGTCGAAGTTGAAAGCCCTTGGTGAGGAACTGGGAATCGAACTGCCTAAGGGTGCCTCTGCAGCAGTAGTGGAAACGGCCAAGAAAGTGGTGGCTGCGAAGGGACCTGCCGCCTTGGCAAATGTGGCGAAACTGCACTTCAAGACCACTGAGAAGGTATTGGGGGGCAGGAAGGAAGGGATTATGTAACCTTGCGGCTTGCAGCTTCTGATTGGGTTGTGCCAAGAGGGCTTGTAACCTAGTAGCCTTTTGCCGGAACAGCAGGCTCAAGGGATTATGTAATCTTGAATCCCCCTCTGCAACCTCTGAGTGTCACACACCAATACTTACTGGCCCCACTAACTATCGCCAGGCAACACTCACCGACCCACCTAAATATCGGGAGCCGATAGTCGGCGCAAGTCCGTCCATCGGCTCCCGACACTTACGCCAGCAGGTAGTCCCTATCCATCCTCTAGATACCCGCGGCTGACAACCGCTGCTCCGTCACACCTACACAGCCTCAACCGGCTCGCTAGCAGCCAAGTAGATCCCGTTGAACACGACCTTATAGGTTCCTCTGGCTTGGGCTCTGAAGTGAGGATAGAACCCGACCAATATCACTCTACCCTGTCCAACACGGAACTCGGCCAAGGCCGCCTTGTCGCTCAGGTACTGGCCTCCGAGAAGCCACCCTGACATGAGCGGGTCCGTCGTCGGGTACCTGCCCACCACCGTTCCTTCGGCCCCGGTTACCTCCCAAGCTGGGCCTCTCTCGAACAACACAGGTGTCTCCCTGCTGAGACCGAAGGCCAACGGGTGCTCGGTGTCCATCACTACCCGCAATATGGACCCGGGAGCGAAGAACTCCTGCGGCTTCTTGTCGGCCAGGACGTCCTTGCACATCAGTCCGAGTTGGTCGACGGCCCAAGCCGCGGCCTCGTTCAAGAAAACGCAGGTACCGCCTTCCTCCAGGAAACGAGCGATGGCATCCTTGCCCAGGAGTCCCAAACCGCCAGTGTACTCCGGTGGAAGAGTCCCCGGACGGTTCCCCTCAGCAATGAAGGACGTGGACTGGGACGGGAATATGATGCAGTCGTAATCCGCGGCTAGGTCGCCATTTCGGATGCGCCGGTTGTTGACGGATTCATACGGGAATCCGTACTCCTCCAGCACCAGACGGAGCCAGCCCTCATCGGCCACGGGGCGGTAGCTCTGGTAGACCGCTGTCCTGCCCGACCTGAGACGGACCATCGGCACCGGCATACCACAGCACCGACGGGCCACCACTCCGGCCTCGCGACAGAGGGCCTCGACCTCTTCGCGGTCGTCTTCAGGGATAAGGAAGGCCCCAGCAGGCATGGACACTCCGCCGGCCTTAACGGGGCGGGTAGCGCGCCAGACTTCGCGGGACTTCTTCAGAAGTTCATTGACTACCTTGACGGACGAAGTCACGGTCGGAGACAGAACGAAGTAGGTCTTTTGAGCGCCACCTGGGACGCCTTGAGCAGCACACTGCATTTCCTGAACAGCGCCCTGAGAGCTGTGACCAACGTTTTGACCACCACATGGCACTTCCTGAACAGCGCCCTGAGAGCCGCTACCAACACCTTTAGCGCCACACAGTACGTCCTGAGCGGCACACTCCACCCCACCCACAGGCTTCTCCGGGCTTTCGATCTTCGTCAAGGACGCCTGGAACGGCTTTTGGGCGAAGAACACCTTGACTCCCATTAGCAGCGGAAGGGTGTGTCCCGTGACATCGTACGGGAGTTTAGGCGGTCCGCCGGGGTACATCCGCAAGTCCGGGTACTCCTGCTTCTCTAGAAGAGTCTTGGCGTAGCCACCGTAGGGCTGCGCAAACAGAACAACGTGAGATCCTTTCCTGTACGTGACCCCGTCAACCTCGAAATCCTCTTCAGCCCGGTGTATCTCGACTTGGCCCATCGAGAGCACCTTGAGCAGCTCATAGGTCATAACGGGATCGGGCTGGTCGGCGGGAAACACCGCGGCGTAGGGCTCTTTCCTTTCGCAAGCCCGTCTGGACAGCTTCAGGAAGTTGCTAACCCACATATCCCGGAACTTGGCTGCGTGCTTCAGGCAGCCGTATGCCGCGATTTTGTCGTATTCCACGATGTCCCGGAGCCGCCACACTCCTCCCGGCCAGGGCGCGGGATGGTTCCAGGACGCTACCTTGGGGTCCGCCCCGTCCCTGGTGGCACGGAGTTCTTCCTTCTTCCTGCTGACAGGAGTGGCTATCCGCACGCTCGCGGCTTCCGAAAGGATCCTGACACCCCCGTGGTAGTGCTGAAACGCCCTTGAGGGAGCGAACGCGTCGTACATGTTGTAGCAGGAGACGCCTGTCCTGCCCGTCGACAGGACCTCGCTCATCATGTGCATCCCGAGCAGAGCCGTCTCTTGGCGGAGTATGTAGTCGATGTTGGGTTCCCACGGGTCCATGTACGGTGGGACGAACAAGCGGAACCCTGCGTCGCCCATCTGATGAAGGTCGAAGACAATGTGAGGGTGCCACACGTTATGGATGTTCAGGACCGTCGCCCGGTTCTCGACGAGGTTGAGCATGAACCAGTCCCTGTTGTTGTCGTGCCCCGCGTACTTTTGATAGAGGAACGGCGGCGGAGTCCCCTCAAACGGCGTGCCCAAGTATTTCTTGTACCAGTCGACCACCAGGTCCAGCCCGTCCGGGTTCAGGGACGGGACAAGCAGGAGGATGACGTTGTCCAGGATCTCCAAGGTCTTGGCGTCCTGCCCGGCCGCAAGTTCGTAAGCTAGCTCCATGGACATCTGGGCCGCTCCAACTTCGGTCGCGTGGATCGAGCAGGAAATGAGGACGATGGTCTTGCCCTTGGAAACGAGTTCCTTCGCTTCGGCCTCGGTCAACGACCGGGGATCCGCCAGCTTTGCCTGGATGGCCTTGTACTCGTCAAGGTTCTTCAGGTTATCCGGGGACGAGATGCAGAGGTAATAAAAGGGCCTTCCTTCTGTGGACAGGCCCATGTCAAACCAGCGTATTCTATTGCTGCCCTGAGTCAGCTTCTTGAAATAACCGGTGATCTCGTCCCAACTTGCAAGTTTCCTGTCGTCACCGGGTCTAAAACCCAGGTATTCAGACGGCGAAGTGACCACTTGCGCTTGGCGCCCCTCCGGATCGGCTGCGCTAACCGGAGGGCCGGCGCCTTCCTCCTTTCGGGTTAGTTAGTCAGTTGTTTGAAACCACACTGGCATAACCTTCCCTTTTGGAGAGAAAAATCCTTCTACCGTACAAAGCAATGCACGGCTTCCGGCCCCCGACGCCGTAGACGATGCCGCGGCCCCCGATGTACACAAGGCCTCAGTGAGACCGCCACAGCCGCTCGCTACCGCCTTAAGGCGGATACGGCAAGGCTGAAGAATCCCCTGTTCCCGGCAAGGATATGCTCGAGAGCGTTGAGCACGTAGTCTATGTGTTCCTTCTGGACGGTAAGAGGCGGTTCCAGCCGCATTACGTTGGGGTTGTTCAACGTGTACGCGGTTATGATCCCGTGTTTCTTCACCAGTTCCCCGGCGACAAGAGCCGCGAAGTACTCCTCGGACACCTTGTTGATGGCTCCCGCCGTCAAGACGTCCAAAATACCTCCTACCGGTTTCTTGAACTCAAGTCCTATTAGGAGCCCCTTGCCCCTCACTTCTTCGATGGTCTTGAATCGGGATTGAAGCGTCCTGAGACCTGCCATGAAGTACTCGCCCATCTCGGCGGCATGAGCGGGAAGATTCTCGTTCACCAGTTTCTGAATGGAGGCCAACCCCGCGGCGCACGCTCTCGCTCCTCCACCAAAGGTGGAAGTGTGAAGGATGGCCCTGGAGAGTCCTCCGTACGCCTTTTCCCAGACCTTCCTGGTTGCCACCGTGGCTCCTATGGGCATAACACCGCCGCCGAGGGCTTTGGCGAGGCAAATGATGTCGGGAACGACGTCTTCGTGTTCGCATGCGAACATCTTCCCCGTCCGCCCGAACCCGGTCTGGACCTCGTCCAGAATCAGAAGAGCTCCGTACCTGCTGGTTAGCTCACGTGCTTTCTTGAGGTATCCTTCAGGCGGGACCATGACTCCGCCCTCTCCTTGTATCGGCTCGACGATGAAGGCCGCGACCTTGTTGGACTTCAGAGCCTGCTCAAGAGCATCGGCGTCGCCAAAAGGTATTTGGACGGTGCCTGACAGGAGCGGCATGAACGGCTTCTTGTACTTCTCCCGCCCGCCTACGGATAGAGACCCCAGCGTTTTTCCGTGAAAAGCGCCCTCACAGTGGACAAACACTCCGTCGCCCTGAGCGCCTCTCGCGAGCTTGAGGGCGGCTTCCACCGCCTCGGTACCGCTATTTGAGAAGAAGGTAATCTCCAGGTCGCCAGGAGTGATCTCGGCCAGGTCGTGAGCCAAAGCCGACTGCAACGCCGGAATCTGGGCCTGAAGCAGGTTTGGCCTGACGTTAGCTTTGTCCACGGCCTCAAGGATGTCCTTGGGAGCGTGGCCGAACGGCAGCGAGCCGTAGCCGCCGAGGAAGTCGTAATACCGTTTGCCTTCCTCATCGTAAATCTCGATTCCCTGCGCCCTGGTGAACGCACGGTCAAAACCCACTAGTGAAAGGAGAGTCTTGAGCCCTGGGTTTACGTACTTGGCGAACAGGTCGGAGTTCTGGGACTGGGTCAGCGACAGTGCTCCGTCTACCCCCAGGAGCGAGTATGTACGTCCTTCAGTGCCGCTTGGGCGTATGTTCAGTTCTTGCATGCAAATCACGTCCTCGCGAGTGGTATGG
>Ga0134099_1003853_pt1 | contig 10646 bp, 5 predicted proteins | sample 10_taG_2_FD_105482 | JGI IMG/M metagenome (GOLD analysis project Ga0134099, IMG submission 105482) | Switchgrass degrading microbial communities from high solid loading bioreactors in New Hampshire, USA - 10_41_5_180_A2 metaG | ecosystem: Engineered > Bioreactor > Semi-continuous > Anaerobic >...
ATACCGTCATCATCAGCTTTGAATATGAAGACGAATATGGCAACCCCTATACTGCGCAGGAGATTATCGGCATACCCGTTTATCAGCCGTCCCGTTTCGAGGTTTCGGAAATCTCCCTGCCCTCAGAAGTGTATATGGGACAACCGGTATATATCAGCTTCAGCCTGTACAACATGGGCAAGACCGACCTGTATAACGTGAAAATGTCTGTCCAGGGTGATTTCGCCGCGGACCCCATGAGCAACTATTTCGGCAATTTCACGCCCGGATACATGGAGTGGTGCGAGATAAACCTCATACCAATGCAGCCGGGAATGGGCATGGGCAAAATCGTTGTGGAGTACGAGACCACCAGCGGCGAGATCATGACCTATGAGAAGGAGTTCGCCATGAATGTCCTTGAAATGCCTGCCTATGATCCGGGTTTCCCCGTGGATGGACCGTTCCCCATGGACCCTGGCATGGAACCGGGCAATGAGGGAGGCGGCTTCTTCAGCAGCGTCTGGTTCTACATTATTCTTGGCGTTGTGGTAGCTGCAGGCATAGCTATCACCATCATCGTGGTCAGGAAGCGCAAGAAGAACAAGGAGTTTGAGTTCTGATGAAATATTTCGACACATTGTTTCTAAGCGTAAGGAACCTGTGGCGCCGCAAGCTCAGGACCACACTGACCATCGTCGGCGTTATGATCGGAACATGCGCCATCGTGGTCATGATCTCACTTGGCCTGGCCATGAACAAAAACTTCCTGGAACAGGTAAGCCAGATGGGAAACATCATGCAGATCCAGGTCTACAACTGGAATGAAGGCGGCATGACGCCGGACGGCAAAAAGATCGAGCCTCTCACCGACGCAAAGATCGCCGAATTCGCCAAGATGAAAGGTGTGGAGGGGGCAACCCCCATCATGGACCTTGGCCTTAAGATGGTGGTCGGAAAGTATGTGGGCTGGGTTAGTATCCTGGGCATTAATCCCGATATGTTTGAAATGCTTGATATTCCCGTGAGCACCGGCCGCGGGCTTACAGGCGAGGACACCAACCATGCGGTGGTAGGGGAGTATGCGAAATATAACCTTTATAATCCCAAGTCCAGCCGATGGGAACCTGCACCCGAAGACCTGAACCTCATGGAGGAAAAGGTCACCGTAAGCTGGGACATGAGCTATGGAGAAAAGCCATATCCCGGCCAGCCGACATCGAAAAAGAAGGTAAAGCCCGTAACGATAGAAGTTGTGGGCATGGTGTCCCAAAGCGGCGGTCAATACGATTATTCTATTGTCATGCCCCTGGAAACCGTTAAGAAGTTTAAGAAGGAACAGGATAAATTCAACCAGGGAAACGGCGGAGGCGGTGGTGTCATAATAGGCCGCGCGGGCTCCAGCAGCTCCGGTGAAAAAGAAGGTTATTACCAGGCCATCGTGAAAGTTAAGGACATAGACAGCGTGACAGAGGTGATGGAACAGATAAAGGCCATGGGATACGAAGCCTACAGCCCCATCCAGATCCTTGAGCAGATGAAGGAGCAGTCGGCAGGCTTAAGGCAGATACTTGGAGGTATAGGTATCACAGCCTTTGTCATCGCGGCCATCGGTATTGCCAACACCATGTATATGTCCATCTATGAGAGAACCCGTGAAATAGGAATTATAAAGGTAATCGGCGCAAGGCTGGGGGATATCAGGCGCATCTTTCTTATGGAGGCCGGGTGGATTGGCATCTTCGGAGGTGTGATGGGTGTGGGGCTGAGCCTTCTGGCTTCCATGGCCCTGAACAGGTTCAATATCAATTTGGGCGGGCAGATCATGTGGATGCCCCAGGGAGAGGGTTTGCAGTCCTCATATATTCCTGTCTGGCTCATGCTGGCGGGAGCAGGATTCTCCTTCCTGGCAAGCCTGCTTGCCGGAGTGCTTCCCGCAAGGCGGGCCATGAGACTCAGTGTTATGAAGGCGCTGCGCCAGGAATAAGCCTTAACGAGAAATAAAAACTTAAGCAAGCATAACGGGAGGCATCTTCGGGATTGCCTCCCCGTTTATGTTAAATAACCGTTACAAAGAAAAAAATTATTCCACTTTCAATTCTTTTATGGTATATTGTACTGGCGGTTAACGCTGTTTGATAAACAGACCAAACACTGACCATGAGTTGAAAGGAGGCCGCGAAATGGCAAACGGAGGCTTTAAAATCAGAAGATTCAGAAGCTATAATGGAGTTGGCTTTGTCGCGGCCGATCGTCCAATCTGAGCTGTACTGTTCCCACGACAATTTCAAATCCATTTGCTTGCTGAGTCATATGATGAAGTTGCAATGGCTCTTTTTTGCGTTTCATACCTGAGAGGGAAAAATACTATCAGGTTATCCGATATGCCTAGGCTGACCTCTTACCGGCTGAAAGGAGGCTTATTGTGAAGAACTTCAGGCTGCTTCGGGAATATTTGCGCGGAAGCGGAAAAACCTATATCTTAACGCTGACAGCAGTGCTTCTCATGACTGTCTTTTCGTCAATGACCCCGCTCGTGATCGCATTCACGGTGGATTCGGTCATAGGCGGCAAGCCCGTGGACCTGCCTGCTTTTCTGGAGTCCCGGATCGATGCGGAAAGCGCTGTTGCCTATATCAGGAATAATCTGTGGATCATACTGCTTGTCCTTGTATCAATCACTTTACTGCAGGGCGTCTTCCTGTTCCTCAGGGGGAAATACTCTGCTGTGTCTGCACAGGTATCCTCCAAGAGGATGAGGGAGAAGCTGTATGACCACCTGCAGCACCTGCCCTTCGACTACCATGTAAAGGCGCAGACCGGTGATCTGATCCAGAGGTGCACATCCGATATTGAAACGGTCCAAAACTTCATCGCAAGCCAATCCGTGGACGCGCTTCAGATCATCGCTCAGGTCATCGTGGTTTTGAGCATCATGATATCCATGAGCTTAAGGTATACCCTGATCTCCATAGCGCTGGTGCCCATCGTGTTTGTTATAACCGTCCGGTTTTTCATAAACATGATGAAGGTATTCATCAGGTCGGATGAAGCCGAGGGCCATATGACAACAACCCTCCAGGAGAACCTTACCGGGGTGCGGGTGGTTAAGGCCTTTGGCGCGCAGAACTTCGAGATGGAGAAATTTGATGAGAAGAACAGGACCTTCCGGGACCTTTCCATGAAAATCATAAGGCTCATGGCCAACTTCTGGTCAGGCACCGACCTTTTGTGCATGCTCCAGCACGCGCTGGTCATCGCTGTCGGAGCCTACTGGGTGGTAAAGGACCAGGTAACAATAGGAACGGTGGTTGCCTTTTCCTCCTACACCGGGATGCTGGTATGGCCGCTGAGAAACCTTGGCCAGATGATGGGCTTCATGGGCCAGGCCTTTGTATCGCTGGGAAGACTCCAGGAGATCCTGGACAACAAGCCCGAAGACTATACTACGGGCAGCCGCCCTCCCGTTGAAGGCGAAATCGTATTTGACAATGTCAGTTTCGAGTATGAAAAGGGTAAACCCGTCCTGGAGGGGATCTCCTTCAGGATAGAAAAAGGGAGCACAGTGGCGATACTGGGCGGCACGGGTTCCGGGAAGAGTTCGCTGGTGCACCTGCTGCTTCGGCTGTACGATTACACCAGCGGCAGCATCCGCATAGACGGAACAGAGCTGAAGGATATCAGCAGGGAGTGGATCAGGAAAAACATAGGCATAGTGCTCCAGGAGCCCTTCCTTTTCTCCAGGAGCATCAGGGAAAACATCAGGATGGGCGCAGGGCAGCTTTCTGATGAGCAGATACTCGCTGTCGCCAGGGTGGCCTGTGTCGACCAGGACATACAGGAATTCGAGAACGGATACGACACAATTGTGGGAGAACGTGGAGTGACGCTTTCCGGTGGCCAGAGACAGCGTGTCGCCATAGCAAGGACCATTGCCCGGAGTGTTCCGATCCTCATATTCGATGATTCCTTGAGCGCGGTGGACACAGAAACCGATGCCCAGATCCGGCAGGCTCTGAAAGAGCGGCGTAAAAACACTACTACCATCATCATATCCCACAGGATCACCACCCTTTCGGAAGCTGACCGTATCCTGGTGCTGGACAGGGGCAGGATCGTCCAGACCGGCACCCACGAGGAACTGATAAACGTGGAAGGTCCCTACCGGAGGATATGGGAGATCCAGAGCACGCTGGGCGAAGAAGCTGTCTGAGCCTGGCATGGGAGGTGTAAAGCTTGTATTTCGAAGAGATGGAATACGGCAAAAAACTTGACCTGAATGTTGTGAAAAGGCTTGCCGTGTTCGCGAAACCATATAAAACGAACATCATTATACTTATGGTGCAGATGTTTTTCCTGGCGCTGGTTGATGCCATCTTCCCAAAACTCAGCCAGTACGCCATAGATAACTTCGCAGTCAGGAAATCGCTGGACGGGTTCTGGATTCTGTGCCTGGTTTCGGTCGGCCTGGTAGTTTTCCAGGCAGCCAATGTATGGCTCATGATCAGGAATGCAGGGAAGATTGAGTACCATGTTCCATATGATATGAGAAAAGCTGTGTTCAGAAAGCTCCAGGAACTGCCCATTTCATATTACGACAGGACCCCTGTGGGGTGGATCATGTCCAGGATGACCTCCGACGTCAACCGGATAGGCGTTTCCCTTTCCTGGCATGTCGTGGATTTCTTCTGGTCAATTTTCCTGGTGATTATCATGACCATCTTCATGCTGGCTACTAACCCGGCATATGCCCTGATTGTCCTTTGCGTGGTCCCTGTCCTCGTGATCCTCAGCATGTTCTTCCAGAAGAAGATCCTGTTCAATTACAGGAAGGCCAGGAAATACAACTCACAGATCACCGCAGCCTTCAATGAAGGGATTACGGGCGCGAAGACCATAAAGTCGCTGGGGATAGAGGACTACATGCTGAGCGAGTTCGAGAAGACGACCAGGCAGATGAAGGACTTCTCGGTGAGGGCGGCGACTGTTTCCTCCATATATATACCTCTCATTATTCTTTTCGGAAGCGTTGCCACCGGCCTGGTGCTGTGGAAGGGCGGGGTTGAGGTCAGCCGGAATGTCACCAGTTACGGAACGCTGGTGCTGTTCCTGTCCTATGCCGTTCAGTTCTTCGAACCCATCAGGCAATTTGCCAGGGTCTTTACCGAACTCCAGTACACCCAGGCGGCGGCGGAGCGTGTGGTTACGCTGCTTGAAACCGAGAATGACATAGCTGACAGCAGCGCAGTGGTTGCCAGGTACGGCAGCATGCTGGACTCGGACAAGTCGGAATGGCCGAAGTTCCATGGGCACATCGTATTTAAGGATGTGACCTTCCGTTACAAGGAAGGGGGCAATATCCTGGAGAACTTCAACCTGGAGGTGAAGCCGGGCGAGAAGATAGCGCTTGTAGGAGAAACAGGATCAGGCAAGACTACCATCGTGAACCTGGTATGCCGCTTCTATGAACCTACCGCGGGAAGCATCCTGATAGATGGTGTGGACTACCGCGAAAGGCCGCTGCTCTGGCTGTATTCCAATATCGATTATGTGCTCCAGGAGCCGCATATTTTCAGCGGAACCGTAAAGGAGAACATAGCCTACGGACGTCACGATGCGACCATGGAGGATATAATCCGCGCGGCAAAAACGGTCAATGCCCATGACTTTATCATGAGGCTCGAAAACGGTTATGATACCCAGGTAGGGGAACGGGGAAGCCTCCTTTCCACCGGCCAGAAGCAGCTTGTTTCCTTCGCGCGGGCGTTGCTGTCCGACCCGGGTATGTTCGTACTGGATGAGGCTACTTCCTCTGTGGATACCGAAACCGAGCACCTGATACAGGACGCGCTCAACAAGGCCCTAAAAGGGAGAACAAGCTTCATTATCGCCCACAGGCTGTCCACTATCCGCTCGGCGGACAGGATTCTGGTAATAGACAAGGGAAGGATCATTGAAGAAGGAACCCACAGGGAGCTGATCAATAAGAGAGGATACTATTACAGGCTGTATACAAGCCAGTTCATGAAGGAAAAGCAGGAAATATTTGAGAAGACAGACTAAAGAGGAAAAGCGTTAATAAAAAGGCATGCCCGGCACTGATACCAGGGCATGCCTTTTTATATCCGGTACATGAATCAGGAGGTTTCCATTGCTTGCTTTTTCCTGGAAAGGTCGGCCTCAGCCTCCAGGTAGACTTTCTCAAAGTCGGAATCCATCCCGGCATGGCAGTATCCCCATGAAATAGAGATAGTGTAGGGCTTGCCGTGGGAGGAGTTAAACTCGTTGAGACTGTTCATGAACCGTTCTCCGATACTCTTTATCACGTCTCCCTGGACGTTCTTGATGAGAACGACATATCGCTCGCAGCTTTGGTGCGACAAAAAATCGTCATCCCTGATGCAGCCTGCAAGGATTTCGGAGACCGAGTTCATGATGAATTCGCTCTCTTTGAATCCATATTGGGCGTTGATCTCATAGAAATTGTTTATCTCAACGATGATCAGATAATATTCGCCGCTGCTTATATCCCGGTTCTGTAGCATTTTATTGGCCAGGAACCTGATCTTCTTCATCTTGTCCAGGTTGTCCCTGACTGTCAGTTCGTTCAGCTTGCGATTAGTGTTTACAAGCCGTTCAAGGGTATCCGAAAGCTTCTTCTCCACAAGCTGCTTTTCATGGGCAAGGAGTGCATTCTCCATATATTGCTGGACATCAATGCACAAATCGGCCATAAACCTCGTCATGTTCTCGGGAGCCGACATCACGATATATCCCAGTTGGCTTTTCCCTATGAAGACCAGCTTGACCAGGGTTATCCCGTCAAGGGTATTAAAGAAGGCGTCAGGAAGGACCTTTGATACATCGAAGGATTTGGCGTACTGGATTCTCGTGCCGTGGGAAAAGCCATATAAGAGTGTCCCCTTCAGGCTTTGGCCGGAAGATGCATAATCATCGAACCGGGTAGGGGACAAAAACCGGACAATGTAGCAGGAATTCATGCCGTAGTCCGCCAGGCAGTCGGTCAGGGTCGAATAGAATGTTACCTCGTCCAGGGACGCGAACCTTCCATAGGTCCTGAGAGGGCTGAATATAGGTCCCGAATAGCTGGCTTCGCCGGCGTACCTTACTGCCCTGCAGCCGCAGGAATTCCGTATGACCAGGCTGGGTTCAAAGGTATAAACCTGGCTGACGGCACTGTATTTTCTCTTGTCCATCAGAAGCTCAACCGCTTTTTGGGACATCTCTTCAAAGGGCTGGGCAACAGTGGTCAGGGTATTTACAATGCCGAGGGAGGCAGCCGCGTCGTCAAAGCCTGTTACCGCAACATCCCTGGGCACATTGATGCCGCTGTCTTCCAGGCATTTGATCGCGCCGATGGCCGTTTCGTCATTGGCGCAGACAATGGCGTCGATCTCTTTCAACTTTATATGGGGTATGAGCTTTTTTGTCAGGTTGTATCCCGCCACATCGGTGAAGTTTCCTTCAAGCATGAATTGCTTGGGAACCTCAAGGCCGTTCTGGTAAATTACCTTTAAAAACGCGTCACGGCGTATCAGGGCCTCAGGGTTCTTCAGGGGACCGCTGATATGGGCCATCTTTCTATAACCATGGGATACCAGGTGGGAAACAATCTGCTCAAATCCGGAAAAATTATCTGTTATAACCGATGGAACGCCTTCAAGCTCGATGCCGTAGGATACCACCGGGATGCCGGCCTTGGCGGCCAGATCCTGTACCAGTTCAACTCCGGCTCTTGATGCCAATTGGCCGGAGATGATAAGCGCATCGATACGTCCCTGGGATACAAGGCGATATACGACGTTGCACTGGTAGTCGGATACCGAATTGTTCATAAGGCTGTATCCCTCAACAATGTCCAGCGAACAATCGCAGAATTCCAATGCTCTCCATAATGACTTGATCAGGGCATGCAAATAATTGCTGTATGTGGTGGTCAGCAACCCTATTCTCATAAAACACACCATCTTCCGGGGACATGAGGCATTGAGCCTGTTTATTATTAGATACCACTCCTTAATTTGTATTAAAACGGTATTCCATTAAAAAGGCAAACATTTCTAAAAAATGGTGAATTAAAAAATTCTTACTTGTCGTGCAAATCCACATACCCGCCGGTTTTATTCTATTGACGCCCGGTTCATTAAATCCTATAATCAAGATGTAAACTTAATAACCTCTGTTAGGTGAGGCTCCTATACGGATACAGGCTGCTGCCCGGAAACGTCGAGAGACGCCAATGGGTGAACAAACATTGCCGGATTAAGGTTTTGTTTAATGCAGTTGGCTTTTTGCCTAAGCCGTATAGTGCCAAAACTCGATGATGGGAGTGTGGTCATTATGCGACATAATGAGGTGGTCCGCTCTCGCGGGCTTTTGTTTTGTTGTGCCGGGATCCCGCGGATACCGGAATGAAGGCTGTGAACCGTTAGGCAGTGCGAAAACATGGCGTTTGTTTTTATGGCCTTCAGGCATAATTCTTGTGAGGTGATTATTATAGAAGGAAGGTGATTTCCAATGGTGGAAATCTTCAAGACATCCGAGCATGGACTTGAACTCCTCTCAATAGACGCTATTGAGAAGGGGTGTTGGATTAATCTGACCGAACCCGATGAGGAGGAACTCGATCTGCTTACCCAAACGATCGGCGCTGAACCTGCTTTCCTTCGTGATCCTCTTGATGTAGAGGAAAAGCCCCGTATTGACGTGGAAGACGATCAGATACTCATCATCGTTGACATTCCATATATATATGAGGATGATAAATCAATCAAGTTCGAAACGCTGCCTATGGGTCTGCTTCAGGTGAGGGACGATTATATCATCACCATATGCAGCAAGCAGGTCCCTGTCCTGGAACGCTTCAGGAACGGGCAGATAAAGAATCTGTATACCTTTAAGAAAACCCGCTTTATCCTCCAGGTATTGTACCATGTGGCAAAGGACTACCTGAAATACCTGAAGCATATCGATAAAAAGAGCGAGTTCATAGAAAGATCGCTGTACAAATCCATGAGGAACAAGGAACTGTACAACATGATGGAGCTCAGCAAGAGCCTTGTGTACTTCACCACGTCCCTGAAATCCAATGAGACTGTGCTGGAAAGGCTTCTGCCGGGCAAGCTCATAAAGATGTACGAGGAAGACCAGGACCTCCTGGAAGACACCATCATTGAAAACAAGCAGGCCATTGAGATGGCCAACATATACAGCTCAATCCTGAGCGGCATGATGGATGCCTTTGCATCCATCATATCCAACAACCAGAACATGGTCATGAAGTTCCTGGCCGCCATCACCATAGTGCTGGCCGTCCCCAATGTCATTTTCAGCTTTTTCGGCCAGAACTTCGTATGGCCATACGGCAACAATCCTTTCATGTGGCTCTATGTCACTGCCGGCGCTATAGTCATAACCCTTATAGTGGCGTTTATCCTCTATAAGCGCGACATGTTCTGATTGTTCGGAACCGGATGCAGGCCGGCAATCGGAACAGGCTAAGAAGCGAGTGTAAGTCCGTCATTACATATGCCGGAAAGATTGATGGAAAATATAGCTGCCAGTTGATTTTTATCCGGAATTGTATTAATATAATCTATGCCCCTCGATGCGGGGGCAGTTATATGCGCCCATAGCTCAACTGGATAGAGCGTCTGGCTACGGACCAGAAGGTTGTGGATTCGAGCTCTGCTGGGCGCGCCAAAACCCCTGAAGGTATCAGGCCTTCAGGGGTTTTCAATACTTCTTCAGCAAATGACGAGATCCATTGTTTGGCTATTAGTCCTGAGCTTCAGATATAGATCTCGAAAAATCCAGCAATCCGAGGTAATGGAATGACAAAACATTGTGCATGTTGAGTCTGGCGTTGTCCGGGCTCGTACTGGCGGTCCCCATGATTGCGATTGCATACTGCCTTTGGGCGTTGAAGAAGCTTTCTGACCTGGAGTACCCGGCATTCTGACTGTTAAAGAACTCGTAAATGAAGTAAAACAGGTTGTTTTTTCTCAGGTTATCCAGGGAAGCGGAGTTGTCCATGCCTTGACGGGATAGCATGCTGGATGGCGCGATTGCATCAACAGCTTTGCCCAAAGCCAGGGCTTTACAGGCCAGGCTGTCGCTTTGCAGATTGTTTGCGCCGAAAGACGTCAGCAGCGTCAAAGTGTAATAATTACTGGAAAGCAGGTTATTGATGTTATATTTTGTGAGGAAAGATATCCTGAACTCCCACAAATCCCCATGTAAGAAGTAATCAGTGATTCTGTCCTTGTATTTGCTGTATTTAAACAAGTCCTGATATTTGAAGAAGATGCATTGATCAATTCTGTCCTGCTGCCCGTGGGCATTGATGATAAAATGTGCGATCCCCTTCCCGTTTTCCGCAGACAGCAGACTATTGTCAAATCTGCCAAGGACATTTACAGTTACCGGATATTCGCCTTCTATGTTGCCATAAAGCCTGTATTGGTTGCTTCCCAGGAGATTGAATTCCTTGTCCAGTCTCTTGGAAATGAAATAACCCATATCATCCGCAGGTGAGGTTTTCTGGGAAACGGGGCTGGAAAAACTTACATAGGGTATTTCTTTTCCTTGCGTTTGATCTGAATAATCGTAGCACTTTTCAATAAAGGGGGCTATTTCCCCGGAAC
>Ga0134099_1003860_pt1 | contig 10635 bp, 8 predicted proteins | sample 10_taG_2_FD_105482 | JGI IMG/M metagenome (GOLD analysis project Ga0134099, IMG submission 105482) | Switchgrass degrading microbial communities from high solid loading bioreactors in New Hampshire, USA - 10_41_5_180_A2 metaG | ecosystem: Engineered > Bioreactor > Semi-continuous > Anaerobic >...
AAAGAATCAGGATCGCTGGTTGCTGTATACTGGAATGGTGTAAATCTTGTTGATAAAAACGAACAGGAAATTCCAGACGGACAGAATGTATTATCAAAAAGACAAGCAATTGATAGAGCATTTGCAGGATCACCCCCGCGTGTGCGGGGAGCAGTCAAACTGAGCTATTACATCACACGCTTGCATAGGATCACCCCCGCGTGTGCGGGGAGCAGACCCTGCCATTTCTGGATGCTGTTCCTCTATAAGGATCACCCCCGCGTGTGCGGGGAGCAGGCACTTTTGGACTGCCATTGTACCAACAAAATAGGATCACCCCCGCGTGTGCGGGGAGCAGCATTTCACTGATTTATGCCAATACCACACCTAAGGATCACCCCCGCGTGTGCGGGGAGCAGCAGGTTTTGTTGCAATAACTTCAAGCGAAACTAGGATCACCCCCGCGTGTGCGGGGAGCAGTTGCTTTTTTAAAACTTTCATACCTATCAAACAGGATCACCCCCGCGTGTGCGGGGAGCAGATCCGTCCACCAGTCATTTGCCCTAATATCTCAGGATCACCCCCGCGTGTGCGGGGAGCAGATGGTAATAGACAGAATTGCAACAAAAAGAAAAGGATCACCCCCGCGTGTGCGGGGAGCAGGAATCCTTTGGCCGCTTGGATGATGCCATGCAAGGATCACCCCCGCGTGTGCGGGGAGCAGACTAAGAAAACCCTTGTAATAAGCGGCTTATTAATTTCTTGATTGTCTAATTTCAATGAGTTTTTCATAAAGTTGTTTAGTGTGGCAACAATCTTCCATGCTCCGGTGAGCCGAGTCCGATTCAATGCCAAAATACTTGAGAAGCGTTGTCAGCTTATAGTTTTGTACATTATCTACCAGACGCCTGGCAAGCGCTAAGGTGTCTATGCATTTGTTCGAAAACAATGGTAACCCGCAGTTCTCGCAAGCGGCTCGTAAAAACCCATAATCGAAATCTGCATTATGTGATACAACAGGTAAATCATCTGCGAATGCAAAAAACTCAGGTAAAATATCGACAAGTTCCCTGCCTTCCCGTTGCAAAATCTCATCAGAAAGACCGGTGAGGGCTGTGATGGTTTTTGGAATTTTTGCTTTTGTTTTCACCAGAGCATGAAACCTTTCTACAATTTGTTGTTTGTTGACCTTAATAGCCCCAATTTCGATAATCTCATGTTCAGCCGGAGATAAACCTGTCGTCTCAAGATCAACAACTATATATTTTTCCGGTAATTGCTTATCAGGTTTTCGGCGTGATACCTGTTTTGCTCTCCTCATCCTGGCTGCATTACTGAACCCCATCCGGAGCTCACCCATTTTTTTAGCACGGGCTGGACTGGGACGCAGCATAAGCTTAAGCCCATCAAAATCAATTGGCTCCCAGCTAGTATTGTGGACACGAAAATCCATGCCTTGCTCATTATTTGTGGTATACACCATTGTTGCTCTCCCAGTTTTGGCGCTTTCTTTAACACGTTTCCAGATCTCCTCCCTCACCCTTGCACTCACTTTCCCAACATATACACCTGTGTTAATTTCTTGCAGCCACTTGGTCAAATCACCTCGCAATGCGGAAGGGCAATCCGTTAATGTTATAACTATCATGTTTCACTCTCAAGGATCGTGCCATACCCATCCACCAGCGCCTCCAACTCAGTCTCCTCAATACCTTTACCATAAGAAACCGCATGCGCTACTTGACCTATTTTATCGTCCCAAAGATAAATAACTTCCGTTTCAATCTCCTCCTCTGCAGCCACATCGCCAAGAAGTAACTGCCGTATATCTTTTACAGCCCTCTCCAGAATACGCCCATCCGAAATAGCGTCTCGTACTCTGCGTCTGGTAACTGCCCCAATGTCCTCTGCTTCCGATTGTGTTGCAGCAACTTCAAACGCAATTGGGATGGTGACTTCTGCTTTATAAAGGTCAGCGATGTCATAAACAAATGAACGTTCATGGCCAGTATGTATGAAACCCAATCCGGGCGAACAACCGAGCGCCACGATGACGCTATGCACCACACCGTATAAGCAGGCATGCGCCGCAGACAGCGCCATATTAACAGGATCACTGCCGGTAAAATTGTCCGGATCATATTCACGTCCATGCCAGGGGACCCCGGTTTGTTTCGAAGCATGTCGGTATACTGCTCTTATGCGCGCACCTTCCCGTCCACGAAGTTGCTGCATTGATAATGTGGAAACATCTTCGTCGGGAAAACGAAGCTGATACATTTGACGGGCTACGGCAATCCGTGACCGTACATTGGAAACCAGCTCCGCTTGCTTAATTAATAAACGGGCAGAATGCGTCAGGGGATGTCCATGGGCATAATAGCGAACACCGTGCTCTCCCACCCAGACAATACTGGTTCCCACATCACCAATTAATTCTATGGCGCGATGGGAAATGTTCGTGCCAGGGCCTAGCAATAACACACTAAGTGATGCCGCCGGAACATAAACCGTGCCTCTCGCGTCCGTCACAGTAATAGCTCCATCCTGTCGGTTTATCAGGCATCGCTCAAGATAAAGAAATGTTAGCCTATCCCGTACCGTAGGTAAAGCCAGTAATTCTGGCTTTTTCATTCCCGGAATTTTACTCACCGTGATCACCTCGGCAACGTGCAATGGTTAACAGTCCGCAACCATATGCTTTCGCCCGCCCTATGCCAGACAGTAACGACCGTTTGAACAATTCTACATCCGATATGGTAAGAATCCCCTCAAAGTCTGCCGTCCGCAACGAAACCTCATGTTTATTATTTTGTTTGCGAAATTTCTTCCACTCTGTATGTACCACATCAAAGTCATCTTCAGAAAGTGAAAAACCATGGGCCTGTGCCCTGCTTAAAAGCCATTGTCTTTGTTGCTCCTGTGTTAAGTGCGCAAAAACCTTTCCACGTCCTGTCTTCCCATCTTTTTCTGTAAAACTGCTGCGTACAGGATTTGCACGCAGACGGAACCTCCAGACCTGACCATTTTTAAGCCGATCGAGCAAAATGTTATAGTTCTTAGTTTCCCATTTCGGCTCCATGTGGGGATAACCAAATTGTTGTGCAATGTGCAAAAAATCCGGCTGTTCTGTACTGAGCACCAGCAAATAACATACATCTGCCAGATTATCTATACGCCAAAGAACACGATTTTCTTCTTTGTTCCGGTTGCGTGGGAAACTCGACTCTACAGCACTATGCAGCACCTGTGGAGAAGCAAGCGCCCACATCGTTTTTCTAAGCTTGGTATTAAGCGCAATTCGGGATAAATACATTAACTTCCCCCCTCTAATTCTTTCATAGGATCATGATCAGTCGCTCTTTGCGATATAGCAGTCCAGCCGTATGGATTAGAAATAACAAGGGGAGAAGGTTCATAAACCTGGCGAAACCCAAATTTACGATGGATCTGGCTAAAGGAAACCGGTATATCACGCTGAAAATATGCATATTTTCCATCCTCAGAATCTATAACAATGCGCAGACGTACTTGAGCCGCTTCCTTTTTCTTTAACCAATCACTAATTAACCATGGTTCTTCCTGTAATGCTTCTAAAAGGCTTTTTCTAAAACGAACCCCCAGCGAAACCCGTCCCTCCGGAGGACAGGATCGGCGCCCCAGAAAAAGTGGAAATGCCGGATGTTTCAACGCATGCTCAATATCTGACAGCAGTTCTTCATCTCCCTCCAGACCAGCCAAAAAGACTGCATCCGCCAGATAATACCTTTGGGTAACATACGCTGCTGTTTCGCTTTTTGCCGTATGATAATCACGCACCAACACACCCTCACGATCTACACGCACGCCAAAACGTAAGTTTTGTAAATCTTTTATACATTCATTTCGCCGTCGTCCTAAAGCTGCAGCGATTAAGCCAATAACACCGCTTTTAGTGGGTACTCGTTCAGTACTGCGCCGGTCAAATTTAGCATCCAGACCCCATGACTGCAAAGGAGCAGCCAAACGCAAGAGTAATGTACTCATTGCCCGCTACCACTCCCTTCTAATCGCTCCTGTATCTCGGTTGCAAGAGCTTTAAGCAAATCTTCCAACGGCAGAACACGGCCCAGTTCAGATAGCAGTTCACCGACTACTAATGAAAGCTCTGGCTCCGGTGCGAAGCTCTTATAGATACTCAATGCATGGGCAACCAGCCGCTTTGCTGAAGAAGCAACATATCCCTCATCACTGGCCGGTACTGGCTTTTCAAACGCACCGACTAAATTGATCGGTTGATCCTTTCGAATTGTAACTAAAACTGCGTCCGGCAAAGTACGATTGGCAAAGGTGTTCTGCTTACCGGTAGGCATAGAATAAACAAAAGCACGAACAAATTGATTCACCGCAATTACCGTATCGTCCCCCAACTGCTTATGCAACTCGTGCACAGCAACGGTAGCATAGCGGTAAAGGGTTGAGGAATTAAATTCCACCGTTCCAATATGACCCGCGCCAGCAGTATCTTCCTCTAAAAGGTCATCTACAGCTGTAAAATAGTCGTACTCATTACTGACCTTGTGTGTAGAAATGCTATGGGCAACCTGAGCGCAGGCATCTGTATTCAGCGAGGGAGCATCTGCCACCATGCGCCCAAACAATGCAATGTCTATACCGGGAAACTGCTTTAAAACGTTCTGCACCTTTTTCTTGACATCTTTAGAAGGTTTTTCTTTCGTCGTCTCGGGATCTTCCACTGCCAGTTTTGCTAACGCTTTTGCCTGAGCAATGCTCATGAAAAACAGCGTATCAGTGCCTTTATCAACCGACTTAATATTTAGATCGGCGTTTTCCAGAATTCGTTGCGCCAAAGTTTCCGCTTCTTCCTGTACGCCCAGATTACGAATTTCATCTGCGACCATGCCAACAATTTTTTTTGTACGAACTCCCAATTTTTCTGCAGGTAACAAGTCCCTAAACATCAAACGCATGGCGCGCTTCCAGCTCTGCGATGAAACGCGTGCACGCGTTGAACCACCATATACAGCAGTCTTGGGGCTGCCGGTATCATCACGGTTAACGCAGCTAGGCGGTACCGTCTGTAAAATGTGTATATCTACATATAACCTTTTGTTATCCATCAGTTCGACTCTCCTTTATAATTTTTTTCATTATCAGTTTTGTCATCTTTAAGAGTTCGGTAGAAATCCTGTCCCCATTTTAAGCGGATACTATCTTGCCTTTCGGGTAACTGAAACCAATACAAATCTTCTGTAAGCCCGGGATAATCCAGGGGAATACTTTTCGCTCTTAAAAGCTGAATCATTCCTCGCAACTGCCAACAAAACCGCTCAAAGCTTTCCGACACCGCAACCGCATGAAAACGGCGTCTCACTGCTTCTTCATTATTTTTATTGCTTTCGATTAGTTTACGGACAGCAGTGCCGAGAGATTCCCCCTCCATGTTCATACATTGCTCCTTTGGATTTTTACCTTGTTGGTGCAAGGCATAAAGTGTCAGCGCTGTATGTACCGCCCATTCTCCCCGTGTAGGTTTTTCACCTTTGCTTAACAGTGCTTCCGGCAGGCCGTTTAGCGTTACATCCCAGAGCTCCGGTAGACTGCCAGGCGCTTTGCCGATACCGCGTCGCAGTTTTGCCAGTGTCGCCTTGACAGTGGACTCATTGCTGTTTTCAACCAGCCAATTAATTTTTCGTTTTACAAACTCGCTGGCTTGTTTTGCTTCCGAAACCATCTATTTACCCCCTTTCAATGCTTCACGGGTTGCAGTGTTGTATAAAAAATGATTAAAAGCCTCAGGTGCACTATAATGCCGCTCCTTTTTATTCTCAGAAATAACTCGACCGACAAAAGCCTGTGGCCCTGCTTGCTCTACCAATTCCCTGCCTATTTTCCTAACAATACTTCTTGCCTGTTCCCACCACCGTTCACAAACTATGACCATATCATCCTCATCCGGGTTTATTTCTTCCAGCCATTTGCGAAAAGCTAAATCCAAGCGGAAATAAGCCTGCTCCCTTGCCGCATCACGTTGATTTTTGCCATCTGCATTTCCGGCTGCCTTTGCCAGGTCCTGTGCTAGCCGGCCGACTTGCTGGACAAGCTTTTCGGTAGTCTGAATTTCATCTATGATACGAGCAACCCATTCCACACCCAAAGTAGTCAGCAGCCTTGCGCTAAAAGAAATCGAGTCACTGAACACATCGTCAATAAAAAAATCTTTGTCCCCATACTTAACAGCAACAGTTTGAAAGCAGATGTGGGAATTGGGAATAAGATTGTCGGCTTTCAATCGGGCAAGCCAATTGACTACTCCGGGGCGGCGCATATTGTCGCCTTGTGCCAATAACACCGAGAAATCCCTCCAAATCTGGCGGGCCGGATCGTGCCGCTTTGGAAGGTATACCGGTAGATCGGTTTGTTTTTTATCACCGTTCGTCCAGATTGTCATCTGTTCAGCAAGTGCATTTTCCTTAGGGAAAAAGTCACCACCTAACAGCATATACCCGACAACCGCATCTCCCTGACGTTTGAGCAACAGGCGGCGGGACTGCAATGTCAGTAGTTCAGAGGGGTTATCCGGCATCACAATGCAGGTTCTTTCATCTGCTCTTACCGGTTGTTCCCAAATCGGCTTTTCTGCCCCCCATAGCACATCTTCACCGTCTCTGAGAAGTACAAGATTAAGAAGGAGAGTTTGGAATAAAGTATCACCAACGGCGATTACCAGTCCCAGTTTCCCTAACCAACCTGTACCGGGGCTAGGCAATCCTTTTCTTTTTGGTTTTGCTGAAGTGTCATCATATGCGTTAATATAAAGAAGCCAACGGGCAGCTTCCGAATAGCTCAAATAATTCTTGCCGTCCCCTGCACGCTGAGGAAACAACCGGATTTTATTACCACTTTCTGATAATTCCCCGTTAAGCTTGGCAGCGGTATATTCGGTCGCATTATCCAGCCCTGCAACTTGGTAAAACGGATGTACCGGGTGAAACAACCAAAATCGATCCTGAAAATGCAACAAGTAATCCTCAATAATTTCTGCAGGAAATTTACCCATATCCCATATGGCTTTCCAGCGCTTTAGTGCCGTAGCAGGCGACGATATGGGAGCATAATTTCCGTCAGGGTCGTATCTGGCAAAGACCGCATGCAAAATTGCCAGCAACAGCCTCAATACAGCAACGTCCTGCGTTGGAAGTTCACCGGCAAGGCCTCGCCAATGATGAGCGTTTTCAAACAGTTTTAGCAAAGACACTTCTTCAGTCGTACCGTCTGGCTTCATCACCAGAATCCACCGGTCTTCCAACAGATTAAATTCCTTTTCCGGCATCTATACTATCCTCCTTTTCACAAAGTAATCCCAAATTTTGATCATAAACAAGATGATAACCGCAAAGATTTATTGAATATTTTTCGTCCAAAATTAAAAACAGCTCGCCGCGCAGCCATGGTGAATCTTGCCACTCGGAAACCTCTTTCCTGTTAATATCCTCCAGCTCTTTAATGGTATTGTCAATCATCCAAGGTGTGCAAAGTATGGGAGGCAAGCGTATACTGCAACGGGCAAGAGTTCGTGCCAGTTCTCCATCGGGCGTTTCGCTTTTCAAGATCACCCGGCCATCTTCTATCCATGGTAAAAAGCATAAATTGCCATCCTTATTTTTCCGGACTACCAAAACTTCGATCGACTGGTCACCATCGCGAACAGCAGCTTCACCGCTCTCTTCCGAAACGTCGGTATCCAACCAGCCCCTTAAATCTCCTTCAGGCCAAGGCCGGCCGATACGAAATTTTTTTGCTCGCTCCTCCTTATCGGCTATGTATCTCTTATGAACAGAAATCGCTTTTTGATAGTCAGGTGATATGGGCATAAAGTCCGTTTCATCACTGTAAACATCTTGCACCAGGGGTGAGATATCTTTTGGCAGATCAATCCGTTGCGGCAATCGCGCTTTTGTACGCATGAGCAAATATTTACCGTAAATCGCTTCCGTTTCAGTTTCAAAAGAATCACTTTCTGCGCCCATAATCAGGCAAAAGGCAGTTCGGAGTTTTTCCGGACGGTTTCTTTGATGCCGGTGCAAACGGCCAATACGTTGTAGCAGTAAGTCCATAGGACAAATATCGCTAATTAGAACATCAAAATCAATATCGAGTGACTGTTCTAACACTTGCGTACCTATAACGATACATCGGAAGGGGCGCTGTCTCCCTTTACCTGGTTTACCCAGCTCCTCCATCAACTTTTTCTCTTTTTCGATGCGGTCCGGAGCGATAAAACGAGAATGTAATAAACGTACAGTTTCATCACCAAAATGACTACGCAGTATCTTTGCCAATTCTTGTGCTCTTTTTACCGTATTGACGATGACTCCGGCACAGCCGCCGTTAGATAGCAAATCCTCCAGCTTGTCCACAAGACCGTCTTTAGGAAGAAGATCTAAATGAACCTCACGCAAATTATCATTTATCTGAACCGCTGTTTGCTTGACTTTATTTCCATCGGTAAAGGTTATAAGCGGATATTCGTGACTTGCAGGCAATTCCGGTAATTGAGGCATTCCATTCCTGCCTCTTCCCAAAGGGTCGCTTTGAACCGTCGGCACAGAGCAGTAGCTTAAATAAGCATTGATAACTTCCTGACGCTTTTTTGCCGGCAAAGTGGCAGACAACACAATCACAGGCACTTGATATGCCCCAAGCCAGCTTAAAGCCATGTTAAGATATTGGCTCATATAGGCATCATAGGCATGGCATTCGTCGATGATAACAACCTTGTTAGCCAAACCCAAATGACGTAACATAACATGTTTCTGCTTCAATGCAGCAAGCAAAAGCTGATCAATGGTTCCCACAACAAAATCGTCAAGCATGGCTTTTTTGCGCCCTTCAAACCATTCGTGTACAAAAACACTGCTTTCCTCATCTTCACCAATATTTGTTCCGCCAGCCAGATTTTGATAAACTTCATTAAATTCTGATTTACCATGCATGAGACGCATAGAATGTAACTCGTCCGATTCCAGATTTTTCACCCACTTTAGCATACGCGGAAAAATACCATCGGAAGTTGCCTGCGTTGGCAGAGCGAAAAAGACACCCTTTCGTTTTGCTTTAGCTGCAAATATTTCGGCAGCCACTAACGCAGCTTCCGTTTTTCCACACCCCATCGGAGCCTCCAGCACGAGAATACCCGGCTCATGGATGCCGGCTGCTATTTCTTGCACCACAGACTGTACCGTGTTTGCCTCAAAATTAAACCGTTCTTCATATAAATCAGTATGCATCCATGTATTGTCAACAGACCACGGATGTGGTAATGATAACCAATCCCATGCAAATGAAGCTCGTGAGTTAGTGTCCGGCAACGATACAGCTTCCAAGTCTATATAGGGAAAGCATTCTTCATTACTGGCAATCCAATCCGCCATAATGACCAATCCGCTTAATAACACTTGTGCTGCCATATTTGGTCTGGGGATCTCTTCTTTTGAGGAAAATCCTGCAAGCCTTAATGCATAATCAATTAATTCGTGCTGAACAGCATTCCAAGCATCCTTGCCCTCTTTTCCAAGATGGAAATTTTCCGCAAACGTGCTGACACCCGAATTAAGCAGCGTAATATTATCCGGCGGTTTTCCGTGATGAGAGCCTAAAATAACTGTAAGGCTTCTGTCAAATCCGGCATGTTCCAGTAAAATTTGTGTCGCTAAAGCATGTGGAGTTTTACTTGCACGAGGGAAATAAGATAATGGTTTAATCGGCAGCCCTGTATCTAAAAGACGCTCCATAATCCACTTATCTAATTCATAATTAAGAGATTTCTTAGACTGAAATACAGGAGTTGCTTTGCCCAGGTCATGCACTGCCGCCAGAAACACAAACAAACGCTCCATGTTTTCATTTTCTATAGCTCCGGCGGCAATCGCTTCTTTCACACCATCAGATAACCAACGATTCCATAACTTTTGTGCAACCGCAGCAGAATCCGCCATATGTAGCACCAGTGGTAGCCACAACAGATTTCCTTCTTTAGACTTTTTAGCCCATAGACTTTGTGCTTTCGGAGAAAGCTCTTTCATATCACCTTGCCCCCGTACAATAAATATGCTGATACGTCAGGCCTATCCAATCAGCACCTGCTAAATGCGAAATAAGAGTCAGACAATGAGAGTTGCCGTACTTCATATAAACAATAAATACACAATCATCCTTATTATACCATAAATTGCAGAGAATCTACAATTTGTACCACATTTAAACATAAAACATCAATAACCCCTTGTGTTTCCCTTTCATTGCAGGCCAAGTTAAACATGGAAATACCTATATACTTATAAAGCCTGATGTTCCCATGAATAAAACTATCAAGTCAATAATAAACTCCCAAGGAGTCACATACCGGCTTATAACCTATCTTCATATAAATGCTGTTGGAAACCGGATTCACCGGGCCCGTAAACAAGCTGCGCAAAGGATAAGTATAACTCTTTTTACTTCTCAGAAGAAATCCTGAGCACTATTCCTCGGAAGAAAACAATACATGTCAGCGATCGTGCCACTTTGTTCAACCTTTTAATTGGATTGAACGGGTACACAATTTGCACCGGAGTTTTGAGCAGGGATCTCAATGGTGACAGTATCATCTCTGTG
>Ga0134099_1003879_pt1 | contig 10594 bp, 7 predicted proteins | sample 10_taG_2_FD_105482 | JGI IMG/M metagenome (GOLD analysis project Ga0134099, IMG submission 105482) | Switchgrass degrading microbial communities from high solid loading bioreactors in New Hampshire, USA - 10_41_5_180_A2 metaG | ecosystem: Engineered > Bioreactor > Semi-continuous > Anaerobic >...
AATAATCGTTGATGTACGCCGCCTTGTCCTTGTCCAGCGTGTCCACGTCGATGTGCGTGACGCCTGCATACCTGCGCTCCGCCTTGCCTTTGGGCCAGCACATGATCTCCACGCAGTCCATGCCGTTGTCCGCCGCAAAATCGATCACCTGTTCAAAGGAATACTCCGGAAGAATCGCGCTCACAAATCCCAGTTTCATCTTTTGCCTCCCTATTATTGAAGGTATTAAATATCTTTATTGGGGACTAAATATCGATCCATCTTTCCTTTCGAGCTGAATCCACAATACGTTCGCAGAGCACCAGCTCCCGCGCGCCGTCTTCAAAGGTCGGGAATTCAACCGGGCCGCTGCAGCCATTTAATATATACATATATAATTTTTTAAACAGCTGTTTGGACGTATCCGGGAAACCCTCGTTATGCCCGCCGGGGAAACTGGCGATGGCACGTGCGGAAGGCAGCAACAACGATGGATCTCTCAGTAACAACTCATTGTTACCATCTCGGCGGCCGATCCACAGTTCATTGCAGCGTTCAGTATCGATCACGGCACTCTTTTTACTGCCGTAAATCTCAAAGTAACAGCGGTTTTTGCGGCCCGCCGCCACCTGATTCACCGTGAGAGAACCGTGAGCTTTACCCTCAAAGCGTAACAGTACCGTAGCGTAGTCTTCCGTACCTATCGGCACATCGACATAGTCTTCAGGCGTCAGCAGTTTGCCGGAATACGTTTCCAACGGCTTCAATGGTTTTTTACGAATGGGGTAGAATGTTGCAAAGTCGGCACAAACCTTTTTCACTTTGAGGCCAGTCATGAACTCCACGGAATCTAACCAGTGCGAGCCAATATCAGCTATAGCACGCGAGTCGCCACTGTATTCAGGCTCTAAACGCCAGTTGTAATCCGTATCATAGAACAGCCAGTCCTGTTGGTATGAGCCATTCACCGCCAGTATTTCGCCCAGTTCGCCGCTCTCAATCATTGCCTTCACATGATGGATGACAGGATAAAAACGAATGTTAAAGTGAATGGCATTAACGACTCCCTTCTCTTTTGCAATGCGAACCAGTTCTTCCGCCTCCGCAGAATTCATCGCCAGCGGTTTCTCGCAGACTACATGCTTACCAGCCTCCATCGCATACTTAGCCATGGAGAAGTGCAGGTTGTTGGGTGTACATATATGTACGATGTCGATATCTGGTTGGGCAAGCAATTCTTTATAATCGCCGTAGCTCTGTGGCACAGACAATTCCTCTGCCTTGGCTTCCGCCACATCCTTGTTGATGTCCGCTAAGGCTACCACATCCGCAAGGCCAGTGCGGCGCAATGCTTCGATATGGGCCGGCCCAATAAATCCGGTACCTATAACTCCCACTTTCAGTTTTTTCATAGCCATCCTCCTTTACTATTCAGGTTAATAGGATTCCCACGACCAACAAATACGTTCACAATTCCCCAACCAGTATTTAAAGTCAACATCAGGGTTTCTAAGCTTTTTTATCACTGTTATCTATTTTTTTGTGATTTATTGCCAAGCGCTACTGCCAGTATAATAATCGCACCTCGAACAATAGTCTGCTGCGCAACACTCAGTCCAGCAATAATCAACCCATTGTTAATCATGCCCATCAGGAGTGAGCCTACTACTGAGCCTAGAACAGATCCTACACCGCCCGCCATACTTGTTCCGCCAAGTATAACCGCAGCAATAACAGACAATTCGTCACCCTCTCCGTAAGTATAACGACCGGCCTGCATTCGCCCGGCATATAGAATACCTGCGAAAGCGGCAAACAACCCGCTCATGAGGAAAGTGAGATACTTAATTTTATTGGTTTTTATTCCTGTAAATCGGGCAGCCACTTCATTACCCCCTGTGGCCAGTACCTTTCGCCCAAATGCAGTTTTGTTCAGCAACAGGATACCGAACACCAAAAACAGCAACGTCCAAAACAGGAGTATGGGAATACCTCCTATATCGCCCGTACCAAATATAAAGTTATACGTCTGGTTCATAATTGGCACAGCGGCGGTATCTGTAATCCACATTGCAAAACCACGAATAATTCCCATCGTGCCAAGCGTCACAAGGAAAGCCGGAATGCCGACAGCAGTAACTAACAGGCCGTTAACAGAACCCACAACTGCTCCTAACGCAAGCCCTCCAAGCAGCGCCAGAATAATATTGTTCGTAGCAGATAAGATCAGCGCCGTTATTAGAGAAGTTAAAGCTGTAACTGAGCCGATAGATAAATCAATCTGAGCGGCAGCAATTACAAACGTCATCGCTATCGCCATGATAGATATCATGGCGGTTTGCCTTGTGATATTTAGCAGGTTGTTGACTGAAAGAAAACCCTTATCACTCAGCAAAATGGCAAACAGTATGAGCATCCCGACAAAAGCAAAGTATACTATTGCCTTACTCAAATCAAATTTCTGCTTAATAAAAGCTTTTACTCCTGCCCCATTATTCTTGGATTGCATGTTGAATGACCTCCTCAGACTCTATATCTTCTCTGTGAAATTCCGCGGTTATCTGGCCCTTTTTTAAAACAATTATCCTGTCACAGATAGCATACAATTCTGCAATTTCAGATGATATTAGTATCACACTATTTCCTTGGTCCGCGAACTCTCGAATAATGCTGATGATTTCGCCTTTTGCTCCTATATCTATGCCTGCAGTCGGTTCATCCAACAGCAGAAGTTTAGGCTTTCTTCTCAGCCATTTTGCAATAACAATTTTTTGTTGATTACCACCGGATAGCAATTGCGTTATTTTATTTATTCCATCCGTTTTTATTTGAAGGTCTTCAATGCTTTCTCTTGTAACCAGGTTAGCCTTCCTATCATTGATAAAAACTTTCCTTTTCAAATCCTTTAATAACGGCAACGTCACATTTTGTTTGACTGAATGCATCAATATCAGTCCCTGCCGCCTTCTGTCTTCAGGAACAAGAGCTAAACCGGCATCTATCGCTTTTTGAACGTTGTTGATGCGGACTTCTTTTCCGTCAATTAGTATACGCCCTTTTTGATACTTTCTTATGCCGAAAAGGGATTCCACTATCTCGGTCCTGCCGCTGCCCATTAAGCCTGCTAACCCAAGTACTTCGCCTTTTTTTACTTGAAAAGACAAATCTTTAATCCAGTTGTTTATAGTCAGATTATCAACTTCCAGCAATATCTCGCCGCTACCCTGATAATCACGTTTTTGCCACCCGAATACTTTCTGACCCTTGTCGCCCATCATATAATTAACTATTGATTGAACGGTCAATTCGCTGGATGGTGCAGTAATGACGTTTTTCCCGTCACGCAAAACAGTCACTTCATCAGCGATTTTCAGTATTTCATTCATTCTATGAGAAATATAGACGATGGACACGCCGTTTTTTTTGAGTCGCTGCACAATATCAAACAGCACAACCACCTCTGATTCAGACAACGATGCGGTTGGCTCGTCCATTACCAGCACCTTTGCTTCTTTTGCGAGCGCTTTTGCTATCTCAACTAACTGGCAATATCCAACGCCCAGCGTATTGACAACCGCTGTGGGAGAAATGTTGATTCCAAAAGTGCTCAGCAGATTTTGTGCAGATGCTACCATCGTCCTGTCATCAAGAAACAGATTGCCTTTTTTCTTCTCCTGATTAAGAAATATATTCTCAGCAACCGTTAAGGTGGGGATGAGGCTGAGTTCCTGATAGATCATTCGAATACCGGCATTACTCGCATCGCGGTAGCCTGAAAAATTGACCGGCTTGCCGTCAACCTCAATTGTACCCGCATCGCGTGTATAAACGCCTGTCAGTATCTTCATCAGCGTTGATTTGCCAGCACCATTTCCGCCGACAAGCGCATGAACCTGCCCCTTTTTCAAATGAAAGGACACATTATCAAGCACCTTGACTCCGCTGAAAGATTTGTCAATGCCGTCCATCTTTAAAATATAATCCATAGAGTACCACCTGAAAAAAGGATTCCTCCCCCCTTGTTCACACAAGGGGGGAGATATGTATATTAGATTAAATACAACCGGTTTTTTTCCATGTGTCGCTTTTGGACGACTCAATAATCGCGTCACATATCAGCGCGATATTATAACCATCTACAAAATCTGGCGAGTTCTCCGTATTTTCAGCGATAGATTTGATGAAATCATAGCATTCTACGATTTTGGTCTCCGTATATCCGATGCCCAAAGCCGGTATCGGCCAAAGCCCTTCACCGTAAGGATGTGCCGGCCCGGTATATACGGTTCTGAAGCCGCGACGGTCGTCGGGGTCATCTGCAAAGTATACTTGCAGTTCATCGCGTCTTTCGTAGTTGAAGAATATCGAGCCTTTCTCGCCGTGAATTTCAAATGTGATGAAATTGTTTCGTCCCCAGCCGTTCCTCGTAGCCTCAATGCTGCCGAATGCACCGTTCTTAAAACGGATCATAAAGCTCGCCTCGTCATCTACATCCACAGGACCTTTGGGAACATCCGCACCGCCCTTAACCGTGCCCAGTTTGTCAACAGCTCCCATCTGTACCGGGCGTTCCTTTATATAGGTCTTCAGCGATGCAAACACTTCATCAAATTCACCAACCAGATATCTTGCCAGGTCGATGACATGAGTACCAATGTCACCAAGGGCGCCTGAACCGGCAATTTTCTTCTGGAAACGCCAGGACAGCGGCGAATTGGGGTCAGCAGACCAATCCTGCAGATATGTGCCGCGGAAATTTAAAATTTTGCCGATTGAGCCTTCCATAATATATTTTTTGGCCAAAGCGACAGCGGGAGTTCTGCGATAATTAAAAGCCAGCATATGCTTCACACCAGCCTTTTTAACCGCATCCATCATCACTTTCGCTTCCTCTGCATTACGCGCAATCGGCTTTTCGCAGAAAACATGCTTCCCGGCGTTGGCTGCAGCAACAGCAATCTCCATGTGAGAATCATTCGGCGTACAAATATCTACAATGTCGATGCTGCTGTCTTCTATTATCTCCTGCCATTTGGAAGTCGAACGCTCAAAACCCAAGCGAAGCGCAGCATCCTTCGCACTTTCTTCAGTTAAATCAGCTATTACTTTTTTTACCGGTATTCCCGGAGCCGGCCAGAAAAACATCGGCATGCCTGCATATGCAATAGAGTGCGCTTTTGCCATAAAACCAGCGCCAATCAAACCAACATTATAATATTTCATGATGGGTACTCCCTTCCTTACTTTCTCTGAAGCGTAACTTGTCAATCTCGTTTAATTTCGATATGATATTAATAGCATTCTCGGGATGGTTTCAGGGGGCACGCATCACTCGCCCATTGGTGCCCCTGAAACTATCCTCTCTCATTTTTTACTTCTTTGCATTTTTGATGTCGTCGGGAGCTTCCGTGTGATATACCGTCTTATAAGCTTCCAGAATGTTGTCATACGTTACAGCCAAAGCGGGTACAGCGACATACTGGGGCGCTTCTTTACCCAGAAGAGCATAGGCTGCCAACGTTGCTTCCGCAACACCCTGATCATAAGGAAGCTGCGCACCAAGGCCTTTAACCAATCCGCCTTCCGCAATCATCCTGGCCACATTGTTGCCAAGGTCGATCGTGGTGATTACCAGATCGGTTCTGCCCGCCGCAATAGCAGACGCCACTACTGCCTCTGCCGGAACATCCCATACGGCAAATATTCCGTCGAGATCAGGATTCTTGGTCAACATGGCATCCGCCACTACCGACACCTTATTGGGATCCTCAAAGCCGGATTTCTCAACAATTTCAATATCAGGGTATTTGGTCGCAATGGTTTTTTCAAACGCTTCCACTCTCTGGTTGGTTACGAAGAAATCCGCATCATAATAGATCACGCCGATCTTTCCTTTTCCGCCCAGATTATCCGCCATGATCTCGGCTGCTTTAACACCGTTTCCATAGTTGTCGGCCGAAACCACGCTCACATAGTCCACACCAGCTTTCATATCGACCGGGCAGTTGTCCATAAAGACGATCTTAACGCCCTGAGCCGCAGCTTTTTTATAGGCCGGCGCAGTTGCCACCGGGTCAGTCGGAATGCTAACGATAATATCCGGGTTCAATGCCAGTACGGTTTCAATATCAGATACCTGCTGCTCCGGTTTAAAGTTGGCATCAGTTACGGACACAACTTCAATACCCAGTTTGGCAAACGTATCTTGCAGACCTTTCTGCTGCGCAGTCGACCAGTCGTTTCCGGCATAATGGAAGCAAATCGCCGCCTTGTATCCGCCTTCCTTTACTTTCTGAATCTCTTCATCAGTCAGACTCAGTACAGTAGCCGTGGTTGCTTTCTCGCCGTTCGGACCTGTGCTCAAAATTTCGTCCGCTGCCGGCGCCTCAGCAGGCTCTTCCACACTCGCTGATGGTGCTTCCGTTGCCGGCGCTTCCGTTGCCGGCGCTTCCGTTGCCGGCGCCTGTGATTCTTTTGCGGGCACGGTTGACTGTGTGCATCCTGTCATAATCAAGCCAAGAACCATTATGACAGCTAACGCAATGACCCAATACTTCTTCATTAGTTCCTCCTCCATATCAGTATTTTTTTCGGCCGATAAGCCGAATTCATATTTTTCAGTTATAGAATCTCAGAAAGATATTCGTAGGATACTTTTGCTGCTTCTTCCGGTGAACCTGCGTATCCGTCTGCTTCTACGGTGTAATCCACTTTTACAGCATTATTCGATAAAATACTAATAATCTGCTTAAAGTCGATATTTCCCATGCCCAACGGATAGAAACCGCCATCTTTATAATCTTTCAAATGCAGATACTGTATTCTGTCTTTATATTTCTTTACGACTTCAACAGGGTCCCCGCCGCCTGCAGCGATATGCCCGCAGTCAGGACACAGATTGATTTTTGTAAGGGGCATTAATTTATCAAGCTGATCGGGGCTTTGGACGCATGTACCAAGATGAGGATGGTAACTTGCCACAAGGCCCATATCACCTGACATATCCATTGCATCATCCAAGCCCTTCGCGAGCTTAATATAATCCTCGTCAACAATACCGGTAGAACGGATAGCTCCACCCCCGATGCATATGTGTTTTGCACCGAACTGTTTCGCTAACTGCATAGCCTGTTTCATTTTAAAGAATTCCTCTACGCGAATCTCGTCGTAGATAAAATCAGCACCCGTATACACGGCAAGTAACTTTACATTATACTTGCTCAGCATATCCGAGAACTTTGAGGGATTTGCCGCATATGCCATCAAGTTGCCGTCAAATATTTCAATAAATTCGAATCCGGCTTTACTTATCTCCCTGATAGCTTGTTCATCATCACCTGTAGAAATATAAAACAGGTCTTTAATGGATGTAACCCCACCAGGGTGCCCGGCAACAGATCCCCACGCGTTAGTCATGTACCCGACTTTCATAAAGCTATCCTCCTATAGAGTTTTTTTGAAATTGATCTTATAATGATTGGCTAAAATTTCTCGGCTAGTATCGTTCTAGATTTATAACGTTCAATTAATAGTATTTTTCGTTTTCTCTCATAGCATCTAACAGCACTTGGGGCTCTTTGGTTTTAATGATATCCCTCCAGGCTTTCAATAAGTTTTTGCGATTAACCGGATATGGCTGTACACCAATAAACGAGTGTACCTTTTTGCCAAGAAAAGCATTGGCTGCGGCAAGAGCCATTGCCACTCCCTGCTCGTATGGCCTTTGTGAGCTCAATGCCTTGATAATCCGACCTTTCGCAATGTTTACCGCCGCTTCTAAATCCAGGTCGGATGTGACAATAGAAACGTCTTCCCGGCCCATATCAACCAAAGCCCGCATGGCTTCAAGAGCTGGCCCTTCCCACGAGACGTAAAGCCCCTTTATATTTGGATGAGCTGTTATCATATCCCGGCATATTTTATAAACTCGGTCTTCACTATAAAAATTCTCTTTAGCGCAGATAGTTATATTTTTAAATTGTTCATTAAGTACTTGCTCTGCTGCAAAATCACGTTGCCTGGTCGCAAAAAATGGCGCACCGTGGCAAATTAATCCCACATAAACCTCAGTTTCATCCTTAAAGAGCTCCCCAAGCAATTTTCCGGCATTTTGACCATTCTCACGCTCATTAACGGACACGCATGTAATATAGTCGCCATGCTTTAACCCCTCCGGGACATTGTTAATGAGCACTAGGCCGGTTCTGCTCTCCACAATTTTTTTAAAACTCTTTGCAGTTTTTACTTCATCAGTCGGAATGCTTATTATGACGTCGGGATCCTGCATCAGCAAGCCTTCGAGCTGCTTGCATTGTAGCTCCGCGTCAAAATGTGCATCTGTAACAGACAGTATTCTGACCCCTAATTTATTAAACACATCTCGAATGCCCTGTTCATGCAAACGCATCCACTCTTTTCCCGAATAGTGAAAAGATATGGCTGCTGTATAATTTCCCTGCCGGACTTGCTCAATCTCCTCTTCTGATAATTCAAGATCTTCAGGAGTTGCAGCTATTTCACCGAACGGTCCTCTCCCGATAATTTGGGTGGACTTTCGTACTACCAACTCAACAGGTACACGCTTAACAATATCTCCGGTCGCTTTTCCCGCCATATGATTAAGTAAAGTTTCAATCGCAACAGCACCCATCTTCTCTGGAGACTGGGATATTGTGGTTAAAGGCGGGTTAAGAATCGGTGACCATTCATAGTCACCATATCCGATAATGGAAATATCCTTAGGACATTCCAGCGCAAAATCATTTGCAAATTTGAGAGCGCGAAGCGATAATGTGTTATTACCGCAAATAATGGCAGAGGGCCGGTCACGCATCATCCAAAATTTATAGAAAATATCACCATTCCTTGAGCTTTCTTCATTACAATTAATAACCAATTCCTCATCAAACGGTATTTTGTATTCTTCTAATGCTTTTCGATATCCGTCTAATCGCTCAGTTGAAGTTGTTATTGTATCCTGCCATAAGGCCAGCCCAATACGTTCATGCCCGCTTTTAATCAGATGGCAGGTTGCGCTGTAAATACCACCAATGTTATCTGACAGTACCGCAGGAACATCAAGACCTTCAATAGCTCTGTCAATAAATATAAAAGGTTTGTTTCCCTGCCTTAAAATCTTAAGATCTTCCGCATTATTAGTTGTCGGCGCAAGAATAATTCCATGAATACGCTCATCCTGAAGCATATATTGTAAATATTGACGTTCTCTTTCAACATCTTCATTACATGAGCAAATAACTAATGCATATCCGTAAGATTTTAAGTACTGATCAATGCTTTTTGCGATGTCTGAAAAAAACCGACTTGAAATATCGGGAACCATCAGGGCGATCGCTGGTAACCGGTTAGCCTGGATATTTTTAGTTTTTTTGCTCGGTTGGTATCCTGTCGCAATTATTGCCTCTTCAACACGCTTAACAAGATCCGGGCTTACATATCTCGTTTTATTGATAACATGAGAGACAGTCGCAATAGAAACGCCTGCGGCAATCGCAACATCTTTAATTGTTCCAGGCATGAGTTTACACCAGCTTCTTTAATTTACGTAAAACATATCACTATTTAATTAACTTGTCAATAGTTTATCATAAAATTAAATATAAATTATTATTCCGCCACTTAATTTTACACAAAGATTGTGAAATTTTTCTCTATTTAAATGTAATTTACGTAAATTCCTCTAATTCTGTAATTGATATTTCTATTAATTCTATAATTTTTTTATTCTTACAAATATTTTTGTATAAGAAAGTACTGTTTTACATACAAAAATTCGTACATACATTTCATTCAACACTCCGCGCGAGGAGCGACTCATCGCATTCCGGCGCAAACCTATTTTCTGAAAAAATAATGCCAAACATAATCATATCAAAGCCCTATCTGGAGCTTTGATCGTTATTACTTAGAAAATTACTAAGGGCAAAATATAGCTCCAGCCTTCGCCACTACATTCAGACCACACCTTATTTTTCTATGACAATAAAAGCAAACTGTATAGCAGTCTACAGGAAAGTTGCGATAGTATCGATGCAAATGCTTGGCTTTAAGATGGTATCAATCAAATGTTCCTAGGGACACACTGATCAATAAGGCTTTTGCGTTCCCTATATGCAAAACATGGGATAAAACCCCAATTATCGAGAATATTTATGCCTTATCACCGCCCTTTTTCGAGTGTTTTCCCGAAAAAGGGCGCACTTATCCACTGAATTACGCTGGCTTCTCTCGCCAGCCGCCGCTTCGGGCGCACATCAGCAGGTTTGCACTTGCAGCCAGCATATAGAGCCGGTTCAGGTTTTTGGCTATACCCCGGTAACAGACTTTTTTAAATCCAAACGTATTCTTGATGATATGGAACGCGTGCTCCACCTTTGCCCTTACAGATGCTTTTTGATACTCAATGCGGTCATTCCAATACTTGGCCGGGCCCTGAGCCATGCTGCGTCTCTTCCCCGGACGCTGTGCAATACGATAATCGATTTGCGACTTGCATTCATCCTCCTGTATCTCAGGACGTTTATCCAGACCCATATATCCCGCATCACCGTAAACAACCTCGTCATCTGGTCTGATGAGCTTAGCAGCTTCGGAA
>Ga0134099_1003882_pt1 | contig 10591 bp, 8 predicted proteins | sample 10_taG_2_FD_105482 | JGI IMG/M metagenome (GOLD analysis project Ga0134099, IMG submission 105482) | Switchgrass degrading microbial communities from high solid loading bioreactors in New Hampshire, USA - 10_41_5_180_A2 metaG | ecosystem: Engineered > Bioreactor > Semi-continuous > Anaerobic >...
CAATCTGCGGCATTATCAGTGTCTTCTGCAACTACTATGCAATCGACCATTTGCTGCTGGCAAGCTCCAATTCATTGAGCAAGCTGAGTCCCTTTTTCTCTATCTTGTTTGCCGCAGTTTTTCTGAACGAACGCGTGGACAAAAAGCAATTTCTATGTATCGCCGTGGCGCTCATCGGAAGCCTGTTTCTGATTGTGCCAGGCATGGATACGCTTGGTTTTGCCTCCTGTGTGGCACTCATTGGCGGCGTCTCTTCAGGCGCTATTCATACCACTCTGCGTGCGCTGCAGCGGCATCAAGCTATGGACGGCACGGTAATCGTTTTTATCTACTCGACGGTCGCCACCGCCGTGACAGCGATCCCATGCTTGTTTCTTTGGTCGCCGCCCTCCTCGCAGCAGATCCTCTGCCTGCTGGGCGTGGCCATCTCCAGCGCCGTGGCACAGTTTGCGCTGACGGCCGCCTACCGCTATGGCGCCCCACGGGAGATTTCAATTTTCGACTGCGCCCAGATCATTTTCGCCGGGTTGATGGGATATTTCCTGTTCGGGCAAGTGCCGCCTGTGAGCAATTTTATCGCTTATGCGCTGATCATTGCAGCGTCGCTGCTGCTTTTCCTTTGGTGAAGCCGTTGGGTTGGAAACTTGACATTTGTCCGCCTTCGCTCGATCTCAATCAAAGCCAGATACTGTGCTACATAACAAATGTCCATCAGGGAGTAATACCACCCCGCCAAATCAAAATGGGGAGCCCCCGGAAGCCTTGTATTCCAAGGCAACCGGGGGCTTTTTACCGTGATATGCATAACTGCCGCTTCGGTTGTACCTATGTATTTATATCGGTGTTTTTATCAATTTGGGCGCTCTTGGCTGAGACTGTGTTCTTTCTTTGGTTGCCGCAGAGCCCATGCTAAAGAAGCTTGACCGAATAAAGTTAAAATATGGATTGATCGATTATACTATGGACGGTTCCATCTCGCATTATCTGATGATGGTAAGAATAAGAACTAACAAAACACCGCAAAGGCCAATCAGCCTTTGCGGTGTTTCAGCGCTAACTCAAAAAGCAAAATTTAAAATAATATCACACCTTAAACCGGTCATACTCCGTCACGCAGTCGATGCATAGCTTTTTGCCGCCCTGTATGCGAATCCAGTTCGCTCCCGTAGTCTCGCCGCAGCACTCGCATTCATAAGACTCAAAGATGCGTGCAGGTTCCGGAAGTGCTATTCTGGTATCCTTTACATCGAACATCTCGCGTGGTTCGAGGCTCTGGTAATAATCGAAGGACTGCTCTCGGGTCATTCCCTCCGGCTTTTTCCTGAGAACGAGGCGGACGGATTTTCCGTTCTTGCGGTCATAAAAGCTAAAAGCCTGCTTTCCTGTCATGTGAAATAGAAGGTTGCCCTTGCCGATGCTGCACCCCAAAATGACTTGAATCGCATCCACACCGCAGGCATCGTTCTCAGATACACACACTACATCCTCGTCCTCGGAAAAGGTGATACCCAGCAGTTCGATGGCATAGAGCGCCGCCTTATAGCCAATTGTTAGACCTCCGCAAACATGTCCGTGAAACGCAGCACATTTTTGCCAAAGCTCTTTGTTTTTGTCCATAATCTATTCTCCTTTGTTATTGTACGATAACAAGTTTTTGCCCGTCAATCGTGCGAATCTTTACGGGAATACGGTAAACTGCTGAAATAACCTCATCAGTGAGAATGGATGAGTCTCCGAAGCGATATATGCCGCCGTCCTTGATTAATAAGAATCTGTCACAGTACCGCACTGCGAGATTAATGTCATGAATGACAACTATCACAAGGATATTGTCCTTCTTAGCAATTTCACTGACTGTTCTCATAACTTCATGCTGGTTATAGAGGTCAAGACTCGCAGTAGGCTCATCCAGCAACAAAACTTTGGGCTGTTGCGCCAAAGCGCGGGCGAGAACGACTTTTTGAAGTTCACCGCCAGACAATTCATTTATATAGCGCAGCGCGTACCCTTCCAGTTCCATTCGGCGCAGCACATCTCGGACAATAGCAATATCGTCCTCAGTGGGTTCCATTTTTATATACGGCTTCCTGCCCAGTAGTACAGCGTCAAATACCGTAAGCTCACTCACCTCGTTGTGCTGATCAACGTAAGCCATGTGTTTTGCGATTTCGTTCCGCTTCATTTTAAACACGTTCTGTCCTGAAACCATGATAATGCCAGCTTTAGGTTCAAGAATACGGTTGAGGCATTTAAGAAGCGTACTTTTACCCGCGCCATTGTTGCCAAGCAATGCTAGACAGTGTCCTGGCCCGAGTTCAAAGGTTATATCGCGGAGTACCTCATGGCGACCGTGATACGCAAACTCAAGTTTTTCTGTTGCTACCATCTGCGTTTCCTGCCTTTGAGAATAAGATATATGAACAATGGAGCCCCAAGAAATGAGGTGATGGCGCCTATGGGCAGAACAATAGGTTTTACCACGAGCCTGGCTACTGTATCACTCAAAAGCAGCAAGACAGCACCTGCCATTGCAGAGGCTGGAAGCAGGTATCGGTAGTCGCTGCCTATGATTCGACGCATGAGATGAGAAGCAATCAGGCCGATAAAATTGACGATGCCGATATAGGCAACAATAATAGAAGCTGTGAAGGAGCAGACTACCATGCCCGCTAAACGCATACTATCGACATCCACTCCGAGACCCTTTGCCGTATTCTCGCCGCTTTGCAGGGCGTTGTAGTTCCAGCGGTTGAACATAAAGTAAACAAGTGCAGCCAGTACCACGACAGCCATGATCGTAATCTCGCGCCAGGAGGTGCTGCCCAGATTGCCAAATGTCCAGAACACCACGGCGGAAACCTTGACGTCATCGGCAAAATACTGCAGCAGCGTTGTCCCGCCAGAGAAAAGGGAGGATAGGGCCACGCCAGTGAGAACCATCGCCTCGGGCGTGACTTTTTTTATGCGCGACAGGCCGAGGATAACAAGGGTGGACATCATGGAGCCCGCGAAAGCGCAGATAGAAATTGTAATGGGATTTGAGAATGTTACGCCGTCAAGCGTCTGATTCTGCATACCCGCACCAAGCGCAATTATAGCAAACGCAGCCCCGAAAGCTGCCCCCTGCGATACACCCAGCGTGGACGATGATGCCAATGGATTTTTAAGCAGGCTTTGCATAACGCAGCCAACCACCGCCAAACCAAGACCAGCAATAATTGCAGTCGCTACCCTCGGCAGACGGATATTAAAAACTATAATATTGGTTTGCTTCGTGCCCTTGCCAAGAAGTGTCATTATAACCTGCGGTATTGATAAGCCGGCCGAACCGCTGGCAATCGCAACAAGGGCGATTGCCACGGTTATCAAAGCCATCAGCAGGAGGAACAGCTTTTTATAGCGTATATATCCGTTGTAGTTTTCAACACTTGTAGTTGAAGTCATTTTTTCAACCGCCAATTGTGAGCTTGCCGAAGCCTATTCCGGCCTCATCCAGTACAGAAAGGTACTCCATACCAAGCATGGTTTTGAAAATTTCCTCCGCTTTGGTATTGAAATCAATATCGGCAAAGGCTTCGGGATAGATGATGCAGCCGGCATAGTAGGCATCCGCTATGGCTATCTCCATATTCGTTGCGTTATAGTTATAGGATACCTGGCTGTAGAGTCTTCCTTCCTTGACGGCGGTGAGGTTGTCGTAAAACGCGGCGTTGATGGAATAGTTCTCGTTGACCAGGTACATGTTTGACGGGTTAAGGAAGATGATATCGGGATCCCAGATGGTGATTTTTTCAAGGTCTATTTGCACGAAGCCGGATACGCCGGTTTCATCGACGACATTTTTTGCGTTGACTGCGACAAACGGAGGATATTGGCCGCAGCTACCCTCAAAGCCATGAGGGCCGCGATAACCCATCGCTCCCATATAGACTGTGGGTTTGTCTTCATCCGGAATATCCTTTGTGCGATCGTGCAGATCTTTCTGCCAGCCCTTTATCGCGGCAAGGACCTTTGCGGCATGCTGTTCGGTTCCCATAATTGAGCCGATAAGGGTCAGTGAATCGAAAAAGTCCTGCGCGAACATGTCGGTGGCATAGAGGCCGACAACGGGTATGCCCGTCTGACGGGAAATGTCGTCGAGGGCGGCGGCGTCGCTCGTAAAAGCGAAAATCAGATCAGGAGCGAGCGTCACGAGTTCCTCGACATATGTCGTGTCGCCGCTTCCGCCGGAGCCGGTAGAAGCTAGATTAGCGAACTTTTCCTTATTGACGTAGGCATAAGGCATTCCGGGCTGACCCTGTTTGTCAAGGTCGGTGACTCCGACGAGCTTATCCGTCGCGCCGGCGTATGTAAGAAGCCGCGCCGCACTGTTAATGGCAGCGATCGTGTTGATTTCAGCCGGTATCTCAACTTCGCGTCCCAGAATGTCGGTTATTTTATAAGGTTCCGCAGGGGCCGAAGATTGCGCGGGTGCCGGGGTGGGAGCCTGCGATGTAGCAGGAGGGGGCGATTGCCGGCTGCAGGATGCCAAAGCAAACAGCATCATAACAGATAAAACTATAGACAGTACTCTTTTCATTCTTCCGTCTCCTAAACGAATTGTTTCTTGTTTTAACGGCGTGCCGCTTCACACCTGCCAAAAAACAGCGGCTATTGTGGTTTGGGTGCTCTCCTTCACATAATCGTCAACACTGATATCGCGCAGATATTTTGCGATTGAGACTTCCTGCTGTGGCGACAGTCTATGGGATGAGGAAATCCTTAATGTATATTCCCGAATCGCATCATCGGTTTTCAACCTGTTTTCCCAGCGCTGTTCTTCGTATTCAACTTTTGGCTTAAGCCCGCTTAGCCACAACAGCTCAAATGCATAAATTAACGTTTCGTCCAGGGCATTTGTTTCAGGAGGCAGACCAAGCAGCCCGGTAAGCTGATCCAGAACGACATTTTTGCGTCTTGTCGGTTTTACCATAAGACACCACTTTTTGCTTGCTTCAGATAACTTGAGAAACGTATCGGCGGAATCAACAGCGGATGTCATATTTGCCAGTACCAGATCGAAATGTTTGTACCAGTTAAGCTCCTTTAGGTTTACGTCATGCCAATCGCAAACCGTGAAAGAGGCTGAAGAGCCGCGCGCAGCCTTCATTTTTTCGCATTCTTCTATCATACGTGGAGAAAAATCAATACCTGTAACGCCGGCACCTAATTGCTCTAACGCAAATGAAAAGCGCCCGCTTCCGCATCCTACATCTAAGGCAACCTGTCCTTTTCCAATCATCTCATTTTCGATAATGAGTCTCATGGCTAAACTGTTCTTGGGCGTTGGAAGTTCCTTTGAAGCAAAGGATGAGGCTTTGCTGTTCCACAATTCAACTGCCGCTTTCGGGTCAACTCTTTTTGATTGCCAGCATTGGCAGATTTCCTTTATTTCCATTGAACGCCCCCCAATTAAGAATCAGTTTTTAAAGTTAGTATAACTATCAAGAATAGCTGTCGCAAGCCGGGTAGGGGGATATAAAGGCCAAAAAAGCAGCTTGGGCTGTTATCCTGACAGACCAAGCTGCATACATAGCTGGCTGATTATGCTCCAAGAAAAGTAGTAGACATATTGTTACCCCCATCTGGAGCAGGCTTCACATTTGGCGTATAAAGACGAAAATTGCATGTGGCCGTATGGGCAAAATCCTGTTTTATATACAGCGAACTCTTTCTCCCTGCGCCCAGGAAAAACGAACATGGGTGCGGCCTTTCAAGAGCCTGCACCCATGTAACTGCAATATCAGAATAATACAGATAAAAGATACAGATAAAAATCAGTAAACTCGGGACATGCCGCCGCGCGGCAATTATGATCACACTGTAAGGATTATATAAAAACGGGCTTCAAATAAGCCCGTTTTTCTTATTGTTTTGGGGAGCGGCGTGTGAAATCTACAACTTAATATTGTATGTAGATAATTTTGCGGGTGTGATAAGCGATAACATATTTACCTATAAAACCATATGATATTGTTGAGAAGGGCGAGGCAACGCCTCCAAAGAGACAAAGCTGAAAAACTTCTTTATAAGCTGAGTGTAATTCTCATAATACTCGCAATGATGATAGCTTCGGTCGCCGGCTTCGGCCTTAACGCGCAGGCGGACGAAGTGTCGCCGATGGCGCTTGCCGACTACGACCCAGTCGATGTCGCCGTCATCAATAATATTATACTAAACAACAACCTTATCGGCTATTCTATTGACGCCCCTGACAACTGGGATTTTGTGATATGGTCTGCCGAACCACTCAAAAAAGCAGAACAACTGAATCTTATTGGAAGAGGTCTGACGGGAGATATGGACCTCACAGGCTTAACTGACTTGTGGTACCTGGAATGTTCATTCAACTCCCTGACATCTCTCAATCTAAGCGGTTTGACCAGCTTAAAGGAAGTAAAACAGTAACAACTCCCTGACATCGCTCGATCTGACGGGCTCATCCAGCTTGGAGTTTCTGTCCTGCTATAATAACAATCTGACAACGCTCGATCTAAGCGGCTTGTCCAGCTTAAGTTACCTAGAATGCTCATTAAATCCCCTGACATCTCTCAATCTAAGCGGTTTGACCAGCTTAAAGGAAGTAAGATGCAATGGTACCGCCCTGACGGCGCTCGACCTGACGGGCTCACCCGGCTTGGAGTACCTGAGCTGCGGTAAGAACAATCTGACAACGCTCAAGGTGGCGGGCTTAGCCAATTTGAAGTACCTGTACTGCTATGATAACAATCTGACGACGCTCGACCTGACGGGCTTATCCAGTTTGGAGTACCTGTACTGCTATGATAACAATCTGACATCGCTCGATCTGACGGGCTCATCCAGCTTGAAGTTCCTGTCCTGCTATAATAACAATCTGACGACACTCGATGTGTCCGGTTTATCGGACCTGGAGATTCTGTCCTTCAACGGTAACGAAATATACGACATTTCAAGCGGCGCAGGACTGACTAATCTGATATATGTAGAAGGATTTGAGCAAAGAGTAACGCGCACCTTCTATACCAACGATGTAAGCCAGCCCATAAGCACCTTCACCCTGCCAGAAGGAACCGTGATTCTCTGCGGCGTGGACGGACTGGTAAACCAGGTGGATGATTTAAACCCCGCCTATCAGACGAGTGACCCCGGAGTTATCAACGCTTCGTTCACTCCGTCTGGCGGCATATTGACAACTGATATAGGCGTCCTGACAAGTTCGGATGGCAGCATTGGTACGGAGTCTTATGTAATCAACCTCATCCCGTTTCAACAGGTGATGAGCGACGATATAACCCTCTCACTTCACCAGAGCGACTTTGTACCGGCCAACTTTGAAAATCCGCTGATGCCGGGTTATACGCCGGCGTTCAGCTTCGAGCAGCTCAGCGGCGAGGCTTTCTTCTCGCTTGACCCTGTAACCGGCGAAGTGACCGCGCTCAGTGCGGGGAGCGGGCAAGTGAGAGTAATCGCGAGCACCGTCGAGGACCCGTCCCTGCACAGCGAGACCATAATAACAGTCACGGTTCTCCAGCAGACCTACAGCTTCATCGAGGGCACGGGGCAGACCTATGACGGCACCCAGACAGAATTCAGGTTCAAGACGGATGGAAACTACGCCGATTTCACAGGGCTTCAGGTAAACGGCATACCGCTTGACCCGGCGCATTACACCGCCGAGGCCGACGGTACGGACACGGTGATATATATAGACACAGAATACCTTGATACCCTGGCGAACGGGGAGTACACGCTGACGGCTGATTATCTCGACGGCAGCGCCGAGACGAACTTTTTCGTGGATGTGACATTCCCTCCGACAATAGATATTATCTGCGCTATAGTAATCGCGATTGTGATTGCGCTCATAGCGTATCTGATCTGCCGGCTCATCCACCGCAAAAAATAATCCAAAAATGAGCCGATAGCAAAAAACGGGCTTCGTGATTACTCTTAACTTTATCTCTTATTATGAGTAAGTACGACGGATGTTGCAACCAGTGCGCTTCTGCGTTGATCGTTTCTGTAAGCACTTCTGCAACGATCAGCTCGCTGAGGCCAATTGCGGGATTCGATATGCCCGCGCTCATATAGAGTCTCAAGCCCGCGCTAATTCCCTGGCTTTTGAAGGCGCGGCAGCAACCGATACTAGCAGGCAGGCCGCCGGCGCGCAAGTGTGCCGGCGGCCTTCGCTGGTTTCCAAAACCGCTGAGCACCATCCCGTTAAAAGTCTCATATACTTGCAAAATCTTCTTGCATTCGTATGCTTCACTTGAAAAACCCTGAAATATGTAATATTATTACATTGATACCATTATATTCATGGGGGCCGGAATAGGGGCAAATTCGGATAGGTCGCGGCGGACGAAGCTAAGCATCCCGGATAAGCCAATGACTAGCAGGCAAAAGGTCATTTATGAACGTAAAGACGGCCTTCCCAGTCCCTTTGCATGGGATTACATCCGCATATTCAACACCAGGCTTACCGGCGGCTCAAACGGTAAACGCAGGTCTTTTTAACGCCCACAAGGATCATATCTGCACGCAGATGAAGCAGGTCAATCAGGTCAAATCCGTCAGCCCCGCCATCGCCCAGCTAATTTTAGCATCATATTAGTTCTATTCTGCATTTTGTAATATTAAGCGGCTCGTGAAGCAGGGAGGATCTCTTGCCAGGGCAGAAGACATACCAAATCATTCCTATGTTTTTTGAAGTATTGTTGAAATGCAGTTCCGTTAGCGGGCTATCTTTGCAGAGCTGATCAGCGTCTCAAAAAAGTTAAATGAAACATAAAGGAGGAGTATATTTATGGCAAGCCTAAGCTTTAAAGAAAACGCTTTGCTGGCATACCAGCACAAGGAACCTGAGTACCTGCCGATCGCATCTGACTTCGATACCTGCGCGCCCCGCGGAATGGATTTCATCTGTGAGACTATTTCTGTCCAAGGTACTGCAAAAGACTGGTTTGGTCAGAGCTGGACATATGAGCCGAACATTGGTGCCGCAAATCCAACCCCCGGCGTTCACCTGCTCGACGACATCACAAAATGGAAGGAAGTAATAAAATTCCCCGATCTGAGCAAGTTGGACTGGGAAGGGTATGCAGCGAAGGACACCGCCAATTGGGACCGTGAGAACAAGCTTTCCAGAGTAATTGTCGGTTATGGTCTTTGGGAGCGTTTGTTCTGCATAATGGACTTCCGGGAAGCGCTTTGTGCTCTGCTTGAAGAGCCCGAAGCCTGCTACGAGTTCTTCGGGGCAATCGCGGATCACAAAATTCGTCTGTATGATTACATAATCAAATACTACAAGCCCGATATCGTTATCATGCATGATGACTACGGCCATGGCGGCGGAATGTTCATGTCTCCTGAAACCTGGCGTGAGCTGATTAAGCCGCACCTGCAGAGAGTAATCGACTCCATCACCTCAAAGGGAGTTATGTACGAGCACCACTGCTGCGGCTACTTTGCTCCGATAGTAGGGGAGATCGCGGATATGGGCTGTGTGGCAACCAACACCATGCATGTTTCCAACAATCCCGCCGAGCTGAAGAAGGAAGTCGGCCATAAGATATGCTTTGTCGGCGGTTTCGACAACCAGTTCTTGGATTCGCCGGGTATCACCGAGGAGCAGATCCGCGAAAATATAGACAAAACTATTGACGAGCTGGCTCCCGGCGGCAGCTGGGTCGCCAGCTGCGGACTCAAGACAAGCAGCCGCAATTGGATCGTTAACGACGAAATCATTACCTATGGTTCGACAAAGTACACCAGCCCGCGTCCCGACCTGCACGCTCCCCGCGATGACGGCACGAGGGGTAATCCATTTGCAAGGAGATAACCGGTCTATTGCTGTATGTAAATAGATAGTATAAATGAGTGCCGAACAAGGCGTGTTTAGCTTTGAAGATTCTTGATATCTGGATCCAAGATATATAACATATATGCTACAGAGCAAATTTGTCACTCATATCACTAAGTAGGAGCAGGCCATGGCCTGCTCCTTTTGATATGACGGGATATACTTCGCAGCTATGCCTTCACACAACCGGAGAGCTTATCCGAAAGATATATCCGGCCACAAAAGCTATGTAGCAGCTATTTGCCGCTTACAGCAGTGTAAAAATTGCCGACTTCGGCTTTAATGCTCCATTTTTTAAAACAAAAAAACCACGAGGCAAACAATATGCAGAACCCCATTGTGGAAAAGCAGATAAAAATGTTTGCTTCATTGGGAACAGCCTGCTCTTTTCATGCACTTTTGGCCAAAAATTCTAATATATAGTTGACTAAGTTATCATATTATGTCATAATTGATACTCATAATTACTTTGCTGGGGGAGAACACATGAAAAAATTTTTTGCTTTAATCCTTTTCACAGTTTTAGTTTTAACATTGCTCACGATCCCCGCATTCGCAGCAACACCCAAATATGAAGCTGAGGCCCAGGCGCTGAATAAACTTGGGCTCTTCAACGGCACCGGCACCGACAAAGCAGGAAACGCTATCTTTGAATTGGATAGGGCACCCACCCGGACAGAGGCCCTGATTATGCTAATAAGAATCATG
>Ga0134099_1003886_pt1 | contig 10571 bp, 5 predicted proteins | sample 10_taG_2_FD_105482 | JGI IMG/M metagenome (GOLD analysis project Ga0134099, IMG submission 105482) | Switchgrass degrading microbial communities from high solid loading bioreactors in New Hampshire, USA - 10_41_5_180_A2 metaG | ecosystem: Engineered > Bioreactor > Semi-continuous > Anaerobic >...
TAAGTTGCAGCCTACGCTATCAAGATATAAAAATTCCCTGCAAGGTATTTCTGAGAACTGTTTTTTACTATCAACTTTGATACTGGATTTTCAAATAAGGAGTTTACTGTCAAGAGGATGATGATTCCTATCAGAAAACGGAAGTAAAACAAGTAAAATAGTTTTATTTTTTATAGCATGTCCTCCATAAAGTATTGGTCTTATAACCATAGCTTTATGTATCAGGTAGTCTCTGTATTACAAAAAACAAATTTTTATATTTGGAAAACCGGCTTTCAAATAATGCTTGTTATATTTACTACTGCATCGTAGTTTTACCATGTTCTAACCCAATTCCCAATTAGAGTTGTAGCAATCAAAAAGAATTCTATATAAATCAGTAATCAAACCTGCTGGCAGGATTAACTTATTTTGTATGCTTTCCAGCCTCCAATGATTTACAATGCCATAATCAGATGGGTTCATAAATGGATGTTCACCCATTTCAGATTTCAGATACAGTTAGTCATCCTTTGGTATTTATCAGTAATAATTGCAGGCTTTCAAGCGGCTGCAAATCGTCCTTACCTCCATGAAGAACTGATGCGGATGATTTTGCGTTACTACATATGCATCAATTTGTATTTCATCATGTATTTGCCAATCGAAAATTCCTCTAAAGCTGAGGCGCAGCAAGAAAAGAGGAGAACCTTGAAAACAAAGTGTTTTCAAGGTTCTCCTCTGGTGAGCCATCCGCGATTCGAACGCGGGACACCTTGATTAAAAGTCAAGTGCTCTGCCTACTGAGCTAATGGCCCATGCCTGGCTGGGATGGCAGGACTCGAACCTACGAAATGCCAGAGTCAAAGTCTGGTGCCTTACCGACTTGGCTACATCCCAATATATAAGAAGTGTGAAATCGGATATCTACATCACAACTTCCCACCTCTTCTTGTGGGGTGGATAATCGGACTCGAACCGATGGCCTCCAGAGCCACAATCTGGCGCTCTAACCAACTGAGCTATACCCACCGTATAGTTTCCGTAAAAGGAACATATAAGATTGTAAAACAGAAACAAATAAAAGTCAATAGTATTTTTTAATATTCATCAAGTATTTTATGGTAAGTTTAAATGACAAGACAAGGGTACCCATCAAAAACGATGAGTACACCTACGGCTATTTGCAGTATTTTAAGACACTTTCCCGTGCACCGTTCAAAAAGGCCTGCAGCGCACCAATATATCGCAAAAGGTTACCCCTTTCCTATAACCACATTTCTCTCCACGCTTTACGGATCGGGTTGCCCGTCCGATGCCGTCTTTCCCTATAGCCAGGTATATTTCTCACACCGGTTTTCCCAGTTCCTTACCTCATCCAGTATTTCTTCATACAACCTGCTGGACCTGGAGTTTCTTACGCCTCTTCTCCCGCCTGGCGACGAATTCATTGTTCCTCCCGCATTGGGATGAGTCAAGGGTCTCCTTGATAAATCAATTCCTGTGCTGACAACCCCGTTACTGGTCCGTGCCAGTATCTTCCCTCTGGTATCTACAATTGCAGCCTCAGCATACAAGGAGGATGCGACAAGGTAAACGCCGTTGTCAATCGCCCTTGCAGGCAGTAACAAAGGTTCGTATCCCGCATTGGGAAAGAGGATCAACTCAGCCCCTTTCAGGGCAAGTAACCTGGTAGTTTCCGGATACCAGCTGTCATAGCATACAATTATTCCCACTTTCCCGATGTCCATGTCAAATACAGGATGCTCATCCCCCGGTGTTAAACCGTAGAACATTGCTTCAGGCCAATAAAGGTGAACTTTTCTGTACTTCCCTATAAACCCGCCCGTCCGGTCAAACAGGACAGCGGAATTATACAGATAGTCCCCGTCCCTTTCCACAATTCCGGCGCATACATTCATTTTATACTGCCTTGCCTTTTCAGCAAGCAACCGGCAGGTTTCCCCCTCCGGGACAGCCTCTGCAACGTCCTCGTAAACTATATTAGGGGAATGGCAGTTTGTAAACTCAGGCAGCAGTACCAGATCGCTTTTTAAAGATCCTGCCTGATCCAGCAGGTTTTCAATCTGCCGCCTGTTATTCCCGACGGTCCCGCTGGCATACGAATTCCATTTTACTGCCGTAACATTGATGATCCGGCTTCTTTCCCTTTCCGTTTCAGCCAGGCTGACTTCACACCATGATACCTTACCGCTTTCTATATACCGGGCACCCAGCTGGATTTCCGCCTCCGAAACCTCCTTTGCCGTTTCAAAGCTCTGCTCGCCGATGATATATTCCCCTTCCCTATGGTAGCTGGATATCTGATCATGAGGGCATTCTTCAGGCTTCATGCCCTTTATCCTCCAGTTGATGATGTTGAGAACATGGAGATTCACATCCTCAATACCGCTGGTTTTGAATTTGACTCTATATTTATATGCTTTTCCGCCCTCAATACCCACTTTGAATTTCCAATAGCCGAATATGTTGGGATTCCCGTTTCCTTCTATGGTTATTTCCCCGTCACCCTTATAGTATAAAGGCTTTAGCTGTTCCCTCGGGGATTCAAACTCCCATTTTTCCATAAATTCCTTATCTGAAAAACTGCCTGACAAAACCTTTCTGAACTCTTCCATAACAGTTCCCCTTGCCATTATTAATCAACATTTTGCATAACCATTATTCCGTCGAATACATAATATTGGGATTCAGAGTTAATGTATTGCTGAGAAAACCAATAGAAAGAATATTAATAAAAACAACGAAGTATGGGTATTATTTTATTTCGCCGTACGCCAACAGTGTATTATAATAGGTCAGATAGTTTTCCACGCTGATATCCGGACCTATGGAATGGGCTCCTATGATGACCCCTCCGTCCCGGGCAAGTTCGAGGATCTCCCTGGTCTGGCTGACGATCCTTTCCCTGGGCCCGTTAACCAGAACATCCGAATTGCACATGCCTCCTATATAGGCTAATTTATTTCCATACCTTCTTTTCAATTCCTTAATGCTCATGCCGGCTCTGGGCTCCACCGGATTAATCCCGTCAATCCCTGCATCAATAAGCATATCCAGGAGAGGAGTGATATTTCCATCCGAATGCAGGCATACTTTTTTGGCCCCGGCTTTTTTTATTTCACCCACAAGGCGTTTGTAGCAAGGCAGGTATATTTCCTCGAAAGACTTCGGTGACATAATGGGGCCGTTATTGTACGCCATATCGTCATATATCCATATACCCGTATCATACAGGTCACCGCGCCTTAATTCCTCTTTTGCAATATTTATCAGGTGGGTGGTAAGTCTTTCGGCAAGTTCTTTTACAAACCCCGGATCTGCTGCTATATCATACATGTAGTCTTCGGCACCCCGAATAAAGGAAGATCTTATGTAGGGTCCCCCTATCTTGCCGAATACGCACTTACCTCTCTTTTTGTCAAAGGCCACCTGTTTTTCAAAATCCACATAGCGCTCATCCGAAAAGGGAGACTCAAAAGGATACTTATCAAGGTCCTCATAGGATTTTATAAGCGTATCGACGGTCTCTTCGAAAAATGCGCCTGCTTTCTGCCTGATGGTAGCCCCCCAGCCATTCATCATTATTGTTTCGCTGCCGTTCTCACTTATGATTTTCTGCAAAGACGGATAAGTTGTTTCATCAGGATATGCTATGGAAATATCTATTCCGAAATAATCATCCAATGCTGTATCGGGGTCAAGCTTCAATTGTTTTTTGCATATTTCCTCAAACTCCGACCAGTAGGAATCGAAACGGGCAATCCTGTCAGCTTTTTGAAAGTTCAGACTTGACATAACACGTTCATATGAATTCATAGATATATCCCCTACTAACTAATAATAAAATCATATACTACAGGTATTGTACCTGTTACTATGGTATCATATGCTTTCTTATATGTCAATGCAGTCAAATCGGTTCAGCAACAGAAACTCAGGTACACTTGGCAGAATCCATACCGGTGATTGCTTGTGATGATTGCCTGTATTATTATCTAGAAACAGCATCATGGGCATAACGAGTTAAGCAAAATGAATACGTGTTTTTCTGAGGGTAGACGGTCGGACAAAAAGTTACGATGCCTTAACTGCGACATAATTTTAAAATTTTTTGGGCAAAATGCGGTTTGTTATCTTAGGAATGATATCTTAATAATGAATTCCGTCAATAATAAAATTCATACAGCAACCATCCATTCATTCATTTGGCTGAATTCAAACCAATGATTATTTTGCACTGCCCAATGATAGCAACGCCAGTGTAATGGAAATATTGATTTCCGTATAGCGGTATAGTACAAGTATACCTGTTTTGAAATTTAACATCTTGCCGGAATGGAATACACCGAGATGGCATAGGTGCCGTATTTTTAAAATATACAGAATGTGCATATAAAAAAATGGAAGCAGTCTTCCAAAAGATGGGATATGCTTCCATGCACATTCAATTAATTATAGTTCTTCCAGTTCTTTTAACCACACGCTCGCCTGGGCATCACTGGGCATTCGCCAGTCTCCCCTCGGAGACAGGCTTATGGTACCTACTTTAGGTCCGTCAGGCAGGCATGAACGCTTGAACTGCTGACTGAAAAACCTCCTGTAAAACACTTTCAGCCAGCCTTTTATTGTTTTCCCGGTATAACTGTCTTTAAAGGCCTGCTGTGCCAGAAAGTATATTTTTGCCGGTGAAGCTCCATACCTTATCATATGGTAAAGGAAGAAGTCATGCAGCTCATACGGTCCGATTATGTCCTCGGTCTTCTGCTGTATCTCCCCTTTGGCATCCGGAGGCAGCAGTTCAGGACTAATGGGGGTATCAAGGATGCTATACAAAACTTCTCTTGTATTTTCATCCACCATGTTATCCGCAACCCACCTGACCAGGAATTTCACCAGGGTCTTGGGTATGCTGCAGTTTACAGAATAGTTGGACATATGGTCACCATTGTACGTGCACCAGCCCAAAGCCAGTTCCGACAGATCTCCCGTGCCTATGACCAGCCCGCCAATCTTGTTTGCTATGTCAAACAGAATCTGGAACCGCTCCCTTGCCTGTACATTCTCATAGGTTACATCATAATCGTTTACATCATGACCGATATCTTTAAAGTGCTGCAGGCATGCCGGGCGGATGTCAATTTCCTGTATATGCACGCCCATGGACTTCATAAACTGCATCGCATTGTTATATGTCGTGTTCGTTGTCCCAAAACCTGGCATGGTGATAGCCCTTATATTCTCCCTGGGAATTCCCAGCATGTCAAAAGTCTTTGCCGTAACAAGCAGGGCAAGGGTGGAGTCCAGCCCGCCGGAAATCGCAATGACCGCATGTTTGACCCCGGTATGTCGCATCCTCTTTGCCAGTCCGCAGGTCTGTATGGAAAAGATCTCACTGCATCTTTCATCCCTGATGCGCATATCGGAGGGTACGAAAGGATGGGATTCAATCACCCTGTAAAGCTGCTTGAACTCAGCTTCCGGCATTTCAAAGGGAATTTTCCTGTACTGTTTCCTTGGCATCATTTCCATGAAGCTGGTATTCCTGCGGCGGTCATTCTCCAGCTTCTGGATATCAATTTCGCTGCATATCAGCTGCCCCTCCTGACTGAATCTCTGGGATTCAGCCAACAGCCCGCCGTTTTCAGCGATTAACGCATGACCGCCAAATACTACATCTGTGGTGGACTCATCAATTCCTGAAGATGCAAAAACGTATCCTGCTATGCACTTTCCGGACTGTTGCTTAATTAAATCCTTCCTGTATTCATATTTTCCTATGACCTCATTGCTGGCCGACAGGTTGAAAATAAGGGCGGCACCGGCCAGAGCCTGATAGGAGCTCGGTGGTATGGGCACCCACAAATCCTCGCATATTTCCATTCCAAAACACACCCGGCGGCCGTTAATGCTTTCAAACAGGATATCTGTACCGAAAGGCACATGTTGACCGCACAACACAATGCTGTCACTGAAAGCATTTGTTCCCGGTGCAAACCAGCGTTCCTCATAGAACTCACTATAACCGGGTATATATGTTTTAGGCACTGCGCCAAGGATTTTACCTTTCTGTATTGCCACACCGCAGTTAAACAACTGATTGTCCGTGCGGATTGGCATGCCGATGAGGGCAATGATTCCGGTATCCCCTGTTTTTTTCAGTATGTTGGCAAGCTGCTTTTCCGACTCTTCCAGCAGCACTTCCTGATGGAACAGGTCGCCACAGGTATAGGCTGTAACAGAAAGCTCGGGAAAAACAACAAATTGTGCATTTATGTTTTCTGCTTTATGAATAAACTCAACAATATTTTCTGCATTGTATGCGCAGTCGGCCACCCTGAGCCGCGGCACGGCTGCGGCAACCCTGACAAATCCATGAGTCATGTTATCACCCAATCTTTATTCTTTGATTTTTTATCTCATTATATCACTGCACAATGCTTCAGGAAAGAAAAAAGCAGTCAGAAATCCATCGACTGCTTTTTGTCCGGTCCCAAACAAATTCCAATCCATTGCTGAATTTCAGCCTATTGCTTTTTTAAGGCTTTGAGGCGCTCTACCACCTTATCATACATATCCTGATATTTGACTTTCTTGGCTTTTTCCTCCTCCACAACCTTGGCCGGAGCCTTGGCGACAAAGCCCGCATTGTTCAGTTTGCCGTTGACCCTTTCCAGCTCTTTCTCCAGATTGGCCTTTTCCTTTTCAAGCCTTTCTATCTCTTTTTCTATGTCAATAAGGTCTTCCAGAGGAATATAAATCTCGGCTCCCTCTATGATTGACGCAACAGCATCGGATGAAATTCCGCTCTTGTCAGCCTGCACCGCGATCTCCGATGCGCCGGCAAGCCTTTCAAAGAAGCTTTTTCCTCCCATGAGTATGTTTCTGTTTTCACCGTCTGCCGTAACAAAAATGACTTTGGCCTTTCTTGATGCCGGGACATTCATCTCCGCCCTAATATTCCTTATATTCCTTATGGCGTCCATCACTATCCGCATCTTCTTTTCTTCTTCAGGGAAGCTGTATTTCTCATTATACTCAGGCCATTTGGATATCATTATGCTCTCATCGTCATTTATCAAATGGGTGTATATCTCTTCGGTTATAAACGGCATATAGGGATGCAGAAGCTTCATGGCTGTTCCCAAAACGTAATTCAGTACAAACTGGGCTTCCAGCCTTCCTTCACTGTCCCTGTCATACAGCCTTGGCTTGACCAACTCTATATACCAGTCACAGAATTCCTCCCATATGAACTCATAAACTTTCTGCAGGGCTATACCCAGTTCAAACTTCTCCATGTTTTCAGTGACTTCCCTGGTCAGCGCGTTTATCCTGCTGAGTATCCATTTGTCCGGCAAAGTGAACTTGCCCTCGTCCACTTTTGAGAAATCTATGTCATCATCAAAATTCATAAGCACAAATCTGGAGGCATTCCATATCTTGTTGGCAAAATTCCTGCTGGCTTCAACCTTTTCATCGGAGAATCTCAGGTCATTTCCGGGAGAGTTCCCGATTGTAAGGGCAAACCTCAAGGCATCGGTACCATAACGGTCTATGATTTCCAGAGGATCTATGCCGTTCCCCAGGGACTTGCTCATCTTTCTTCCCAAGGCATCCCTTACGATGCCATGTATAAACACGTACTTAAACGGTTCTTTCCCCATGTGCTCAACCCCGGAGAAGATCATCCTGGCAACCCAGAAGAATATGATGTCATAGCCTGTCACCAGCACGTCAGTCGGATAGAAATACTGGAGGTCCTCCGTATTATCCGGCCAGCCCAATGTGGAGAAAGGCCACAGCGCAGAGCTGAACCATGTATCCAGTGTATCCGGGTCCTGCTCTATCCTTGAACTTCCGCACTTGGGGCAAACATCGGGCATATCATAGTCCACCATCATGTGGCCGCATTCCTGGCAGTAATAGGCCGGAATCCTGTGTCCCCACCATAACTGTCTGGATATGCACCAGTCCTGTATATTTTCCATCCAGTTGAAATATATCTTTGAAAATCTTTCAGGCACAAAGCTTATTGTTCCGTTTTTTACTATTTCTATAGCAGGTTCTGCCAGAGGTTTCATTTTTACAAACCACTGTTTTGATATCAAGGGTTCAATAACCGTGCCGCATCTGTAACATGTGCCTACATTATGGGTATGACCTTCCACTTTTACCAGGAATCCCAACTGTTCCAAATCCTTGACTATCCGTTTTCTGGCTTCATATCTGTCCATGCCCTGATACTGCCCGGCGTTTTCATTCATGGTGGCATCATCATTCATTATCCTTATCTGAGGCAGGTTATGTCTCAGGCCTACTTCAAAGTCATTGGGGTCGTGGGCCGGAGTAATCTTGACCGCTCCCGTACCGAAATCCTTTTCCACATACTCATCGGCTATTATGGGAATTTCCCTGTTTATCAAGGGCAGGATTACTTTTTTGCCAACCAGATGCCTGTACCTACCATCATCGGGGTGAACTGCCACCGCTGTATCACCCAGCATGGTCTCCGGCCGGGTTGTGGCAATCACAATATACTCGTCGCTGTCCTTTACAGTGTATTTAATGTGCCAGAAACTGCCCTGTTGCTCTTCATATTCCACTTCTGCGTCAGAGATTGATGTATTGCATTTGGGGCACCAGTTGATTATTCTCTCTCCCCTGTAGATAAGCCCTTTTTTATAAAGGCGTATGAATACTTCCTTGACAGCCCGGGAAAGCCCTTCATCCATGGTAAACCTTTCCCTGTCCCAGTCACAGGAGCTTCCCAGCTTTTTCAGCTGTTCGACAATTCTTCCTCCATAATGCTTTTTCCATTCCCATGCCCTCTCAAGGAATTTTTCCCTGCCTATCATTTCCTTGGTCAGGCCTTCCTTGGCCATCGCCTCCACTATTTTGGCCTCGTTGGCTATGCTGGCGTGATCGGTCCCCGGCAGCCACAGGGCGCAATAACCTTGCATTCTCTTCCACCTTATCAGAATATCCTGAAGAGTATTGTCCAGGGCATGACCCATATGCAGTTGCCCCGTTATATTCGGTGGAGGAATCACTATGGTAAAAGGCTTTTTGTTCTTGTCTATTTCCGCATGGAAATATCCCTTGTCCATCCACTTTTTGTAGAGCCTGTCTTCCACCTGTTTTGGATCATATGTTTTTGCGATATTTTTCCTATTGTCCATAAAACTTCCTCCAATTATTTAATTTTGATTATCAGCAGCATAAGCATATAAAATCAGTTTGAGTTCAGCCAGTTGCAAGGAATGACAGTTGCTCTGAAAGGATTCAAAGCCCTTGGCAACCAGTGCGTTGGCAATGCAAACCGAAATTCTGCATCTGGCAAACAGCAAAACGGCAGCCTGCGGAATTTCAAAGTCAAATAACTTATATCCGCAAGTCCTCCGTCATCATGCATGCTTTCACCTCAGGCTTTCAACAGCCCTGTGTCAGCGAAAAGCTATAAAGGTTAACACTACCCCCGGCAGGCATATGAGCATTCCCAACAGTTTTACATTCACAACGGCCTTTTCATATTTATATTTGATCAGCTCTTCTTTATCCATTTCGTACGTAGCATCAACCTTTGTTTTTTTATCCAGTTCAAACCTCTCTACTATCTTCCGCGCCGCAAACACCGTTATAAATCCGGGTACCATGAATACAAAGGCCAATATCCTGAGAAAAATAATCATAAGCAGCTCCTTTCAACATTCCGGGTGAAAGCACTCTATTATCCCGGTAAAATAAATCCTGCAGGAACAATTTCAATTAAAAAACCTTTCATCCAAAACAAGCATTTTGGACGAAAGGCTGTATCTTTCCGCGGTACCACCAAATTTCCCTTTCCAGGCACTCTGACGAAATAACGGTCTTTACCGCTGCAATCTACTGTCATTTCGACTGCAGAACTCATAAGCTACCTTGGGCAGTTCGTTACCGGAAAGACTTGCAGCCGACGATCTTTCCTCTCTGATGGCCGTTTTCCTGCCTACTCCTCTTACTCATCGTTTTTGGTCTATTCTCTTGTATAATATGAATATTATATAATTTTACTCCCTGTGTCAAGGATTTATCCAAACGAAATTGCGCATTATAAACTGCCCGGCTGCAAAATCCGTGCAAAATTTTGTTGAATACAAAATCATATTTCTGTATAATCTAAATATTCAAGATTGTAAATTTGCAGGCAGCATGATATCTCTTATCTCCATATGTCCTGCAGGCTAGTTTGGTTCAGAGCCATTACACCGAAATTTGCCAGACGAGGTGGTATGATGATTAATGTAATTGAGGGTGGAATTACCGCTCCAAAAGGTTTTCTTGCAGCCGGAGTCGCATGTGGACTGAAAAAGAACGGCAAGAAGGATCTGGCCATCATTTGTTCGGAAGAGCCGGCCGCTGCATCAGGCGTGTTTACAACAAACATCGTAAAGGGTCATTCCTTGCAGTTAACCATGGAGCATATCAAGAACGGTTATGCCCAGGCCATTGTCATAAACAGTGGCAATGCCAATGCCTGCGTAGGTGAGCAGGGAATGAAAGACGCCTATGAGATAGCTGAGCTGACGGCA
>Ga0134099_1003895_pt1 | contig 10557 bp, 11 predicted proteins | sample 10_taG_2_FD_105482 | JGI IMG/M metagenome (GOLD analysis project Ga0134099, IMG submission 105482) | Switchgrass degrading microbial communities from high solid loading bioreactors in New Hampshire, USA - 10_41_5_180_A2 metaG | ecosystem: Engineered > Bioreactor > Semi-continuous > Anaerobic >...
CTGCTGTAGATGCCGAAGTGCGCTTATATGATTATCTTTTTAGAGATGAAGTAAACGATGATCCAGACGAAGATAATGATAATGATAATGATGATGATTTCCTTTCCAAATTAAACCCTAATTCCCTTGTCGTACTTAAAAATTGTAAGGTAGAACCAATTTTAAAAAATGCAAAACCTGGAGATAAATTTCAGTTTCTGCGTCAAGGTTATTTTTGCGCTGATTTAAAAGACCATAGTCCTGAGTCATTGGTATTTAACAGAATAGTTCCCCTAAAAGACACTTGGTCTAAAATCAACAAACAATAAATAAAAGTAAAACAACTTTAATTGAGCATTAACTATCCTATTTATTTTTATTCCGAACCAAGAAAATTGGGTTCGGTTTTTCCATTTAAAAAGATGAGGTATAGGCAGTTATGAATGATATTAGACTGAACAAACAAATAGAATTTATTCTTGAAATTGATAAACTTAAAAAAGTATATAGGCAATCTGTAATAACAGATGGCAGCAGAGAAGAAAACGATGCAGAACATTCCTGGCATCTCGCGGTCATGGCAATTGTTCTTCATGAATATGCAAACGACACTAATATCGATTTACTAAAAGTATTAAAAATGGTACTTATCCATGACATAGTTGAGATTGATGCAGGGGACACGTTCATTTATGATAAAAAAGGTAATGAAAAAAAGGCTCAAAGAGAGATGATGGCTGCAGAAAGAATATTTGGTTTGCTGCCAGAAGAACAATATATGGAATTTAAAAAATTATGGGAAGAGTTTGAAGCAAGAGAGACTCCTGAAGCAAAATTTGCTGCTACTTTGGATAGATTGGAACCCCTACTTTTAAATGCTAAGACTGGCGGTCATACCTGGAAAAAATTTAATATTACAAGCGAAAGGGTATTGCAAAAGAATTTGCATACGAAACAAGGCTCAGCAAAACTGTGGGAATATATTAACGATCTTATTGAGGAATGTATTGATAAAGGGTATTTAAAAAAATAAATTTATCATATAGAAGAAGCATTCCTATTAAGGAATGCTTCTTATTCGAATTATATTTTGGGCTAACGTTAGATCCTTTGGCCGCTCTTTAATTGCTGTTCAGCGAATTCTACCATACGCTTGGTCATATAGCCGCCAACGGTACCGTTTTCGCGTGCGCTACGGTCTCCACCGAGAGTAGCACCTAACTCGTTGGCAATTTCATATTTAAGTTGTTCCAAAGCTTTTTTCGAACCTTGTACGGCAGGAGTATTTGAACTTCTCTCACCGGCCATTTCACATTTCCCTCCTTAAAAATATTTTATTTATTTGGGAGTCAGTCTTATTATTTGTTATTATTGCTATATTACTCGAGGTAAATGTTTGTTTTATTGTAAAATATAAACCAAAATTGGCAAATTACTAAAATATTTATTGAAAAAAAATAGGGGTCCGCAAAATGTTAGATATACCAAAAAAAATGATGGTCGTAAATTTAATCGTTTCTCAGCTTTTACTGATAGTGCTGGCTGTAATACTACAATTTATTTTTAATAAGCAACTATGTTTTGAAGAGATCTTTTTACTAAATTTCACTACATATACAATCTTTATCGGAATTTTCTCCAGTGTTTTATTATTGTTGATACAACTTGCCTTTTTTAAATTTATTTCTGCGGAGAGACTGTTTGAGCAAATAAATGCATACTTGTTACAGAACTTCTCCTTAAAAGAGCTTTCTTTAATTTTTCTGGTAGGAGCTATTTCAGAAGAATTTTTATTCCGAGCAACCATTCAACCAAAAATTGGGATATTATTGGGAAGCTTGATTTTTACTGTTGTACATTTTCGTTATCTTCGCAAAATATTAATTTTAATCGAAGTTTTTATAATAGGCTTAGTTCTAGGTTTATCATATTACCTAACCTCATCAATTTGGGTTCCTATCTTTTGTCATTTTTTAGTTAATCTCACAACCGCTTTTTTATATAAAATAGGCTACCTTTCTTTAGATAATTATTCGTAAAAAAAATAAAATGGGGAGTTGCTTAACCCGGTTTATTGTTTAAAAGAATATTAGCTTTTGATATAATTATTCTCGTTATATAAAGAAAAAAATAAACTAAATTACTGGTGCAAAGAGGTGTGGATATTGTTAACAGATCTGTGGAACTTATTCATAGCATTTTTACGAGCAAGTAATTTGGGCTTTGGCGGTGGGCCAGCAATTATACCTTTAATTCAAGCTGAAGCAGTCGAACGTTATCAATGGATGACAAACACTGAATTTACCGATGCAATAGCAGTAGCGAATGCTCTTCCCGGACCTATTGCAACGAAAATTGCCAGTTACATAGGATATAAAGTTGCTTCTTGGCCGGGTGTTATTGTTGCTATAGCTGCCACTATTCTCCCAACTATTATTATTTTAATTATACTTGGAAATTTATTAGTTAAATATTCTAAATCTGAAGGTTTGAAAGCAATGCTTACAGGAGTAAGGCCTATCATAACGGCCTTATTGGTTGTAGTCGCCTATGAAATGGCTGTTGAAGCATTTCAAATAAATGAATTCATAGATTTTTTTACTGTAGTAATAGCTATAGGGGCAGCTGCTGGGTTATATTTTTGGAAAGCCCATCCTGTACTATTGATAGTTTTATCAATGGTAGCTGGTTACTTGATATTTTGAGTAATTAAAAACGGAGGGTTTCTAATGAAAACATTATGGGATTTATTTATTGCGTTTTTTAGAGCCAGTAATTTTAGTTTTGGAGGAGGACCAGCTGCGATTCCCCTTGTCCAAGCGGAAGTCGTAAATAAATATAAATGGCTGACCAATGAAGAGTTTAGTGATATTTTAGCTATTTCAAATTCATTGCCGGCACCGATTGCTACAAAGCTAGCGGGTGTTATAGGTTATAGGGTTAAAGGATTATTAGGTGCTACTGTTGCCGTAATCGGAGTCTTCTTGCCTACAACGCTTATTGTGGTATTTCTTGGAGGAATAATTATTAATTATGCAGACTCTCCTGCACTTCAAGCAATGTTAAAAGGAGTCCGTCCCGTTGTAGCGGTACTTCTGGCTCAAACGGCTATATCGATGGGTATAAAAGCCTTAAAGGATAAACCTACTTGGTGCCTTGCAATAATCGCTCTTATAATTATGTTGTTCTTTCCTTCTGTTCATCCTGCCTTTCTAGTTGTTATTTCAATGTTGTTAGGCTATTTCCTGTTTAAAAAATAAAAGAATTAATGGTTTTACAACGCCACAAGGCTTTTAATATTAAAAATTATTAAAAGCCTTTTATTTTTTATTAAAAAGGAATCAGATTTCCAGCATTAGCACGTCTAATTATATGTAGGATCTGTAACTGGTTCCATTAAAGGAGGAATATTTGCGTGAAACAAGTCTCTTTTGACGAAATCTACGAAGAGCTGTTTCCGATTGTGTATAGATATGTCTGTTTAAGGATTCCTTCTCCGGAAATTGAAGATGTCACTGCAGAAATCATGGCCAAAATATGGAAATCTATTTCTAAATTTGAGGGAAGAAGTTCTTTAAAATGTTGGGCCTTACGTATTGCGGCAAATTACATTGCGGATTTTTATCGGGGCAAAAAAGACATAAAAATAATACCTTTATCCGAAGAAATTCAAAACTCTTCGTATAGTTGTGACTATAGCGAAGAACTTGAAACTATAATGTCCGTAAATAATACCTTGGCTCAACTGACTGAACCCCAAGTTGCCGTAATTCAACTACGGTTAATTGAAGGTTTCAGTTCCGCGGAGACAGCATCAATACTCGGTACGACCCAACAAGCAGTTGACAGTATGTTATACCGTGCCAAAAAAAGTTTCCGAGCTATTTATAAATCTGAAGTGGCTGGAGGTGAATATGTGTGAATAAGGATAGAATAACAGCCATATGGGAAGAAGACGGTGATTTGATGCGCTTACAGAAATTCTTTAATTTTATTCACCAAGATGAAAACCTTAAAAATAGGATAAAAGAAAAAACTTTAGCAAAAATCAAAAATGCTCAACAATATGATGATTTAAACGAGAAGATAGAACCGGAAATAATAGTTTCATTAGATACTAGAAAAACTAAAAATAAAACGAATCGGCTATTTGTAAATATAAAAAATAAAGTCTTGAACAAAAAAGCTTTCAAAACTTTATCTGCCGCCGCTATATTAGTTTTAGCCGTATATGTAGGCTCACTGGGTTATTTCCCCGGTACTTGGCCATTGTTTAATGCTAAATCAACTGAGTCAAGCGGAACCCAAGAAATTAATAATTATAGCAGTGCCGAAATAGCTGCTCCTGCGGCACCGAATGTGGTTCTGCAGGAAGAAAGAATACCTGAAGTTGTTAAGCCCAGTTCAGCTAAAAGTAATAGCCTAACATATGATAGAAGTGGGGGAATACAACAAGACAATACTATTACGGCCCCTAATTTGATAGAACCAAAAATCATCTATACTTTAGAAGCATCACTCAAAACCAATGAAGTAAATGCCACAGTGAAAGAGATTGAAGCAAAAGTAAAAGCAATTGGCGGATATATTTCAGATGCAAGTCAAACTGATATAGACGGACAGGTGGTCGCCAATCTTACTATTAAAGTCCCTACTACGGAATTTGAAAACTTTAAAAATGTCCTTCCGGAGTATGGAACAATCTCTAACCAAAATTTATATACAAATGATATTACTTTAGATTATTTAGACGCAGAAACCCGCTTAAGATCTTGGGAAGCTCAAGAAAAACGCTACCTGGAGATACTACAACAAGCCAACACTGTTGAAGAGATTTTAAAAATTGAAGATTCCTTGGCTAACGTTCGACGTGAGATAGAAGTGCTCAAAGGACAACTCAGGTATTGGGATAACAAAGTTGACTATTCAGAAATAAGGCTTTCTATTAGTTCTCAACAAAATACTATTAATATAAACGATCCTTGGCGTCCCTTGTCTTTTCATAATACAATCATTGCTGCAAAAAATGCCATAATGAAAACGATAAGTTTTCTGTGGAATTCTTTGAATTATATTATAGTTTTTTTGGGTTATGCTCTGCCCATAGGAATTCTCTTGGCAATTGTTTGGTTTATATATAAGTACTGTTTTAAAAAGCTAAAAAACTTAAAAATTTAAAGATAATACAAAATTTGAGATGAGACTAAAAATAATGCTTTCCTAAAATCTTTAGGAAAGCAAAACTCTATCATTGAGAAAATGAGTTCCACTGGCTTGTTCAAACATTTCTAATAAGCTACTGACTGTTGTATTTTTCCTTTGGGCTCCTTTCAAATCGAGGATGATAGTTCCTTCATGCATCATTATGGTCCTATCTCCGACGTTGAGAGCTTGTTCTAAATCATGAGTTATCATCAGAGTGGTCAAATTAGAGTTTTTAGTAACTTCACAAGTAATTTTCAACACCGTTTCAGCTGTTTTTGGGTCGAGAGCGGCAGTGTGTTCATCCAACAATAGCAGCTCAGGTTCCTTCAAAGTTGCCATTAATAGAGTCAAAGCCTGTCTTTGCCCGCCGGATAACAGGCTTACCTTGGTGGTCAGCCTGTTTTCCAAACCAAGCCCCAGTTTTTCTAATTGACTTCGAAAATAGTCTCTGGTCTTATTATTAATCGCCAGACGCAACCTGCGTCTTTCTCCGCGTTTTAAGGCCATGACTAGGTTTTCTTCGATTGTCATACTGCCAGCGGTTCCTAACATCGGATCTTGGTAAACTCTGCCGATAAATGATGCTCTTTTATATTGAGGCAACCTTGTAACATCTCTGGACCCTATAACAATTGTTCCGGAGTCAACAAAAAAATTCCCGGCAATAGCATTAAGAAAAGTTGATTTCCCGGCACCGTTACTTCCAATTATGGTTACGAATTCACCTTTGTTTAAGTGAAAGGAAACGTTATTAAGTGCTGTTTTTTCATTTACAGAACCTTGATTAAAAATTTTTGTCACTTTTTCTACCTTGAGCATACATTAACCCCCTATTCATTTTTAACAGACAAATTAATCGTTTTCTTGATGCCGGGGGATATTAAAGCTATAACTACAATTATTGCCGTAACTAATTTCAAATCCGTAGCTTCCAATCCTAATTGAAGTACGATTGCAATAATGAAACGATATATAACTCCGCCTATTAAGACAGCAGCAACAGTGCGACCAATGGAGGATGTACCAATTAATACTTCACCGATTATTACTGATGCCAACCCAATTATAAGCATACCGATCCCCATACTGATATCGGCAAATAACTGGTTTTGAGCCACCAGACTCCCTGAAAGAGCAATAAGCCCATTTGCGAGAGCCAATCCGGTGTTTTTCATGATATCAGTGTTAACACCCAAACTTTCTATCATAACTTGATTATCACCTGTAGCCCTCAATGCCAGACCGAATTCTGTTTGCAAAAATAAGTAAATGAGAACCCCGATAACAAAAACTATCAATAAAGAGAGTATAAGTACCCCAAATTTATCCAAAAAAGGTAAAGAAGTAAAGTCTGTAAAAATAGTTCTTGTTCTTAAAAGAGAAATATTGGCTTTGCCCATTATCCTTAAATTTATTGAATACAGGGCTGTCATTGTTAATATACCAGATAATAACGGAGTTATTTTGAACTTTGTATGTAAAATACCAGTAACGGTTCCAGCTAGACATCCACAAATAAAAGCGACCGCAGTAGCAAACCAAGGGTTATATCCCGCTGTTATTAAAGCCGCAACTGTTGCAGCGCCTAAAGTAAAACTTCCGTCAACCGTTAAATCTGCATAATTGAGCACCCTAAAACTTAAATATACACCTAATACCATTATTGCATACATTAAACCTTGTTCTACTGTTCCTTGTACAACGAAAAGCGACATTATTTATACACCTCGTACGGATAATTATTTTATAATAATTCAAAGTTTTGCATAAAATCTTATTCATTTATGTTATATTCTCAGTTATTTATTGTCAATAACTACTTCATTAAAATTAAAAACTTTGCCTATACATTAAACATTTTGTATAGAAAAATAATAACTATATTAGGTAATATTAAGCATATTCTTTTTAAAAAAGTTTAAAGGAAAGTGTTTATGAAAGTTAAACAAAGATGGTTTGCAATTGTTAATCCGAGTTCGGCAAATGGGCGGATCGGCTATCGCTGGCCCAAATATTATGAAAAACTAATTAAAAATGATATTTGTCTGGAATATAAATATACTTCAAGCCGAGGCAACGGTTCAGATTTGTGTAGGGAAGCTTTAGCCAAAGGTTACAACAAGATAATAGCAGTTGGCGGCGATGGTACTCTAAATGAAGTAATTAATGGCTTAATAACTAATGACAAGTTAGTCAGTGAACAAATAGAATTAGCAATAATGGGGCAAGGGACGGGCTGTGATTTTGTTCGTACCTATGGAGAATACGGGAAGGATTTTGATTCATTCGTCAACTTATTGAGAAGCAGTAAGAAGCTCCGAGTTGATGTTGGCAAAGTGATATATTTTAATAAATATAACAAAATTGAACAAAGGTATTTTATTAATGTCGCTAATCTAGGGCTCGGTGCAGAGGTGGTAAATAGAGTAAACAACAAATCCAAGTTTTGGGGTAGCAGATTGACTTATTTTTGGGGAACTCTTGCAACAATATTAAAGTTTAAAACTTTTGGAGCCAAAATTCTGATAGATAATGATTTGGTAATAAACGAGGAGTGCTGGGGTTTAATGATCTGCAACGGACAATACATCGGTGGAGGTATGCGCATAGCTCCTGGTGCCTTAATAAATGATGCTCTTTTCGATTTTGTTGTCTTAAGGGATATTCCAAGACTAAAAGTGTTAACCAGATTTTCTGATATTTATGCGGGTAAGCACGTCGATCTGTCTGAAATTAAATTTTACAAAGGAAAAAATATTGTGATAACTACACCTTTTCCTACATTGTTAGAAGTTGATGGGGAAGTACTCGGTGCTTATGAAAAAATATAGTTCCAAATTATACCACAACTGTTAACTTTAAGAGTTAATTAATTTTTTTAAATATAATAGTCAGATATAGACAATAAATTATCTGACTATTATTGACCTATATATTTGTCTAGAATATAATATTAATAACTTAGGAAAAATTTAGATTGTAACGGCTTTTTCTTTTACTGAAGAGGTGATGGGTTTGGATTTTAAAGATTATTATAATATTTTAGGAGTGTCTCCTCAGGCAAATATAAGTGAAATAAAAAAAGCATATAAAAAACTTGCTAAAAAATATCATCCAGACGCAAACCCAGGCAATAAAGAGGCCGAAGAAAAATTTAAAGAGATTAGTGAAGCTTATCATGTGTTGGCTGATCCTGCAAAACGTCAAAAGTATGATCAAATAAGGAACAACTATCGCAATTGGCAAAGCCAAGGAGGTAAAGGGGCATTTGACTGGAGTTTTTGGCAACGAGACCAGGGCTCACCCTATACGAGTACAATAACTCCTGAAGAATTTGAAGAACTGTTCAGTGACTTGGGCTTTGGTTTTTCAAACACTTTTGGCGATTTTTCAGATTTTTTCACTTCAATATTTGGTATGGGACAAGAAACAAAGTCTGGACCTTTTAATTTCCGTACCAAAGTAAGCAATAAACCTGAGAAAGGTAAGGACATAGAGGGAGAAATAACTATAACTTTAGAAGAAGCTTATTATGGTAGCCGAAAAACAATTAATGTTGCGAATAGAAAAATTGAAGCTGTAATACCTAGGGGAATAAAAGACAAGCAGAAACTGAGATTTGCTCAACAGGGCGAAGAAGGCTTAAATGGAGGACCAAGAGGGGATTTATTTATTAAAGTGAATATTCTCCCTCACCGTACTTTAACCAGGGCTGAAGATGATTTAAAAACTGATTTGAATATAGATTTTTTTACCGCTGTTTTAGGAGGTGAAGCCAGGCTCCAAACTTTTGCCGGCGAAATTAAAATTAAAATTCCACCTAAAACACAAAGCGGTAAAATATTTAGGGTGAGAGGAAAAGGAATGCCGATGCTCAACCAAGACGGCAAGTTTGGTGATTTGTATGTAAAAATAGCCATTGTAATTCCCGAAGATTTGACCCAAGAAGAAATCGAAAAGTTAGAAGAAATTAGAAAACAACGTTCAAATAACATTTAAACTAAAGGGGGTTTAAATTATGGCTTTTGACATAAACCGTTTTACCGAAAAGTCTCAAGAAGCAATAGTATTAGCCCAACAAAACGCTGAAAGAAATCAAAATAGCTTAGTTGAACCGGAACACTTATTATTGGCTTTATTAGAACAACAAGATGGCATTGTTCCTCAATTGTTAAAAAAGATGAATAAAAATATAACCGCACTTATAGAGGAAACTAAAAAATCAATTAATAAGTTTCCTAAAATAATGGGAGCGGCAGCGCAATTAGCCTATTCTCAAGGATTGCGGGCTATATTAATTAATGCTTATGACCAAATGGAAAGTTTTGGTGACGATTATGTCAGTGTAGAACACTTATTTTTAGCTATGTTAGATCAGGGTGGTGGCCAAGCTAGTAAAATACTAAAGGACGCTGGAATAAATAGAAATAATGTCTATGAGGCCTTAAAAAATATAAGAGGCTCCCAAAGGGTTACAAGCAGAAATCCCGAAGGTACTTATGCAGCTTTGGAGCAATACGGAAAAAATCTTGTTGAATTGGCTAGGAGAGGCAAATTAGACCCCGTTATTGGTAGGGACGAAGAGATAAGAAGAGTAATTCAAATATTATCCAGGAGAACAAAAAACAATCCAGTTCTGATTGGCGAACCGGGAGTAGGCAAAACTGCTATAGTAGAAGGTCTTGCTCAGAGAATTGTACGGGGTGATGTCCCTGAAAGTATCAAAGACAAAGACGTAATAGCTCTTGATATGGGCTCACTGATTGCTGGCGCAAAATATCGCGGTGAATTTGAAGAGCGCATGAAGGCAGTTTTAAAAGAAGTACAGGAACGAGCTAATGTCATATTGTTTCTGGATGAATTGCATACAGTTGTAGGTGCCGGTGCAGCTGAAGGAGCAATGGATGCCGGCAATATGCTTAAACCAATGCTGGCCCGTGGAGAATTACGAATGATTGGGGCAACCACTCTCGACGAATATCGCAAACATATTGAAAAAGATGCTGCTTTGGAAAGAAGGTTCCAAACAGTTCTAGTATTGGCACCTAGTGTAGAAGACACTATTTCTATTCTCAGAGGTTTAAAAGAAAGATACGAAACCCACCACGGCGTTAGAATTACTGATAGCGCTTTAATTGCGGCGAGTACATTGTCTGAGCGTTATATTACGGAACGCTTTTTGCCTGATAAAGCTATCGATCTAATTGATGAAGCTGCCGCAAGTTTAAGAATGGAAATTACAAGCGATCAGGAAGAACTTGATAATATTAAAAGAAAAATTATGCAATTGGAAATTGAAAGAGAAGCTTTAAAAAAAGAAAGAGACAAGGCAAGCAAAGAACGGTTATTGAGTATAGAAAAAGAATTAGCTAA
>Ga0134099_1003900_pt1 | contig 10548 bp, 10 predicted proteins | sample 10_taG_2_FD_105482 | JGI IMG/M metagenome (GOLD analysis project Ga0134099, IMG submission 105482) | Switchgrass degrading microbial communities from high solid loading bioreactors in New Hampshire, USA - 10_41_5_180_A2 metaG | ecosystem: Engineered > Bioreactor > Semi-continuous > Anaerobic >...
GAGATGACCCTCCCTGTGTTGGTGTTTGTTTTCCCAGCAACAACACTTTTGGAAGGGCCATCTCTCGTCCTGCTTTTTTCAGCAGAAATGTTGTGGCCTACCCACGAAAACTTTACTCACACTCTCATTCGCAACCCCGGCGGCGAGAGCGGACGAAAGGCGTTGGCAGACCGCGCTCAGGCGGTGGACGGAGCAACCCGCCGCGACAGCCGGCGTAGAATGCCCAGGAAACCGAGACGGGTGCCGGGGGTGGATGGAATGGTGCGTCTGGCGCAAGCGGTGTTCCAGGGCGGCGGGGTCAAGGGGATCGCCCTGGTGGGCGCCCTGGCAGTGGCGGAGGAGCTCGGGTGGCGCTGGCGGGCGGTGGCCGGCACGTCGGCCGGGGCGCTGGTGGCAGCGCTCGTGGCGGCGGGTTACCGGGCCGAGGCCCTGCGCCAGGTTGTCGACGAACTCGACCTCCGCCGCTTCGGCGACACCTCGGGCTGGAAGGTCGCCAATCTGCTGCTGCACGAGGGGATCTTCAAGGGCGAGGCGCTGCTGGACCAGGTGGACCACCTTCTGGCCGAGCGGCTGGGCCGTCGCCGCGCCACCTTCCGCGATCTGCCGGTGGCGTGCCAGATCGTGGCCACCGACCTCACGCACCGGCGCATGCTGGTCTTCCCCCACGACCTGGCCCGGCCGCCCTACGGGCTCGACGACCCCTACGACTTCCCGGTGGCGGACGCGGTGCGGGCCTCCACCGCCATCCCGTTCTTCTTCCAGCCGTACCGGATGGAACTCCCCAACGGCGTGAAGGCCACTCTGGTGGACGGCGGGCTGCTCTCCAACTTCCCCGTGCGGCTCTTCCGGCCGATGGCAGGGCCGGCGCACCTGCCCACCTTCGGCTTCGGCCTGCGGGGCGGAGACGACGCGGTGCAGCCGACCGACACCCCGCTGGAACTGGTCCAGGCCATGGTCAACACCATCCTCAGCGCCCGTGACCTGAGCGACCTGGAGAACCAGTGGTATGTCCGCACCATCTCCATCGATACATCCCCGTACCGCACCACCCAGTTCGACATCGACGCCGAGGGTAAGGCGGAGCTGTACGCGCGCGGGCGGGCGGCGGCGGAGGCGTTCTTCGCCGACCCGGGCACGCGGGCCTGGCTGGCGGACTTCGCGGCCAGGCGTGCACTGCGGTCGCTGCGGCCGCCGCTGTGCGTGTAGCGGTCCGGCGGGCAGGACTGTCGTAATCGCGCGTCTAATCAATGCGATCATCCCGATTCGGCGTGCCGCCCCGTGCGGTGCGCACCCTCGCGGAGGTGGGCCATGCAACAGGCAGGTGGCTTCCTGGCGGGGCTGCTGACCGGGGGCGGGGCCATGCTGGCCGTCGCGGCCGGGCTCCTCGGCCTGCGCGCCGTCGTCCCCGCACCGGTGCCCGGAGGCGTGGACCCCCGGCACCTGCTCTTCACCAACCCGCTGTTCATGCTGGGCATCGTAACGCTCGAAGAACTCTTTTTCCGCTCCTTCCTGGTGGGCTGGGTCTCGCAGCGCACCTCGGTCGCCGCCGGTGTCGCGCTCTCGGTGGCCGTGGACTACCTGCTGCACGTCCCCAACGGAGGCCAGACGTTCCTCACATTCGTCAACTCCGTGCTCTTCTCGCTGTCGGCCTGCCTCTTCTACCTCCGCCTCGGCCTCGGTGCGGCCGTGGGCTTCCACTACGGCTGGAACCTGGTGCAGTGGACGCTTCTGGGGTTTCCCATGTACGGCAACGCCGTCGGCCGCTGGTTCGTCCTGAAGCCGGTGGGCGCATGGTGGCTCACCGGCGCCAGCCACGGGCCGGAGGGCAGCCTGCTCACCGGGCTCGTGTTCGGCGCCGGACTGCTCCTCTGGCTCACCGTTCTCTCGCGGAGGTTGCCCATGCCGTAACCCCACGGAGTCGACTCCCAGATCGGCCCAGTCTGGCCCGCCGCGCCAGGCGCGCCATCGCACTGCTCGCCGCGGCCGTGCTGCTGACCGGGGGCATGCTCCTCCGCCCCGGAATCTCCTGCGACAACCTGCCCCGGTTCGACGTCTGGGTCGACGGGGTCCGCCCCGACACCACCGGCTTCGGCTATGTCTGCGGGTGGCTCGTGGAGGGCATGGGCGTGACCGATCCCCTGCGGGCGCGGCGGGGCGCCCTGGTGAAGGTGGCGTACCACACCGACGTCACGTGGGGCCGCCTCACCTACACCCTGGAGGGCAACGACGGCGTCGTGCGCCGGGGGTGGCTCTGGGGGAGGCAGCCGTCGTTCCGCCTGCCGGAACCCCCGGGCGAGTACAGGGTGGTGATCGGCTACTCCTGGCGAAGCTGGCTCACGGGGGCGTGAGCCGACGGCACCGTCACGTGTCTCGTGCGGATAGACCGACGCGTACGAAAAGGCCTGGCTGCGGGAATGGCCGCAGCCAGGTCGCTTTGCGTTCGGGTCCCGTCCCGGGCGGCACCGGCACCGCGCTGCCGCCCGGAGTCCTCTTAGTACGCCCGGGCGAACCAGACGGTGTACTTCGCCTCGCCGCCGCAGGTGATGCAGACGTGCTTCTGAACCGGCGGGTGGAAGGGGATGTTCCGGGAGGTGAACTTGGTCTCCTCCTTCACCTTCGCCTCGCACTCGTCGGAGCCGCACCAGCCGGCCAGCACGAAGCCTGTGATGTCGCCGGTCTCCTCGCACCGGGCGATGTGGGCCTTCAGTTCCTCGAGCGTGTTGATATGCAGGTGTGAATTGGCATCGCGGAAGGCCCGGGCCTTCTCGAACATGTTGCGCTGGATCTCCTCCAGCAGCGACTGCACCCGCGCTACCGCCTCGTCCAGCGGCACCGGGATCTTCTCGCCGGTGTCGCGCCGTACCAGCACGCACTGGTTGTTGTCGACGTCCCGCGGGCCCAGCTCCAGCCGCAGGGGCACGCCGCGCATCTCCCACTCGTTGAACTTCCAGCCCGGCGTCTCCTCCCGCAGGTCGGACTTCACCCGCACGCCGGCGGCCCGAAGAGCGTCGAAGAGCGGGTCGAAGCGGGCCATGACCTTGTCGCGGAACTTGGGCGGGCCGACGGGGATCATGATCACCTGCACCGGCGCCAGACGCGGCGGCAGAGCCAGCCCCCGGTCATCGCCGTGCACCATGATCAGCGCGCCGATGAGGCGGGTGGAGACGCCCCACGAGGTGGTGTGGACGTACTTGAGCTGGTTGTCGCGGTCCAGGAACTTGATGTCGAACCCCTTGGCGAAGTTCGTGCCCAGGTAGTGCGAGGTGCCGGCCTGCAGCGCCTTGCCGTCCTTCATCATCGCCTCGATGGAATAGGTGTCCACCGCCCCGGCGAACTTCTCCGACGGGGTCTTCTGCCCCACGTAGAGGGGAATCGCCATCTCGCTCTCCACGAAGTCGCGGTAGACCTCCAGCATCCGCATGGTCTCCTCCCGCGCCTCCTCCTCGGTGGCGTGGGCGGTGTGCCCCTCCTGCCAGAGGAACTCGGAAGTGCGCAGGAACGGCAGGGTGCGCTTCTCCCAGCGGAAGACGTTGGCCCACTGGTTGATCAGCACCGGCAGGTCGCGGTACGACTGAATCCACTGGGCGTACATGTGGCCGATGATCGTCTCGGAGGTAGGCCGGAGGGCCAGCCGCTCCTCCAGCTTCTCGCCGCCGGCCTCCGTCACCCAGGGCAGTTCGGGATTGAACCCCTCCACGTGCTCCTTCTCCTTCTGGAAGAAGGACTCGGGGATCAACATCGGAAAGTACGCATTCCGGTGACCGGTCTCCTTGAACCGCTTGTCGAGCCCGGCCTGGATGCGTTCCCAGAGTTCGTAGCCGTCGGGCTTGAAGACGATGCAGCCACGCACCGGCGTGTAGTCCATCAAGTCGGCCTTCCGGATCACGTCGATGTACCAGCGGGAGAAGTCCACCGACTGGGGCGTGATCTCCTTGACAAACTCCTTCTCTTCTTTCATTCCCTACCTCTCCTTCAGTGCCCCGAACCGGCGCCTGGCTGCGCAGTCGGTTCGGGGGAAATCAAAAGCCCCCCGTCCCGGAAAGGGACGGGGGCCTAGCTCCCGTGGTACCACCCTCATTGACCGGGCACGTCCCGGCCCACTCCAACCCCGGTAACGGCGGGAAACCCGGCGCGGCTCAGGCCCCTCGGGGCGGTCGCCGGCGGCTCCAGGGTGGGTAGCCCTCGCCGACGCTGTGCCGACCTCGCACCGGTGCGGCCGGCTCTCTGCGACAGGTCCTGCGGGGCGCTCCCCTTCAACGCCTTTTGCTAGGGGTAGACTACCAGTTGAGTCTGCGGTTGTCAATCGCCACTTGGCAATCGTCGTTGGAAGAACCGCCCCGCCGTCACCCTGCCCTGGCACATGCGCCGGTCGCTGCTGGCGCTGCGCACATACATGCCGCGGTGGATCGAGGGGCGGTCCCCGGCCCGGTGGCTCTGCCGGGCTTCGACCCCGATCGCTGGTGGGAGCACCCCGAGGCCGCGTGGCGGGTTCCGCGGGAGGCACGCAAGCTGGTGAGGTACATCCGGGAGGGCTTCGTGGTCGACGAACACGTCGCCCCGTGACAGGGTGGATCACCTGTCCCGGATACGCGACAAGGCGCGTCCCGTCGACGCGCAAAGCCGTCGCGGGGGCGCCTTCCCGATTACGGACCAGCGAGGCTGAGGCGCGCTCGTGCCGCCTCACTGGCTGTTCCCTTGCGATCCTGCCCGGCCGGTGACCGGGGCAGCGCGAGCGGAACCGTGCTGCCTCCTTACCGGGATTCGTGCCGGACGTAGCCGCCGGGCACCTGCCCCGCGGCCTTCATCTCGGCCGCCTTCTTCTCCACCAGTTCCACCAGGGCCTCCACCATCTCCTCTTCGGTGGTCTTGCGTACCTGCTCGCCACCGACGTAGAGCATGCCCACGCCCTTGCCGCCGAAGAGCGCCACATCGGCCTCGGCCGCTTCGCCGGGGCCGTTGACCACGCAGCCCATCACGGCCACGTTGAGGGGCACGTCGATATGCTGCAGACGCCGCTCCACCTCGTTGGCCACCTTCACCAGGTCGATCTGCACCCGGCCGCAGGAGGGGCAGGAGATGATGTTCACGCCCCGGGTGCGGAGCCCCAGCGCCTTCAGGATCTCGTAGCCCACCCGCACCTCCTCGACGCAGTCGGTGGAGAGCGAGACCCGGATCGTGTCGCCGATGCCCTCGGCCAGGATCGTGCCGATGCCCACCGCCGACTTGATCGTGCCGGTGAACGGCGTGCCGGCCTCGGTGACGCCCACGTGCAGCGGGTAGTCCACCTTCTCCGCCAGCAACCGGTAAGCCTCGATCATCATCGGCACCCGGGAGGCCTTGATGGAGATGACGATGTCGTGGAAGTCCAGATCCTCCAGGATCGCCACGTGCTTGAGCGCCGACTCCACCATGCCCTCGGCCGTGGGGTAGCCGTACTTCTCGAGGATCTCGCGCTCCAGCGAACCGGCGTTGACGCCGATGCGAATCGGCACCCCCCGGTCCTTGCAGGCCTTCACGACCTCCTCGACCTTCCAGCGGGCGCCGATGTTGCCGGGGTTGATGCGCAGCTTGTCGATGCCGGCCTCCAGCACCTTCAGCGCGATCCGGTAGTCGAAGTGGACGTCCGCCACCAGCGGGATGTTGCACCCCTTGCGGATCTCCTTGAAGCACTCCGCCGCCTCCATCGTGGGGGCAGCCACCCGCACGATGTCGCAGCCTGCGGCCTCAAGCTCCCGAATCTGCCGCAGCACCTCAGGCACGTTGCGCGTGTCGCACTTGGTCATGGACTGCACGGAGATGGGGGCGCCGCCACCGATCTGCACACGCCCTACCCGCACGGCCCGTGTCTTTCTCCGCTCCGTCATCGCCTGTCATTACTCCCTCTGTACAAGGCGCCGGCCCCGGTTGCCGCAGGGCCGGCCGCCAAGACTCACTGACCCAGAATCATGGCCCTCAGGTCCGCGTACGTGACCACCAGGATGAGCCCCATCAGCAGCAGGAACCCGAAGAAGTGGACCATGCTGACCCGCTCCGGGTCCAGCTTCCGCCCGCGGATGGCCTCCACCGCCATGAAGAGCAGGTGCGAACCGTCCAGCGCCGGGATCGGCAGCAGGTTAAACAGGCCGAGGTTCACCGAGAGGAACGCCGTCAGCCAGAGGACGTTGTCCAGCCCCGCGGAGGCCTGCGTGGCAATCTCACGGGTGATGCCCACCGGCCCCGTGAGCTGCAGTTCCTGCCGGCCCACCAGCGCGTCCACCAGCGCGAGCACCCAGGCCTTCGAGTACTCGTAGGTCAGCGAAGGCCCCTGCGCCAGCGCCTTCCAGAAGGACCCGGGCCGGGTCGCCTGCTGGATGCCGATGATGTACCGCCCCTCCACCAGCGTCGGCGTCAGGACCGCGGTGAACTCCTGCCCCTTCCGCTCCAGGCGCATCTCCACCGGCGCGCCGCCCGAGCCCCTCACCAGGGTCAGGATGTCGGTCCAGGAGTTCACGGGCTCGCCGTTGATCGTCAGCACCCGGTCGCCCGGCTGCAGCCCGGCGGTCACGGCCGGGCAGGTGTGGCCCTCGCAGTCGACCATGACCTCGCCCAGGACCGGCTCGTCCACCGGCACGCCCTGCGCGTAGAACAGCGTCGAGAACAGTAGGCAGGCCAGCAGGAAGTTCATGAAGGGCCCGGCAAAGATCGTGAGGGCACGCGCATAGATCGGCTTGTTGTTGAACCCGTCGGGATCATCGGTATCCCCCGGGTCCATGCCCGCCATGCGGACGTATCCGCCCAGCGGGATGGCCCTCAGGCTGTACCGCGTCTCGCCCCAGTCGAAGCCGAGCAAGCTAGGGCCGAATCCCAGTGCGAACTCGCGCACGCGGATGCCGAAGAACTTGGCCACTGCGAAGTGCCCAAGCTCGTGCATGAAGATCATCAACCCGAAGACCGGGATTGCCCACAGCCAGTTGCCCAGGGTCACACGCTCACCACCTGTTCAGGCGCTCCGGCTCGTCTGCACAAATACGCCGCCGCCACCCCGTTGGCGGCGTCTGTCACGGCCGGTTCTGCCCCTCCCATTGTAACGACCCGGGGGGCGCACTGCAAGGAACGGCCCGTCCTCCACGTTCCGCGCCTGCAGAGCCGGGGTCCGCTGACACGACAGGGTCCCGCTCAATCGAGCGTCGCGAAGCTCGCCACCCGCAGGCCACCGCCCATGCCCGTCACGGTCGATTGTGCCGGCACCGGCAGGCCGGCCGCCACAGCCGGCCACCCGTCCGGGATCACGCGCTCACCACCTGCTGACGCGCTGCGGACCGCGCCCACCGGTCTGCGGCCAGAATCGCATCCAGATCCGGCCGCGGCACCACCTCATGGCGCGCCATCACGCCCGCCACCACAGCGAAGATGCCCGTGAAGGGGATCTCCCCCTTCAGGAAGCGGCCCACCGCTACCTCGTTGGCGGCGTTCATCACCGCCGGCATCGTTCCGCCCGCCGCCACGGCCTCACGGGCGTAACGCAATGACGGGAACGTCTCCTCGTCGGGCCGCTCAAAGGTGAGGCTGCCCAGCGCCGCCAGGTCGAGGGGCGCCGTGCAGCCTTCCCACCGCTCGGGATAGCAGAGGGCGTACTGGATCGGCAGCCGCATGTCGGTGGGGCCCAGCTGTGCGATGATGCTGCCGTCGCAGAACTCCACGGCGGAGTGCAGGATCGACTGGGGATGGACGACGACCTCGATCTTGCTCATGGGCACGCCGAACAGCCAGCGGGCCTCGATCATCTCCAGGGCCTTGTTCATGAGCGTGGCGCTGTCGATGGTCACCTTGGCGCCCATCGACCAGCGCGGGTGGCGCAGCGCCTGCTCCGGCGTTACCCCGGAGAGGTCCTTCCACCCCCGGAACGGGCCGCCGGAGGCAGTGAGCAGGATCCGCCGTACCCGGTCCGCGTCCGAGCCGCCCAGGCACTGGAAGATCGCGGAGTGCTCCGAGTCCACCGGCACGATGCGCACCCCGCACCGCCTGACAGCGGCCATCACCAGCTCGCCCGCGGCTACCAGCGTCTCCTTGTTGGCCAGTGCGATGTCCTTGCCCGCCTCGATGGCGGCGAGGGTCGGGCGGACGCCGATGGCGCCCACCACCGCGGTGAGCACCAGCTCGCTCTCCGGGTGCGTCGCCACCCGCTCCAGGCCGTCCTCACCCCAGACGATCTCGGGCCGGTAACCGTCTTCCCTCTGGGCCAGCAGCCGCCGCAGCTCTGCCGCACGCGCCTCGTCTGCCACCGAGAGGAGCAGCGGGCGGTGGCGCAGGGCCTGCTCGGCCAGCACCTCCACCTGACGGCCGGCCGCCAGGGCCACCACGCGGAAGCGGCCCGGGAGGTGGTTGATCACGTCCAGGGCCTGGGTGCCGATGGAACCGGTGGAGCCGATGATGGCGATGTTCTTCATTGAACCAAGACTCCTTCATTACACAGGGGCTCAGATCTTGCGGCTATCGTCGGTGAAGATGGGCAGCAAGCCGGATGTAATCATGGCCTTCAGCAGAATCGTGATCAGCGGGCCGAACAGCACCCCGAGGGCACCGAAAAACTTGATGCCGAGGTAGATCGACAGCAGAACCGCCAGGGGGTGCAGGCCGACGCGGTCGCCCACCACCTTCGACTCCGCCGCCTGCCGGGCCGCACTCACCGCGGCGTAAAGAATAAGCAGTTTGACGCCGAACCAGAAGCGGCCCGTCAGGGCAGCATAGATCGCCCAGGGCACATAGATGGCGCCGGGACCGACGATGGGCAGCACGTCGAGGATGCCGATGGCCAGGCCCGCCAGGGCCACGTAGTTGGCCCCGATGATCGCAAGGCCAAGCATCGAGACGAGCATCGTCATCAAGATCAGCAGCACCTGTGCCTTCGCCCAGCCGATCGCGTCGGTCCAGACCTTGGTCTTCACCTGCCGCAGCTGGTCCCGCCACTTGACCGGGAAGAGCGACAGGAGGAACTTCCCGATGGCCTCCCGGTCGCGCGCGATGAAGAAGGCAGCGACGAACGTGATCACCACGTTAATAAGGAAGCCGGGAACGCTGGTGACGAACCCCAGGTTCTTCGCCAGGCTCTCCAGGTAGCCGACCAGGGTGGACTGGAGTTTGCCCAGGTTTTCGTTGATCTGCACCTGCATCGTCTCCGGCAGGTTGCCGACCAGCTCCTCCAGCTGCGCCAGCAGCTGGACGGAGAAGTCAAGCCCGGCCGCATACAGATAGGGCAGATTGCTGATCAGCGTGCGGATCTCGCCCACGAGGTACGCGATGCCCACGGTGAAAAGGGCCACCAGGACGCCGATGACCACGACCAGCGACACCGCCACGGCCAGCGTGCGCGGCATGCGGGCCCGGCGCACCAGCCACCGGACGGTGGGTTCCATCAGTTCCGCGATGAGCAGTGCGACCACGAAGGGCATCACCAGGGGCAGCCCGTACGTGAGCAGTGCCCAGGAGAGGAGAAGGAAACCAACAAGTCCGAGTACCGAGAAGAGCCAGGCCCGATCCACTGCTCAACCTCCCGCCCTGTTTCGGCTCAGGAGAGGCCGAAGATCAGAGTCGCTACATAATAGACGAACGGCAGCACGAACAGGCTACTGTCAAACCGATCGAGAATGCCCCCGTGGCCGGGCAGCAAGTGCCCGGCGTCTTTCACTCCTGCGGCCCGCTTCAGGGCAGACTCGGTGAGGTCGCCCAGCGTGGCCATCAGCGCGATGGCCACCCCCAGGAGGAGCCCCTGCCAGCGTGCAATGCCCGCCACCGGCCCCCAGAGCATGCCCACCACCGCGGCGCCGGCCACGCCGCCCAGCAGCCCCTCCACGGACTTCTGCGGCGAGATCTTCGGCGCCAGCTTGTGCCGCCCCAGCGGCACGCCCACGAAGTAGGCCATGGTGTCGGCGCCCCAGGTGCAGAAGAACGCGAGGGCCACCCATGCGAACCCGGCGTCGAACCCGGTTCCGTCCCCGAGCCGCCTCAGGAGCAGGAGGTGGCTCAGCATCCCCACGTAGAACACCCCCGCCAGGGTGATCAGGGCATCGACCGGGGTATAACCCACCGGGCGGGCGAGCGTCCACGTCAGGATCGCCAGCGCCGACAGGGCCACGGCCGCGCCGAGGTGCGGGGCGGTCGGCGGCAGCAGCCCCGCGGCGAGCAGGATGGCGAACACGGCCAGGCTGCCCACGGCCAGGGAGGGCCTGAAACCCATCGCCTGACCGAGGCGCGTATACTCGTAGAAGGCAACAAGGCCCATCCCCGCGACCAGCGCGAGGAGGGGCCACTGCCCGAGATACAGCAGGCCCAAGAACAACGGTATACCCACAAGGCCCGTCAGAATGCGAACGAGCACAGCGTCACCTGCTTTACTCCGACGGCGGCGATCCCGGGCCCAGGCAACCTAGACAGCGCCGAACCGGCGCTCGCGCCGCGCATAGTCGCGCAGTGCCTGTTCCAGATGCTCCCGGGTGAAATCGGGCCAGTACACGTCCGTAACCCAGATTTCGGCATAGGCGGCCTGCCAGAGGAGGAAGTTCGAAAGGCGCA
>Ga0134099_1003908_pt1 | contig 10533 bp, 7 predicted proteins | sample 10_taG_2_FD_105482 | JGI IMG/M metagenome (GOLD analysis project Ga0134099, IMG submission 105482) | Switchgrass degrading microbial communities from high solid loading bioreactors in New Hampshire, USA - 10_41_5_180_A2 metaG | ecosystem: Engineered > Bioreactor > Semi-continuous > Anaerobic >...
TGTCATGTGCGGATACAAAGCATAGTTCTGGAAAACCATCGCTATATCTCTGTCTTTCGGCTGTACGTCGTTTACCAGTCTGTCCCCGATATAGATTTCACCCTCAGTGATTTCTTCCAACCCAGCGATCATTCTGAGTGTGGTCGTCTTACCACATCCGGATGGTCCGACAAGTATGACGAATTCCTTATCTTCGATGTCAAGATTGAAGTCATTAACTGCAACAACCCCGCCATCATATCTCTTATAAACATTCTTCAGTTTTAAACTTGCCATTTCTTCCCCTCCTAATTTTTAACCTGCACAAATAACATTTGCTATATTAATCATAACATTTGAACATTATATCAACTAGTACACTTTTAACCAAAATTATTTTTTTTTATTTAGTAACTTTGCATAATAGGGCAATAAACTTTTTAAATTTTCTGTTGCATTATTATGCATTGGGATGTATAATTATAAATTATTAAAAATGTATTGGGAGGTCAACATGATTAAAGTAGGCGTAATTGGAGCTACAGGCTATGTGGGGATAGAGATAATAAGACTTCTTCAAAATCATCCTCAGGCATCGGTAACCGTAGCGGTATCCCAAAGCTTTGTGGGGCAAAAAGTCTCCGACGTCTATCCAAGCCTGAGGAACATATGCGATCTCGAATGCCAGGGGCTTGACATGGATTTCATTTATGATAAGGCAGATTTATTCATCACCGCTCTTCCCCATGGCATATCCAAACAGGTTATACCCTGCCTGATTGAAAAGGGAAAGAGAGTTATAGACCATAGCGGCGATTTCAGATACAAATCGGTTGAAGTATATGAAAAATGGTATAAAACCAAACATGAAATGCCTGAGCTTCTGAGCAAAGCAGTTTATGGCCTGCCCGAGCTGTACAGGGGAAAAATCAAAAACGCTCAGCTGGTGGCAAATCCGGGATGCTATCCCACTTGTTCCATACTGGGTATAGCACCTCTTCTGGCAAATAACATCATAGACACAAAGAATATCATAATAGATGCGGTATCCGGTGTCTCAGGAGCCGGGAGAAAGGCAGACCTGCCCTACCAGTTCTGTGAAGTGGATGAGAATTTCAAGGCATACGGTGTTGCAACCCACAGGCACACATCTGAAATAGAACAGGAACTGTCCCTCATCGCGGGAGAAAACATCGTCCTGTCTTTCACTCCCCACCTTGCTCCCATGAAGAGAGGCATGCTGTGCACAGTTTATGCAAACCTGAAGATGGATATATCTGCCCAGGGACTGGTGGATTTATACAGGGAACAATATAAAGGAGAGTTTTTTGTCAGGGTTCTGGATGAAGGGAAGCTGCCTGAGACAAAATATGTAGCCGGATCCAATTTCATCGATATCGGCCTGGTGGTGGACAAAAGACTGAACAGGGTCATAGTGATATCAGCCCTGGACAATTTAATGAAAGGTGCCGCCGGGCAGGCAATCCAGGATCTTAACATCATGTACGGGCTGCCTGAGCAAACCGGGCTCAACACTCCGGGACTGTACCTGTAGACAATCTGCCTGACAATCAGGCGCGGTTTGTTGGATTTATTGAGCATATGGTTCGATTTTTAACCAGGAAACATAGATGGTGTTTTCATTCTTCTGGAACAAAATCATGTATTTAAAGAGCTGGGTTCATGACAACTTTACTTATGGGGGTATTAAAATGGAAACAATCATTAAAAAGGCACAAATATTGATAGAAGCCCTGCCCTATATTCAAAAGCTTGCGGGGAAAACCGTAGTGATAAAATACGGCGGGAACGCCATGATCAATGATGAACTGAAAAATTCAGTAATGGAGGACATTACCCTGCTCAAATACATTGGCCTCAATCCCGTAGTCGTTCACGGAGGAGGCCCGGACATCAATAAAACCCTTGAGAAACTCAACGTAAAAAGCGAATTCGTGAACGGGCTGAGGGTCACCGATGCTGTTACCATGGAAGTCGCCCAGATGGTTCTGGTGGGCAAAACCAACAAGGAAATTGTATCCCTCCTTAACAGTAAAGGCGGAAAAGCCATCGGTCTGTGCGGAATCGACGGAAATCTGATCGAGTGCGAGCAATATAAGCCGGATATCGACGGCAAGGAAGCGGATATTGGTTTTGTCGGCAAAATAACCAAGGTCAACTCCAAAGTGATAGAACTGATCGCCAAGGATGAGTATATACCGGTCATAGCACCCATAGGCGTAGGTGCGGACGGCCAGAGTTACAACATAAATGCTGACACTGTGGCGGGGGAGATAGCCAGCGCCCTTAAAGCAGAGAAACTGATGCTTCTGACCGATGTCGAAGGTGTGAAAACAGCGGATGATGGCGAAGTTCTGTCCGCCCTTACCATTAAGGAGGTATACCAGCTTATTGAAAGGAAAGTCATAAAGGGAGGTATGCTTCCAAAGGTGCTGGGATGCGTGGAAGCCCTGGAAAGAGGCGTAGGCAGGACTCACATCATAGACGGCAGGATACCCCACTGCATTCTGCTGGAGATATTCACCAACAAGGGTATCGGCACAATGATAATGAAGGAAAAAGTTCTGTACCACAGCGGTGAAAAGCTTTAATGAAAAATCAATCTGGATTCATCCAACTGCCGGGAATGACAGTTGAACATGCCGGATTTATTCCCATATATAAAATGAGCATTTCGGGAGGGTGCGAGAATGAAACTTAATGAGATAATTGAACTGGACAAAAAATACTACATGAACACATTCGGAGACAGGACGCCCGTTTGTTTTGACCACGGGGAAGGAATGTTTCTGTGGGACATTGAGGGTAATAAATATATTGATTTTTTAGGCGGCATTGCAGTCAATGTTCTTGGGTATTCCCACCCTGCACTGGTAGCGGCATTGAGCCGGCAGATATCCAAATTGATGCACTGCTCCAATCTGTACTATATTGAGTCCCAGGCAAAGCTGGCAAAACTGCTGGTGGAAAACTCCTGTGCCGACAGGGTGTTTTTTGCCAACAGCGGGGCTGAAGCCAATGAAGGTGCGATAAAACTGGCAAGGAAGTATTTCAAGGCCAAAGGAATGCCGGAGAAGTTCGAAATCATTACCATGAAGAAATCATTTCACGGCAGGACCATGACAACCACGGCCGCCACCGGACAGGAAAAATATCATAAACCCTATGAGCCGCTGACTCCCGGATTTGTTCATGTTCCGCTAAATGATGCCGAAGCGTTGGAAAAAGCAATTAACAACAACACCTGCGCTATTATGATGGAGCCCATCCAGGGAGAAAGCGGAGTCAACCTTGCAACGGAAAGCTATATTCAATTAGTACGGGAATTATGCGATAAACATGGTTTGCTTTTAATATTCGACGAAGTGCAGACAGGTTTGGGCCGCACCGGAAAGATGTTCGCATATGAACATTTCCAGGTCAAGCCGGATATATTCACCCTGGCAAAGGCTTTGGGCGGAGGTTTCCCCATAGGTGCTTTCTGCGCCAGGGAACATGTAGCCGCTGCCTTCGAGCCCGGGGACCACGGTTCCACTTTTGGCGGCAATCCCCTCGCCTGCACCGCCGGGCTGGCCACATTGAATACCATCATTGAAGATAAGTTGACGGAAAATGCAGAAACAATTGGCCGGTATTTCCTGGAAAAACTCTCAGGGCTTTCTGCAAAACATGATCTTATAGCTGAAGTCAGGGGAAAAGGACTAATGATAGGTGTGGAATTCACCTGTGACGTAGCAAAGGAAATAAAGGACAAACTGTTCAGAAGCGGATATCTCGTGGGAAGTGTCGGCAGCAGGATTTTGAGGCTTCTTCCCCCGCTCATCATTGCAAAGCAGGATGTGGACGGCTTCTTACAGACGTTCGATGGCATTCTGAACAGCATGACAGTAGCTTAAACATATCCCAAATGGAGTTAATTAAAAAAGTATTGAGTTGCAAAAACGAATGATGGGAAAGGCATAAAACATCCCAAATAAGACGAAATCAAAAAGCTGCAAGCGTACTTGATGACTTCATTCAGTCTTTACTAAACACCTGAAATCAAAGAAAATCACATGCTTAAATCTATATTGGCGTTAGGGAGAATAAATATGAAAGCGGTATTGGTATTGGAAGATGGAACATATTGGGCAGGCGAAGCCTTTGGACATGAGGGCGAAGCTGCAGGTGAAGTGGTTTTTAACACCAGCATGACGGGTTATCAGGAAATAGTCACCGATCCTTCATATAACGGGCAGATCGTGACCATGACCTATCCATTGATAGGAAACTATGGATTCAACCTTGAGGACAACGAATCATACAAACCCCATCTTCAGGGCTTTGTGGTGAAAGAACTGTGCGATTCCCCCAGCAACTGGAGGAACTGCATTGGTCCCGATGAGTTCTTTCTCAAAAACGGCATAGTCGGGATCAAGGGAATAGATACCCGCGCTTTAACCCAACATATCCGTGAACTGGGAAGCATGTTCGGCATAATATCCACCGAATGCGGCAATGTGGACATACTCTTGAACAGGCTGAGGCAAAAAAAAGATGAGAAGCGAAATCTGGTCATGGAAGTAACCACCAAAACGACCCTCCACAAGAGCGGTCCCGGTAAGAAAGTGGTGATCCTTGATTTTGGTGTAAAATACAGTATCATAAGATCCCTGGAAAGCAGAGGTTGCAACTTATATATTCTTCCGGCCTTCTCCTCCTATGAGGAAATAATGAGCTACAATCCCGATGGAATATTGTTATCCAACGGCCCGGGAAATCCAGCCGATTTGCTTTCAGCAAAACTTACCATACAAAAGCTTATCGGGAAGAAACCAATCCTTGGAATATGCCTTGGCCATCAGCTTTTGGGTTTGGCGCTGGGAGGTGCCACCTACAAGCTCAAATTCGGACATCACGGAGGAAATCATCCTGTAAAGGACCTTGTTACCGGAAAATGCTATATTACTTCACAAAATCACAATTATGCACTATATCCGGATTTCATCGATGACATAATCATCACCCATGTCAATGTAAATGACGGTACGGTGGAAGGTTTCAGGCATAAGTATCTGCCACTGCTGAGCATACAGTATCACCCTGAAGCTTCCCCCGGCCCTGAGGACTCTGCATATATATTTGATGATTTCATCTCCATGATGGAGTCATGAAGTCTTGCATGCCGGATTAATATGGTTTGAATTCAGCTGATTGAAATGGATGATTGTTGTTCCGAAAGGATTCAAAGCACATACTGTATTGCCTAAAATTACTGAATTTGCCTGTACACTGTGAAGTCCTGTCTCACGGGTCATTCCAGTCGTTTATGCAAGCTTTAGTGCCTGGTAGCTATTCCTTTGGGCAGTGAATCCTTTCTCCACAATCAATGCATCCATACTCGCTGAATTCATTCCTAAATTGCATAATAGCTTACTTGTTTTATATAAATCGGAAGTAGATTCAACTAGTTTAACTTGAAAGAAATCAAGAAGCAAAGAATCATCATAGGAGGTTCATATGCCCAAAAGAGACGACATAAACAAAGTCCTTGTCATCGGTTCCGGTCCCATAATCATCGGTCAGGCGGCGGAATTTGACTATTCCGGGACCCAGGCCTGCAAAGCCCTCAGGGAGGAAGGGGTCGAAGTCGTACTTATAAACAGCAACCCCGCAACCATAATGACCGATATGGAAACCGCCGACAAGGTATATATAGAGCCAATAACTCTGGATTTCGTCAAAAAAGTAATAGCCAAGGAAAGGCCCGATGGAATCCTGGCATCCCTGGGAGGGCAGACAGGCCTTAACATGGCCGTCCAGCTGGCAGAGGACGGTATCCTGGATAAAATGGGAATTCAGCTTCTCGGAACGTCGCTGGAATCTATCAAGAAAGCGGAAGATCGGGAGCTTTTCAAGAAAACTATGCAGGAAATCGGCGAAAAGGTTCCCCACAGCACGATAGTGACCAATTTGGACGATGCGGAAGCTTTCGCTGAAAAAACGGGCTTCCCCATCATAATCCGTCCTGCTTACACCTTGGGTGGTACCGGAGGGGGTATCGCCAACAACATGGACGAGTTCAGATACATTTGCGGCACCGGTTTGAAGCTCAGCATGATAGGTCAGGTTCTGCTGGAGCAGAGCGTGGCAGGCTGGAAAGAAATAGAATACGAAGTGATGAGGGATGGGGCGGATAACTGCATAATCATATGCAATATGGAAAACTTCGATCCCGTGGGGGTTCACACCGGCGACAGCATAGTGGTGGCGCCCAGCCAGACCCTTTCCAATGTTGAGTATCAAATGCTCAGGACGGCATCAATAAAAATCATCCGTGCACTGGATATAAAAGGCGGATGCAACATACAATTTGCCTTAAACCCTGAAAGCTTTGAATATGTAGTAATAGAGGTTAATCCCAGGGTAAGCCGCTCCAGTGCCCTGGCATCAAAGGCCACAGGCTATCCCATCGCCAGGGTGGCTGCCAAGGTCGCCATCGGCCTGAATCTTGATGAGATTAAGAATTCTGTGACACAGAATACCTACGCTTTCTTTGAACCTGCCCTGGACTATGTGGTTGTAAAAGTCCCGCGGTGGCCCTTTGACAAGTTCACCTCCGCCGACAGAAGCCTTGGCACACAAATGAAAGCCACCGGTGAAGTCATGGCCATAGGAAGAACCTTTGAGGAGGCCCTGCTGAAAGCAATAGACTCTCTGGACGTAAAAGGAAAATATCAACTGGGCTTGAGCTTGTTTGAAAACATGCCCAAGGACGAACTGCTGAAATATATAGAAAAACCGAACGACCAGAGGATTTTTGCCATATGCAAGGCCCTGCAGAAAGGCATCAGTACCCATGAAATAATCAGGATGACCAAAATAGACGCATACTTTATCAAGAAGCTGGAGAAGATAGTCAATCTGGCAGAAGAGATTAAAAACTCAGGTATAGCATGGCTTGACTATGACCTGTACCACCGGGCGAAGAAAATCGGTTTCGGAGATTCCTATATAGCCAACCTTGCCAATGTGCCCCTGGACGAAATCCTGAAATTGAGGAGCAAATTCCCGGTCAACCCGGTGTATAAGATTGTCGATACATGCGCCGGTGAATTTGAGGCTGTCACTCCCTACTACTACTCCACCTATGAGGAGAAAGACGACGTGGTGGTTTCGGACCGGGAAAAGGTGCTTGTAATAGGTTCAGGGCCCATACGCATCGGTCAGGGTATAGAGTTTGACTACTGCAGTGTTCACTCGGTAAAGGCCCTGAAAGAGCTGGGTATTGAATCAATAATAATAAACAACAACCCTGAAACGGTAAGTACGGATTTTGATACTTCTGATAAGCTGTATTTCGAACCTTTGACCAAGGAATGTGTGCTGGACATTATTGAAAAGGAAAAACCCCTGGGGATAATAGTGCAGTTTGGAGGTCAGACCGCCATAAACCTTGCCGGTACCCTCCATAAAGAAAATGTAAAAGTTCTTGGAACCAGCGTGGAAAGCATTGATATATCAGAAGACAGGGATAAATTCCTGAAACTGCTTACAGAGCTTGGCATACCCATGCCGCCGGGAAAAACAGTCTTTGTCCCCGAGCAGGCCAGGGCTGTTGCCAATGAGATTGGTTACCCGGTGCTGGTCAGGCCCTCCTATGTCCTTGGAGGAAGAGCAATGGAAATAGTGTACGATGACGAATCCCTGGACGAGTACATGAGCCTTGCCGTGGATATATCAGAAAAGCACCCCATACTGATAGACAAGTATATAAACGGCAAGGAAATTGAGGTTGACGGAATATGTGACGGAGAAGATGTGTTAATTCCCGGGATCATGGAGCATGTGGAAAGAGCCGGCGTCCACTCCGGTGACAGCATTGCCATGTACCCTCCGAAGACTTTGACGGAACAGGTCAAAGATACAATAGTGGACTATACGATCCGATTGGCGAAAGCCCTTAACATCATTGGTCTGTTTAACATACAGTTTGTAAAGGATGAGAACGACAAGGTCTATGTAATAGAAGTGAATCCCCGGGCCAGCCGAACTGTGCCCATAATGAGCAAAATAACCGGCGTTCCCATGGTAAACCTGGCGACCAAGATCATCATGGGAGCCAAACTCAAATCCCTAGGATACAAAACCGGGCTGATCCCGGAATCTGAATACGTGGCCGTAAAAGCACCGGTATTCTCTTTTTCAAAACTGACGACCGTGGACACGTTTTTGGGACCGGAAATGAAATCCACCGGAGAAGTCATGGGTGTGGCAAAGGATCACACCACTGCCCTCTACAAGGCTTTTCTGGCAACGGGTATGAAGCTTCCTGCGGGAGGAAACGTGCTGCTTTCCGTGGCGGAAAGGGATAAGAAAGATTGCATTCAGATGGCGCAAAAGCTCCTGAGCATGGGTTTTTGCCTGTTCGCCACCGAAGACACCTACCCTTACCTGGTGGAAGCCGGCATTGACGCCACTTTGGTCCCGGATGACAAAATACTGGATAACATCAAGAAAGACAAGGTTGGGTTGGTAATAAACACCCCCGTCAAGGGAAAGGTTTCTCCAAAACTTGGATACATGATGCGAAGAACAGCCATGGAATACAACGTGCCCTGCATCACTTCCCTGGACACTGCAGAAGCGCTGATCCAGGCAATGAACGGCACATTGCAGAAAAAGGACATTGAAATCCATCCCCTGGATGAGTATTCAGTATGCAAAAGAAATTAAACCCAACATGGAATGAGTAAGAATCCAATTTGTAAAAATTATTAAATTCAGCGCGGAATGAGATGGTATTGTTTTACCGCTTGAGTTTAGGCTCCGGTTTTTCAGATTAACAAAAAGGGGGTATTACCTATGAAGCACTTAGTTAGCCTGTATAATTTGACAGTAGAGGAAATTGAGGAAATATTCAGGCTTTCGGAAAAACTGAAAAAGGAATTGAAGCAAGGAATACAGCATCATCTTCTCAAGGGCAAAACCCTGGGGATGATTTTTTCCAAGTCATCCACCCGAACCCGGGTATCCTTTGAAACCGGCATGTATCAGCTGGGTGGTTATGCCTTGTTTCTAAGTTCAAGTGAAATCCAGCTGGGCAGGGGCGAAACAATTTATGATACCGCCCAGGTGCTTTCCCGTTATCTGGACGGGATAATGATAAGGACTTTCAAGCAGAGCGATGTGGAGGAGCTGGCCAAATACGGTTCCATCCCGGTCATTAACGGGCTGACGGACCTGATGCATCCCTGCCAAATACTGGCTGACTTGTTTACTGTATATGAGCACAAGGGTACTTTAAAAGGCTTAAAAATAGCCTATGTGGGAGACGGAAACAATGTGGCCAATTCCCTCCTTCATGGATGCGCCAAGCTGGGAGTGAACCTATCCATCGCTTCACCCAAGGGTTATGAATGTGATCAGGGGATCATTGATGAAGCCCTCAGCGATGCAAAAAAATCAGGTGCCAAAATTGTTCTCACGGAAGATCTCATAGAGGCTGTCAAGGATGCCGATGCGGTTTACACCGATACCTGGGTGAGCATGGGCCAGGAAAATGAAAAAGAGCAGAGAATCAAGACCTTTATGCCCTACCAGGTAAACGCGGATTTATTCTCCAAGGCCAAGGAGGATGCGATTTTCCTCCATTGCCTGCCTGCATACAGGGGTTACGAGGTGACCAGCGAGGTTATAGACGGCCCTCGTTCGGTTGTGTTTGACGAGGCTGAAAACAGACTCCATGTGCAGAAAGCAATAATGGCCTTACTGATGAAATAGCCTGCAGGGAGGTTAAGGAACGGATATCTCCTCCGATTGCTATATTTCCGTTTCCTTAACCCCTTTAGCATAAAACTATGCATAATGAATGCCATTTTATTGGAAATACCATAAATACACAACAGAAATTTTAAAGAGAGGTCTATACGATGCGCTATTCGCTTATCATACGTCGTGCGACAACAGAAGATGCCTGTGCCATCAAAGATATAATTGATGAATCTTTCAAGAAATACATGGAAATTGTCGGACTTACAGAAAAGATAGAAGCTTTGAAAGAAAGTGTTGATGATATTAAAAGCGATATAGAAACCAAAGAAGTGTATATAGCTTTAATAGACGATGTTCCTGTCGGCACGATAAGAATACAGATATTGCCCGATAACACGGCCTACATAAGCAGGTTCGGAGTGCGGATGGAATACAATAACATGGGCGTCGGAAAGGCCCTGATGGGTCTTGCCGATAAGGTAATAAAATCCCATGGGGTCCAAAGGGCTTATCTGCACACGGCTGCAAAACACAGGGATCTTGTCCGTTTTTATTATGATCGGGGCTTCTATATAGATTCCACCACCAAGGATGGAGGCTATGTCCGCGCACTTATGGTGAAAGAGTATTAAGTGTTTTTTAGACGATGTAAAAATTTGTAAACATCAAACAAACTCTTTCCATTGCAAATAAAGTCGTTCCGCTGAAAATAAAGATGTTCCTTCGGAACAGGATTAAGTGAATAGGTTTAAGGGATAAGGATGTTATCCAATAAAATAA
>Ga0134099_1003919_pt1 | contig 10513 bp, 7 predicted proteins | sample 10_taG_2_FD_105482 | JGI IMG/M metagenome (GOLD analysis project Ga0134099, IMG submission 105482) | Switchgrass degrading microbial communities from high solid loading bioreactors in New Hampshire, USA - 10_41_5_180_A2 metaG | ecosystem: Engineered > Bioreactor > Semi-continuous > Anaerobic >...
CATCACTAGGTTCATTGGGATAACCGTATAGTTTATCGTAATATTCTTTTATGAGTTCCCTAGCAAACTGTAAATAGTCTTGTCTTTTTAAGAGATCGGACAACTCTTCTAATTTGGCCTTACCTAATCTTTTCTTAAGTTTAATTAATGAAGATTCAATATCCCCTATAATTTGTGGTTTGGAAGCATATTCTTGAACCAACCGTTCAGCCCTTCTATCCAAGTCATCATAAACTAAAATCTGGAGTCCATTTTCCATGGCTTTAAATAATGAATCGGGAATTAGCACTTTTCCAATTCTTTTGCTTTCGCATTCAACGAGTAAATAAGGGTAATTCTTATATTGAGAAATCTCTTCGAATAGCAGAGCCTCAAATTGTTTTTGGGTAGGCTGATCTCCTAATCCAATATGACCAAAAACTGAACCTCTGTTGTTCGAAAGCCCTTCCAAATCAAGGACAGGATATCCGTCTTGTTTTAATCTTCTAAGTAATCTTGTTTTTCCCGTTCCCGTGTTTCCTTTTAAATTAACCACTTGAAAAGTAAAATCCCGGGCAAAAAAATCAACTATATAGCGTCTGAAAGCTTTATAACCGCCGACAAGCCTATAAACATTCATTCCCATTAAATCGAGAACGGTAGCCAAAGATTTACTCCGCATACCGCCTCGCCAGCAAAAAAGTATTATCGGCCTTTTTCCTGCTAGATTCTGTATTTCTCGATAAAAGTAAGGCAATTTTTGGCTTGCTATTTCTAAGCCTAGTTCCATAGCTTTTTTTATAGATTCTTTATTATATATCTCCCCAATTTTTGCCCTTTCTTCGTTGTTAAAAACAGGCATATTAATCGCCTTTGGGACAGTACCTTCCGCATATTCTTTCTCCGATCTGACATCAATAAGAAGTGCTTCTTTATATTTTTGCAGTTCTTCCACGGTTATATCTTTAAACATATCAAATCTCCACAATTCCTAATTCTACAACTATTTTTTTAATCCTCTTTTAAATTATACCTCTTAATCTTCTACAAATCATCCACTTTACCAAATTTCTGTTCGAACTGTCCTTTAGTTAGCAAGATTTCGCGAGGTTTAGAGCCTTCATATTGGCCTACGACCCCTTTCTCTTCGAGCAGATCCATCAAACGGGCCGCTCGGGCATATCCTATTCTGAGCTTCCTTTGTAAAAGTGAAACGGAAGCCGTATTGTTCTCAAAAAAGATATACGCGGCTTTATGGAAAAGTTCATCTTCCGGTTCCTCGTTTGAAACTGTCTTTAGCTGTGTTTCCGGAATCTCGCAGTATTCCGGCTTCGCCTGATCAGTTAAATAATTAACAATATTTGCAACTTCCTTATCCGATAAAAAGCACCCTTGAACTCTAAGCGGTTTGCTCATCCCGATAGGATTGTATAGCATATCTCCACGGCCAAGCAGTTTTTCCGCGCCGCTCATATCCAAAATTGTCCTGGAATCCACCTGAGAAGAAACAGCAAATGCTATCCGGGACGGGATATTGGCTTTAATAAGACCGGTTATTACATCCACTGAAGGTCTTTGTGTAGCGACAATGAGATGAATACCTGCAGCACGGGCCATCTGAGCTAAACGACAAATGGCATCTTCCACATCCCCGGGTGCAACCATCATTAGATCGGAAAGCTCATCGATGATTACAACAACATATGGAAGAGGTTTTTGTTCGCTAATTTTGCCTTCTCCAACCAAATAATTATAGCGGACAATATCTCTAACCCCCGAAGCCGCAAAAAGCTCATATCTTGTCTCCATTTCAGTGACAATCCATTTTAACGCCCCGGCAGCTTTTTGAGGCTCAGTGACAACGGGGGCAATAAGGTGAGGAATACCATTGTAATTTGTTAATTCTACCATTTTCGGATCAATTAACAAAAGCTTGACCTCGTCCGGTTTTGCTTTATAGACAATGCTTGCAATAATAGTGTTTATACATACTGATTTACCGGAACCTGTCGCCCCTGCAATCAACAAATGAGGCATCTTTGTTAAATCCGCAACCACCGGATTACCTGTAATATCCTTACCCAACGCCAAACTTAGCTTGCTCTGAGATTTTTGAAATTCTTCTGACTCCAGAACTTCCCTTAAAGGTACTATAGCAATCTCCTTATTGGGCACCTCAATCCCTACGGCAGATTTTCCAGGAATAGGGGCCTCAATTCTAACATCGGAAGCGGCTAATCCTAACGCTATATCGTCAGCCAAACTGGTAATTTTGCTGACCTTCACCCCTGGAGCCGGGTGCAATTCATAACGGGTAATAGTGGGACCTTGAGTTACTCTGGTAACTTTAACCTTCACTCCAAAACTGGCCAAAAGCTCTTCCAATAGCTTGACGTTTTCCGCTAAATCCTTACCGGGCCTGTTCCCTCCCCTTTTTACTGCTTTATTAAGCAAGTCCAGCGGAGGCAATTGATAGTTTTCATTTTTTTCATTCTGTCTGGATATCGGAGTACCGGTTACCCTTGTTTTATTATCAGGATCTTTATTGGTGATCGGGAGTTGATTCAATTCATATTTGGGCGTCTGTACAGTACTTTCCATACCATATTCAGAAGTCGAGGCATTCTTTGAATCCGGATCTTCTCTGGCAAATTCGATAATTGGCGGAGTATCATCCTGTTGATCCTTGAGAAAATAATCTCTTGGAGCTTGAACATGATTCGTTCTCTTAGGATTATGAGTTTTGCTTCTTTTCCGCTCTTTTTGTTTCCCATTATCTGTTAAAACCTTAACAAAATCATTAATTTGTTTTATAACCGAAACAAAACCTTTCTTCAATAAATTAAAGAGGTCTTGCAGAGTTCCGATTAAGGAACGGTTGATAGTAAGGATCGAACCGACGAGAGCCAGCATGACCAGGACAATATATCCACCTGTCAAACCTACGAAACTAACCAAGGAAAGAGTGATTCCCGCACCGACCAGGCCACCGCCCCGTCCGGCTTTTCCGATTTCCAACAACTCATTCGCAACAGAGCTATTGCTTGCCGCCAAATGAATAAAGCCTTGCAGAACAAGCCATAACAAACAAACTCCGATAATTCTCACTCGAGCACTCTGTCTGTTTTTACCCATGAGGCTAAAACCGATGACAGCCAAAACCACAAAAATTCCGGCGCTTCCATCACCGGCAAGCAGTTTAAGCATTTTAACCAAAACAGTTGCAATAGAATTACCGTTATTGGCATATAACAAAACAAAACCTAAACAGGCAATACCTATAATCAAAACTCCTATAATTTCATTGCGAACAGTCTTGCTCAATACTTCTTTTTTCTTCCGTACTACTCTTTGTGTTTTTCGTGGTGCCACATGAAACCCTCGACTTTCTTAACGTCTTTGTCCATATTTCATTCAACGCGTATAGCCAAAATCCTTTTACGAAATAGAGCTTACACCATAACTATCTTAAATCATCCGGCAAAGATAAACAAGTTTAAGAAGAAATGACAGATTACCTTTGAAAGGAAAAACTTTTTCCTCTCTATTTCCTGTTTAGATATATTGTCTTTTATTTTTCCGCTTTTTTAGCATTTGACAATAATTATCAAAATATTAAAATAGTGTTATCAGCACTCATTATAATTGAGTGCTAATAACTTAAATAGGTCATCAATCTGCTGCTTTTATCTATGCTACTTTTGTACCCTAATAATTAAAAGTTATTCAGGGAGGTAGATAGTATGAAAGCTCTTTTTTTAGCCGGTGGCCAAGGAACGCGATTGAGACCGCTGACCAATCAATTGCCTAAGCCTATGGTACCTATTATGGGAAAACCTCTGTTGGAAAGAAACATACTAAAACTCAAAAATTCGGACATAGGTTTGGAAGAAATAGTTATCAGCACATGTTATAAACCACAAAAAATTGAAAGTTATTTTGGAAACGGTCAACGTTACGATCTAGAAATACGCTATGTTTGGGAAAAAACACCTCGTGGCACTGGAGGAGCCATAAAAAATACAGAAGATTTTTTTGACACTACTTTTCTTATTTTTAATGCTGATATTTTAAGCGATATCGATTATAGAGACCTGCTTAAATATCATCAAGAAAAAGCCGCACACGTTACAATTGCCGTAACAAGCGTCGAGAATCCTTCAATGTATGGAGTTGTTGAATTCGACGCTGACGGCTATGCTCTTTCATTTAGGGAAAAACCCAAACCTCAACAAATAACCTCAAATTATATTAATGCGGGAGTATATGTCTTTGAACCAGAAGTGCTAAAAGAAATAGCACCTAACAGAGAGGTTTCCGTCGAAAAAGAGGTCTTTCCGCTGCTTCTCCAAAAAGGATATAGAGTTGCCGTTTACAAATATTCCTCCTACTGGTTAGATATAGGAACTCCTAAAAAATACTACCAGGCTCACGAAGATATTTTCAAAGGAAAGTACCCAATAGCGGAAGTCAGTTTTTCCAAGCAGAATATCTATGAAGAACAAAACGTTTATATCCATACGTCTGCTAGAATTCGAGGTCCCGTTTATATAGGAAATGACGTGACAATAGGCGCCAACAGCCTGATAGGCCCCAATGTTGTCATAGGTGAGAATAGCAAAATCGGTGAAAGCTGCAAGATTTCCAATTCCGTTATCTGGGACGAAGTTTCGGTCGGTAACGGTGCAATATTGACCGGCACAATTATTGTTTCAGGTTCCCGAATTAATTCCAAGGAAAAATATACCAATCTTATATATACAGAAGACAGCAGTTTGCAGTTAGCAGTATAACAAACCAACATCGCAAAACCTAATACAAGAGGTGATATTGTCAGTGAATATTGCCTTTTTAAGCACATATCCTCCGCGCGAATGCGGACTTGCAACCTTCACTCAAGATTTAATCGTTAATTTAGATAACAATTGCCGCTTGAACAAAACAAGTGTAATTGCTGTCAGTGATAAAAACTACTGTTATGACAAAAAAGTGTTTTTTGAGCTTAAACAGCAGGACAGAAAAAGTTATATCGAAACAGCAAAGAGAATAAATAATTCGGACATTGATCTTTTAGTTATTGAGCATGAATATGGCATTTTTGGAGGCGAATGCGGAGAATATCTTTTGGACTTTATCGCTAGCCTCAAAACTCCTTTTATAACCACCGTCCATACCGTACTGATTAATCCTTCTGCCAAACAAAAAGAAATTCTACAAATATTGGCGCAAAAAAGCCAACAGGTTGTTACCATGGCTAAAAGTACCATACCGCTATTAAACAAAATCTACGGAATTAGCCTGGAAAAAATAATGTTTATTCCACATGGCGTTCCTTGTTGTAAAACAATGTCCAGAAAACAACTTAAAGTTCAGCATAAACTCCAAGGGAGAACCGTTATTAGCACTTTTGGCCTGCTTAGCCCAAACAAAGGTTTAGAATATGGGATTGAAGCCGTCGCCCAGGTGGTTAAAAAACACCCGGAAGTTCTTTATTTGATACTAGGTCAAACCCATCCAGGCATAAAGAGAGAATCAGGAGAAAGTTATCGTGAACAACTTGAAGCCATGGTAAAATCCTATGGTCTCAGCAATAATATACAATTTGTAAACAAATATTTAACTCAACAGGAGATTATTGAGTATTTACAACTCTCCGATATATACATGACCCCATATTTAAATAAAGAACAAGCAGTTAGCGGTACTCTGGCTTACGCCATAGGTTATGGGCGAATCGTCGTTTCCACCCCTTATACTTATGCCAAAGAAATGTTGGCAAACGGCCGAGGGTTATTAGCCGAATTTCAAGACTCAAAATCCTTAGCAAAATGCCTAAACTTCTTAATAGAAAATCCTAAAGTAAGAACCGAAATGGAAAAGAGAACTATTCAATTCGGCAAGCAAATGATGTGGGATCAAGTTGCGGATTTATACGCCAAACTGTTCGATAGAATTATTAAACAACTTTCTGAAGACGAGGCGATGGTAGGATAATGGCAGCAATCATCCTACCTTTTAATGATGCATTTATCTTCAGAATGACTGATGATACAGGAATTTTCCACCATTGTGTAAATGGAGTTCCAGATCCCCGTGAAGGGTACACAACCGACGATAATGCCAGAGCTCTGATAATGGCCGCTTTACTCTATCAACAATTTCCCGAAGAAAAATACAGAAATCTGCTTTATCGGTATCTGTCCTTCCTCTTATATGCCCAGAACACTGACGGCTGGTTTAAAAACTTCATGGGTTACGATAGACGATTTATTGAGGACAAGGGTTCTGAAGACTGTTACGGTCGTTGCCTTTGGGCTCTGGGATATACGGCTTCGAATGAATTTCTGCCTCAAGACCTCAGACGTACAGCCCAGAAAGTATTTGAATACGCTTTGCCTAATTGTGAAAAATTATCCTTTCCTAGAGCGAAAGCCTATGCGATTATCGGTTTATCTTATCTTCCGACAAATAAAACCAAAAACAAAATGATACCATTGCTTGACTCTTTGTTAAAACAACATGACCATTCATCAACTCCCGATTGGAAGTGGTTTGAGGACTACATGTCCTACAGCAATGCAGTCCTCCCATGGGCCATGCTAGCCGGATATAAAACTGTTAAAATTGAACGCTACAAAGAGGTCGGCTTAGAAAGCTTAGGATTTTTAGAAAGCAAAACCTTTACCCACGGATATTTTAAGCCAATCGGTTGCAAAGGCTGGTACTTTAAAGAAAAAAAAGCCGCTGAATTTGACGAGCAACCTTTAGAAGCAGCCGAAACTTTACTTTGTTACTTGGAAGCGTACGAACTAACCCAAGAAAAGAAATATTTAGAAAAAGCCCTAAAATGTTACAAATGGTACGAAGGAGATAACTCAAAAAGAATCCCTGTTATTGATGCTGAAACCGGAGGTTGTTATGACGGAATCACCAAAGAAGGAGTAAATTTGAACCAAGGTGCTGAAAGCATTATCTCTTATATGTTAGCCAGACTTTCAATTCAAAAATATATTTAAAAATTGTCGAAGGAGGAGAAAGGATGGCGCGGATAAGCAAGCGGATTTTTCGGCAATACGATATTCGAGGAATCTACGGCGATAATTTAAAAAATGAAGATGCGGAACTAATCGGTAGAGCTTTCGGTACTTATATAAGAAAAAAAGGCGAAATAGCAGCTATAGTGGGTCGAGACAATCGTCATTCATCTCCTATGCTTCATAAATATCTGGTTAAAGGTCTGCTGGAAACCGGAATAGATGTAACAGATATCGGCGTTGTAATTACCCCGATCTTTTATTATTCGAGCTATTTATACGGCATAAACTCAGGAATAATGATTACCGCCAGCCATAACCCTGCCAATTATAACGGCTTTAAGATCCAACATTCAAATCGCACTTTATTTGGCGAAGAAATCCAAGAAATATATCAAATTATCGAAAAAGGAATTTTCGAATCAGGGAACGGAAGCTTAACCACAAAATCTCCTTTTGAAGACTATCTCCAAATGATTTACGAAAAAATAAAGCTCGGACCAAAAAAATTGAAAGTGGTTGTAGACTGTGGCAATGGAACAGCCGGTTTATTTGCTCCGAAAGTTTTTGAAAAAATCGGTTGCGAAGTAAAACCTATTTTTTGTGAATCTGACCCCAACTTTCCGAATCATTTTCCGGATCCGACCCGTCCTGAGAACCTACAAGAATTAATAAACACCGTTAAAGAGACCAAAGCCGATCTTGGATTAGGATTCGACGGAGACGGAGACCGAATTGGGGTCATCGATGATAAGGGAAATATTGTGTGGGGAGATATTTTAATGATTTTGTTCTGGAGAGAAATTCTCCCCAAATATCCGGGAACTCCGGCAATTGTCGAAGTCAAATGTTCTGACCTCCTAGTGGACGAAATTAAAAAACTCGGCGGCAAACCTATATTCTATAAAACAGGCCACTCCTTGATAAAAGCCAAGATGAAAGAGTTAAATGCTGTTTTCACCGGTGAAATGTCCGGTCACATGTTTTTTGCAGACGAATATTTCGGATTTGACGATGCCATATATGCAGCCGCAAGATTGTTACGAATTTTATCCAATACGGACAAAACATTGAGCGCTTTTCTTGAGGATATTCCTAAAGCCTACTCGACGCCGGAAATTAGGATACCTTGCGCAGAAGAAGATAAAAATCTTTATGTTGAAAAAGCCAAAAAACATTTTCAAAGCAAAAATTATGAAACCATTTGCGTTGACGGTGTCAGATTTAGGTTTAAAGACGGATGGGGACTGGTAAGGGCTTCTAATACCGGACCGGAACTCATAGTTAGATGCGAAGCTACTACCAAAGAGAACTTGAAAGAAATCCAAAACGAAATTAATAAGTCCCTTTCCCCATTGCTGGTAAAATATTAAATTTCCAATGGTGGTGGGATTAAAATGACTGATTATGAGATCAGGGCTATTGAAAGAAAAGAAAAACCTGCCTTGGTTAGAAGAAATGGTTTTATTCCGGGCGTCATTTACGGAAGAAACTTTAAATCAGAAAATGTAAAATTCGATGAAAAAAAGTTCTTAAAATTTCTCCATAGCTATTCTCATAAAGGTAAAATCAAAGTCAAGCTCCACGATGACATAAGACTTTGCCTGATTAAAGAAATTCAAAGAGATCCAGTACTAGGGAAAATAATTCATGTATCGATGCAAGTAGTAAGCGAAGAAGACATTGTCAGACAAAAGGTGCCAATAATATTCCAAGGCCGCGATAAACTTGCAAGCAAAAAACAAACTTTACAGATATTTACCTCCGAAGTTGAAATCAGCGGAAAAGCAGCGGAGATACCTGAAGCAATATATATAGATTTAAACGATAGAAAAATAGGAGACGAAATTACTGTTGCTGATATTGTTGTCGGGCCTTCGTTAAAGGTGATGGATGATCCCAATAAAATCTATGCTGTTGTATCTTCTCTTGATGAATATACTCAGGATGGCGAAAACACCCAAAATGTGGAAAATGCAGAAAGTGAGAAAAATTCTTGAAGTGAGGAAATTTATAAATTGCATAATTAGAATAAATTCTATATCACATGTATAAGTTTTTAGCTTAATCAAGTGCCTTATTAGTATAACAGGCCCGACAAAGGGCCTGTTTTTTTACGTGTTCCACTAAATAAACGCTGTCAATAGCTTGGAGGTGAAAAATATGCTTTATCCATATAAAACAGTTCCTATATTCAAAAAAAACATTTGGGGAGGAAATAATTTAAAACGTTTGGGGAAAAAAGCTCCTAATCAAAACATAGCCGAAAGCTGGGAACTTTCCACTTTTCCCGAAAATGAAAGTCTGATTGCTAACGGACCTGCAAAAGGACGTAGTATCAAAGAATTAATTGATAAGTACAGTTATAACATTTTGGGAGCTGATCTTATTAAGAGAATAGTAAATAAGAACCATGCCCCTTTTTTGTTAAAATTTCTCGATGCCAATGACAAACTTTCGATTCAGGTCCATCCAACAGATGACTATGCCTTCAGTTTTGAAAACGGGCAGTTGGGCAAAACGGAGATGTGGTATATTATAGAAGCTAAACCCCAGGCTTATGTTTTTCATGGGTTAAATGATTGTTTTAGCATTAATGATGTAAAAGAAGCCATAAACAAAAACAAAGTAGAAAATATATTTAGAAAAGTACCGGTTAAAAAAGGAGACGTAGTCTATATTCCCGCCGGGACTGTTCATGCTTTAAACGAAGGAATAGTGGTCGCTGAAATCCAGCAACATTCAAATTTAACTTATCGGCTCTATGATTATAACAGGGTGGACAAAAACGGCAATAAAAGACAGTTACATTTAAATAAGGCTTTAGATGTACTGTCATTAAAAAACATAAAACCTCTTTTTACCGGTTTAAAAATTGACTACAGAAATTATCAAGCTGAGTATTTAGCACTGACAAATATCTTTTGTGTAAGAAAAATAAAAACGAACGGTAAAACAATATATTTTGCAACCGAAAATACCTTCCACTCCTTTATGATCCTTGAAGGTGAAGCCGAATTTATTTCAAAAAAAATATCAACTATCGGACAAAAACTAGAAACTGTAATAATCCCGGCCGGACTTAAATACTGCTACATTAGCGGAAAATTTGAAGCTTTAAACGTTTTCGTGCCAAATCCAGCTCTGAGCCAAAATATTTTAAACGGTCTAAATTCCCATTATTCTATAAATGAAATTTATAACAATATTGCCGGAATCACTGACTTAAAACTATTCGATCATCATTTTACCACGCCAAGTGAGTTCATTTCGAAGAAGTAACTTACTCTGCCGACTTGTCAACTAAAAATATTTCTTTATTGCAAAACAAAGGAACCACCTAAATTTCAGGTATGGTGGTTCTAAAATACATTCAACGTCCTATCTTCGCTGCATTGATATCATCAACCTGGAACTCTAACTTCCTACTTAAAATCAAAGATAAAAATTAAAAATACCCGGCAACGACCTATTTTCCCGCTCTCGCGGTATCGTCGGCC
>Ga0134099_1003921_pt1 | contig 10508 bp, 8 predicted proteins | sample 10_taG_2_FD_105482 | JGI IMG/M metagenome (GOLD analysis project Ga0134099, IMG submission 105482) | Switchgrass degrading microbial communities from high solid loading bioreactors in New Hampshire, USA - 10_41_5_180_A2 metaG | ecosystem: Engineered > Bioreactor > Semi-continuous > Anaerobic >...
CTTGGGGAGGCTGCTAAAGATTATCTCCCTGGTCGTCTTGCCCTTCCAAAAAGGTATGATCTCCTCCTCATATATCTTTTTTGTATCCTCGTCGACCCTGTAGGGCATGTTTTCCCTTGTGTCCAAAACTTCCAGATCCTCGAGGTCGTGGGTACATATCTCTGGGTATGTCGGCACCTCCTGAGGTCCTGTGCCACGAAGGCCTACTATGAGCTGCCCATCTTCCACGGGAAGGCTTACTCGCTCCATCAGATACTTGAAGGCTAAAGCGCGTCTAACGGGTTCGGACTTGCCGTCAGCTTGACCGCTTTTGTAAAACTCGGTAACAAGCCTGGCCCGTTCGCTTGATATCTTTACAGGAGCGTTGACGCTTTCTTCCCTGAGCTTCGCAATGCGCTCGCTTATAGGCCTTATCGCTGCCCTTCTTTTTGCCATTTCCTTTTCTATCCTTGCTCCCAACATTTCTTTACGCCCCCTAGAATTTACTCATTATACTTCTATCATCTTAACAACTTTGTACCCCAAGACGCCAACTATTGGCGTACACTTAAACATGTAAGCCTATTAACTTATATTATATTGCTATTGCCACCTAAAAGCCAAATTACATCACAAATTTCTTTTCTCACTTTAAGAAGAAATACCCTCTAAGGCCAAATGCCTTTTAAACAACCCAACATGAGACATTCTACCTGTAAGAGGTTATACATTACATATTTGTTGTCTATCACATCTTAACGTAACATAGTCCAAGGATAAATAGTAATAACTCGAAAACTTTAACTCATTAGTTTCATCAACAAATGTGGTAATGTCAATGAAACCGCTGGAATATAAGTTGTAATAGCCAGAACTGGGAAATAACCAAACAAAATTGAATAAATGACAGGTTTATAGTATTCTCTTATTTCCACCTTACCAATAACCCCTCCCATGTAAAGTAACGGAGCCACAGGTGGTGTTATAAGTCCCATCCCCAGATTGACAGCACAAATAGCACCGAAATGAATAGGATCAATTCCAAATGCACGAGCTGCCGGCAAGTAGATGACGCCTGCCAGAATTAGCCCAGATGTATCATCCATGAACATACCCGTTATGAACAACAAGACATTAAATATTAGAAGTATTACTATATGATTGTCAGACAATCGCAATAAAAAGTTTAATAACATATCTGGCGCATTTTGCATTACAAGAATACGACTTAAAACAAAGAAAAAGAAGAAAACTGTCACAATTGATCCTGTCAGCTTGCCACCTTCACAAAGTGTGCTCCACAAGATATTCATATTAATGCTTCTATACAAAAAAACACCAATTAATAATGCATACACTGTCGCAATTGCAGCTGCTTCTGTTGGGGTAAAAGCACCACTGTAAATTCCAGCTAGTATTAATAACGGCAATAATAGAACTCCGCTAGCCTTCTTGCCAGTAGTTTTGATCCTTTTCTTTTGCTCAAACTTAGATATATTTTCCATGACCTCTATCGTAGCCATTTTACTTGTCATTACTTTGTTAATAATACATAATAACAATGTTAGCAATGATCCTGGAATCACTGTAGATGCAAAAAGGAGAGGTATAGAAACTTGTCCAGCAATACCATAAATAATCGTACTTGTGCTAGGGGGGATCAGCAATGAAAGGACACATGAAGGAATCATCATACCTGTGCTATAACCTCTTGGATAACCTTTTTCTTCCATTGCAGGTATTAATATACTTCCCAATGCTGCCATAGCTGAACTAGCAACCCCACACATCGCCCCAAATATTGCATTGGTAAGTATGAGGACATATCCTAATCCACCTTTTTTCCTTCCCACTAAAGAGTTTACAAAATCTACTAGGAGTTTTGCTAATCCCCCTTGATTCATAACAGAGCCAAGAAAGACGAAAAGAGGTAAAGCCATCATTGCAAACATATTCAATCGTGAAAATGAGGCACTTAACGCACCTGTTATGCCTATACCATATATCCAGCAAAGCACAAAGCTACCAAGTCCAAAAGAAAAACCCACAGGCACCCCTAAAAACATTAACAATACAATAACAACAAGCATGAGAATCAGTGACAGCATTAAAATAGTTCCTCCTTTTAGTACATAACAAAGATTTTAAACATAAGTCATTTGCTGATCACTACATACGAAGAATGCCACAAACTATGTCATACTTTCTACATGACTACTTTTTAAATTCTCGCAATAACAATTCGATAAAGTGAACGCTTACAAAAAAACTCCCAACTATTGTTGCAGAAAAACCGAAATTTTGAGAGATCAAAAAAACAGGGGTAAGAACATGAGATTTACTCATCCATATACCATATTTTAGTGCATAAAAAAACAATATACATGATGTTAAAAGCGACACAAAAAGACTTAAAATCCGACACCATTTCCTAACTTTTTGTTTTTTTACGAAGAGAAATAGTACATCTACACTAATATAACTTTCAGTCTGTACAGAATAAGCAATACCCATAAAATACAACCAACTGCAAACAAGAACCGAAATCTCTTCTATGCCAAATAATGGGTAATCAAACACATATCTTAGCAATACCTGTACAAACATAGCAAAAGAAACAAATAATGCTGTCAAGAAAATTACCACTTTTTCGCACTTTACGATATAGTGCGAAAAAGTAAAAATCATACTGTTGCTCTTTTCTATTCCCTTTTCTCCTACTTGTTCCATAAAAGTTGCTCCCTTCTTTATTGCTATAATCGTTATAAAGGCTAAAGTACAATGATCATATCTATTTTTCCATAAATAAAGCACATACACATTGTTACAAATTTTTTAGTGTACTGGCAAGGACTTTTTCCTAAACTCAACTCTACAGTCCTTGCCAGTGCCATATTTAGTTTTCAAAAATCTAATAGTAAAAAATATAACTGTTAAAATAAAAAGTGGAAAATTATTAATTTTTACTGCGGTATTTTTTCAGCCATACCCTTGAGCTTTTCCATAAACTCCTTGTTGAACATATGCTTAGATGCCCAATCCCATACTTCTTCACGGCAAACTTTAACATTTGCTGCCATCTGGTCATTCGTAAGCTCAATAACATTAACCCCGGCTGCCTTCATCTGCTCAACAGCATTTTTTTGAGTCTCGATTGCTCGCTCCCATTCTATATTTTTTGCTTCGTCAAATGCTGTTTTCAAAATCCGTTGATCTTCCTTAGATAAAGAATTCCAGCGATTCAAATTAAAGATCCACGGAGCAGCATAAAAACCATAATTGTAATTGTACATATATTTCACTACATCTTTAAAAAGCGTAACCTCACCGTAGACTGGACCCATTGCAGCATCAATTGTACCAAGCATTAATGCACTATGTATTTCTCCCCATGGCATGGAAAGAGTCATAAATCCTAAACTTTGCCCCGTGATCTCTTCAAGTTTCGCGGGCATTACTCTTGCCTTTATTTTCTTCACGCTCGGGTGCTTTGGCAATGGAGTAAATGGTTTGGTAGAAACTATCACTGAAAAACCTTCCGGCGCTACGCCAATACAATATGTATTATTACGTTTACATATTTCATTAAGGAGTTTTTCGCCTTCTCCACCATTTGTATACAAACGTTTTGCACCATTCCAACTATATACAAGATAAGGTAAACGAACAAACTCCTCTTCCGGGTCAAACGCTGCCGTTGCAGGGGCAAAACACATATCAAGGCTACCTTCTTTTACATGAACTTCTTGGGTCTCCCAGTCTCCTAACAAATCACCTGCAAAATGTTTAACCTGAATTCTACCTTGGGAAAGTTCATTTACTCTTTTAGCAAAATATTCAGCAATACGATATCCTGGGAAGTCCTCCCCCGTTTGATATTGACCCAAATTTATGATTATCTTAGCATCAGAAGCAAAAGCCCCAGAAATAAATATCATAGTAAAAAACACACATAACAATATACTAACAATCATTTTGTAAACACTCTTCATCTCATTTTTACCTCCCTAACTATATTTTTACCTCAGATTACAAACTGCATAAAAACTACAAAATATAACTTAGCATTTACCTTTGTATCATTAATATTAAAAAGATCAAAAAAACATTCACAGCTCCTTGGAGAAAATGCTACCATAATTACAACTATTTTAATGTAGCCTAAATTATTGAATATCGACAATACAAAATTACTCAAAAGATCTAAATCCTCTCACTTATAACCCCAACCTCCTAAAAGCTTTAGCATCTTTTTATCATTAACGTCCCTCCTTGCTAATATATCTTTTTTGTAAAATGTTAAGCTGAAACACAAAGAAAAGGTTACTTTAAATAAAAAAATAACTTAGTTTAAAACAACCTCACATACAGAAAAATACAGATAACACAATCGAACTTAGATATCTCTTTCAGTAATCTCTAAATCACCATATAATAACTTTTCCAAGCGTTCAAGTAACTTTTTAATAATTACCTGAAACAACTATATCTAAATCAACACTCTCTTCGCGGAGCAAGTTTGCTTTCTCTTCAGCCCATTCTATGCTCGCCGATTCAACGTCACCAAGTACATAGGGGATACCCAAAAATTTGTATGTTTTTACTCCCAATCTATGATAGGGAAGCAATTCCAACTTGCTAATTTTTTTTAGACTACGACAAAACTCTAGAGTATCCATCAAATTATCTGCAGAATCATTAATTCCTGGAATTAGAGGTATTCGTATCACTAGTTCAACATTATACTCAGAACGATCAATCCTCCTTATATTTGACAATATCAAATCATTCGATTGACTTGTCAGTTTTCTGTGTGTATTTGGGTCAAGGCATTTAATATCAGTGTACACAGCATCCAAATATGGCAAAACTTTTTGGTAATTATCCCACGGCACAAAGCTACTAGTTTCTACTGCAGTATTAATTCCTCTGGTCTGGCATCCTTTCAATATTTCTCCGCAAAACTCAGCCTGCAAAAGAGGTTCTCCTCCACTTAATGTTACCCCGCCATTTGAATGATAAAAAAAGACCCCATCTTTTTCTACTTCCTTCAAGACACTTTCAACATTCATTTCACATCCATAAGCTTTCAATGCATTATGCGGACAATTAACGACACAGCTAAAACAAAAGTTACACACATTTTTTCTTATGAAAATACCTTTCTCTTGGACCAAAGGCCCAATAGCTTTAGTAGGGCAAACAGCGACACAACTGTAACACTCGGCACATGCTTCAACATCATAACCAATTTCAGGACTTGGGTTTATCGATTCAGGAGTTGAACACCATAGACATCTTAACGGACAGCCCTTTAAGAAAATTACAGTTCTTAGACCTTCTCCATCGTGAATCGAGGTTCTTTCAAAGCGCAATACAATACCTTTTATTTTTTTATCTACATCACTTTCTGATAATTTCAAAAAAGCGACCAATAAAAACTACCTCCCTATTCAACAACACAAAATTGGTAACGCGTTATTTACATACATATCATCATCCTAATAAGTTAGACTATGCTCACCAAATAAGTCAATTTTTACAAGTTCTTACTTTTGACGCAATTTTTAGCACTAACATCACAACACAACAACATTCACTTTACAAACTGCTAGCATATCATCCAACATGCTGAAATGTAATCCGCTGTAACTTTGCTATCAGAAATATAAATTACTGATCCTTTATCGCCGACTAAAGGCTTAGAGCTTATGAGTTGTACGACTGATAATCTCATCTTGAACATCTTTGCCTAGCTCGACAAAATAAGCTGTGTAGCCAGCGACTCGAACTAAAAGATCTTTGTAATTTTCGGGGTGTTTCTGAGCTTCGATGAGCATTTTGTGATTAACAATATTGAATTGTACGTGATAGACTCCAAGACTACACATACTCTTCAGTAACGCCATTAAATTTCTCAATCCATTTTCTGACTCTAGAAAAGAAGGCTCAAGTTTCATGTTTAAAAGTGTGCCTTGAACAAATCTTCCATGTGGAATTTTAGATGCAGACTTAAGAACTGCACTTGGGCCATATACATCAGTCCCTCTCTGGGGGCTTATCCCATCTGCAAGAGGTACCCATGCCTTGCGACCCGATGGCAAAGCACCTACCTCAAGGCCAAAAGGTGTATTACCGGATACTGGTAGTATTCCAGGAGTCATTTTTCCAAACTTACTATTATATTTTTCTATCTCGTCGGCAATATAAGTAAAAATCTCAGCTCCTATGCTATCGACTTCCTCGATGTCGTTACCATACTTAGGGGCTTTCAAACACAATTTGTGCACTTCTTCATAACCCTCAAAGTCACACTCAAGCGCTTGAAGCAATTCTTCCATGCTTAGCAGCCCTTTTTCGTAAACAATCTGCCTTATGGCAGCAAGGCTATTGATTAAATCAGCAACACCAATGACTATTATTCCGTTCCCTGTGTTGTATTTTGCTCCTCCCCAAGCATAATCTTTAGCCTTATCAATGCATTCTGCAAACGAGAACGACAAAGCCGGCACTGGACGGTCCATACAAATCTCGTCAATGATATGACTGCCTTCTATGGCCACTTTAATCATGTAGCTAAGCTGTTGTTTTATAGCTCCTAAAAATTCATCATAAGAACTAAAAGACTTGGGATCACCAGTTTTTATCGATATTTGCTTATCATATTTTCTGGAAACCCCGTTAAGCAACGTAAGTTCAACGGCACTTCCTAAATTAATATCAGCGAGCGCCGTATATGCGCGAAGCTTACCCATTAAATTGGTCTCAACGCAACCACAAGGGTTCCAATTATAGGCTTCTTTTAGAGGAATGCCTTTATTTTGTAGCATCCTTATGCCAATTTCATCATTATGAAACGCAGGGAATCCAGTGCCTAGACTGATTAATTCTACAACTTTTCGCAGGAAGGTATCCGGATTTTTTGCCATATTATAACGCACAGATAGAGAGGGTTGATAGAGACGGACGTCCATTGTCGCTTGAAGTATCATGTAAGAAAGATCATTCACTGCAGATTCGCCAGACTCATTAACTCCTCCGACAGAGACATTTTGAAACATAGGATAGCCTGCTGCATACTCCGCAGTTATTTTGTCTTGAAATAGACAAGGTTCACTAAATTTGAGCCAGAGGCAATCTAAAAGCTCCTGAGCTTTTTCTGGAGTAATACGCCCCGCTTCAATGTCAGCTTTGTAAAAAGGCCACAAATATTGATCCATACGACCTGGATTGTAGCTAGCGGCATTTTGTTCCATTAAAAGACATATATGGTAAAGATAAAACGATTGCATTGCTTCCCAAAATGTTCTGGCGGGATTTTCAGGAACACGACGACATATGGAAGTAATCATTTCCAATTCCCTTTTCCGACCGGGATCATTTTCCACTCTAGCAAGGCGCTCAGCTTCATCTGCATATCTATTAGCAAGGATGCACATTCCTTCTCCAATAACAAGAAGCGATTCGAGATAGACAAAATTCTCATACCCTCCTGGGTCTGAAATGTCAATATTAGATTTACGAGCCGAGATCTCTTTCATTATTCCTGAAATTCCTTTGTTGATTATTCGGGAATAATCTGCCGTGGTCTCCCCAAAACCCCTAACAGCTTTTCTATCTATAAAAATAGCTCCATTATTCCTTAAAGCAGCAACATCTTGTGGTATTTGGGCAAGCCATTGTTCATAAGTAGAACGTCCCTTCCAGTAAGGCTTAATAACTTCTTTAAAGATTTTTTTGTCTTCTTCCTTAAAATAAAATGGATCATACGGACGATTGCTTATCGTTTCCAATTCATCGTCCAAAATAGACCAACATGTGTCTGGATTTAAAATACCAGCACGTATCTTACTTCCTGGGCAACCCACAATCAACTCATCATCGTAAATTTTGATACTTTTCCTTCTACATTGCTCGTGAAATGCCTTCGCTTTACGTAAAACCAATGGTTCTCCTTCTGTTTGTCTAAAACTCTCTGTCGCAATTACCGCATTTTCTAGATCAATCTCTGGTCTTGTATTGCGAACCCGTCTTTTTAAACGTTCAATTCTATCCATATAAGCAGGCTTAACAGATACATCAATTTTCTTTGCTTCAACCAACTGTTCCATAACTTTCTCCTCCTTTTAATACCCTAAAACACTAATATACATTAACTATAATAAACTAGAATAACTTAAATTAGCCATCATAGAGATAGAAAATATACCCAGATTATCTTTATCCTCATCAACATGCTCCATAACCACTAAGGCAAAGCAAAAACTTTTCATAGTTTTATTTAAAGTATTATACCACTTATACTCATGCTTGATCAAGTCCAATCTTATGTGGACCGCGTCAAGTTTTTGTAGGATTTTTAGGAACCACTCCCCAATGTATCCTAAAAAGGGTAACGTCTTTTAGGTCAGTTAAAAATCAAAGCCGCTATGGCATATGCCCTTTAAGGTCGTGTATAAAGGCGTTGTCTTTCCAGTACCGAGTATCGTTATGGATCCTATCTCACTTGCAACAGAACTAAAGATATCTTCTAAGCTTAATGTGAAGTTGTATCCTTTGTCTGTCTTTCTGCTTTCTTGGTCTTTTTCTTTTACATGTTCTGCTTTCACTTTTTCACCACTGCAGATATAAGCCTCCAAAGCAGACATGGCCTTTAACCTTCAAGCCCTTACGGCTTAAAGGTCATAGGCCTGGAACTTAACCTTATTGGTAAAAAGGTTTCTTCATAGATGCAACTATTGTTCAAGCTCAAAGAAGGCCTCCTTCAAAAGAGGCAAAGAAGAGAGGAAAGAAAGAGAAAGAGGCGACACAGCTTATGTCAAAAACGTCAAAGGGGAAAGACAGAATAAGGATGAAGGCTTTATCAGCATCACCAAAAACAGCAAAATCTATTACAAGTCAGATCTTCGACGCAAGATGGACGGTAAAGCGCGGCAAATTTCCTTGCGGCTACAAGGTACACGTTAATGCAGACGAAAGGGGATAGCAATACGTCGTGAAATAACGTTGGCAAACGTTCATGATTCAAGCAAGCAATAAACCTCATAGATAAGAAAGATACAGAAGCAACATACGCCGACAAGGCCTACGACAGCCAAGGAGTAAGAAGTTGGCGCGATAGACGTGGCATCGAATGCTGCTTCCTCCATAAGAGAAAAAGAAAGAAACCTTTGACGGAAGAGGAGATCAGGAAATCAAAATGTTGTCCAAGAAACGTTTCCGCATAGAGCAAGTATTTGGAATCGCTAAAAGCCATTACGGGATGAACCGTTTTCTCTATGTAGGCTTACTGCGCAACAAAGTAAAGACATTTATGTACGCCATGGCGATGAACCTAAAGATGGCATTAAACATCCTTAACGCCATAAAGGCTTCTCTTTCAGGCAAGCTTACGTTATCCACAGGGGATTTATAATATAATATCTTTTTCAAGGTGCGTGAAGAAAAACAGCTAAAAAGGGCATATAAAAGTCCACAAAAACAGAACAAATAGGTCAAGAGGCGACTCAAAGAACTTGCTATTTAACATCGTAAAGCAAATGTTAAAGTGGGATGAAAACCAAGAAAGACTTTTAAGCAGATTAATATATGTATATTTCATATTATATTTCTGATATATTTTTTGTCAATAGGATCATGGCTCTATCTTAACTAACAGGAGTTCTAGTATTATGTTACTAGTGTAGAGCCTAAAAATTTTTAAGATCAATAATAAATAGAGATTCTAAAACATTCAACACTGTACGCAGTTCTTAATACCGACCTCAGGATAGAATCGCTGTCGTCTTTTAGTGCATTAGCGTTTTTGATCATGCGTGAGTTTATTGAGTATATCATGGTTCACACATGTTTTTTGTACTAAAAAAGCCTGCTTCCCAACTTGAACCTTTGTGCCAAACTCATCTCCAGGGAAGTTGTAAACTGCAAGTTTTTACCCAAAGATGAAGTAATTCTTTAGCCCTTATAGGGCTATTGCTTCAATATTTTGTCCAGTTTCAATGAAGATTGCCTTAGCTTCACCGGCTTTATGAACCTTGTCAAATCCATACCGCCAAAGCTTTAAGATGTTATGCACGGTGCATATCAACTTCCATTCGCAGATGCAGGCATTAAACCCTCGTCTCATGAAGCGGTCAAAGCCAAGCACCTCTTTTATATGCCCAAACACCGGCTCGACCGTTATGCTTCTTTTTCTGTATAGCTTTTTGCCCTCTTTCCTATGAAGCCTGTATTCCATGAGGGAGATGGGAGTTAAAGGCATAGGCATGATGTTGCCCCCATCTTCGTCTTTCCTGTGGTTTTTGTATTCCTTGCTCACCGCCAAAAGCACCTCGGGGTCATCCGTTTTAAGGCCTTTTACGTTTTTGCTGCTGAAGTATCCTGCATCCCCAAGGAGGGTCTTTACATTCAAGCTATCGTCCACTTCATGTAGGTTTTCCTTAAAAGCTTCTATCATGGGCCTTAGCTGTCTTCTGTCGTTGCATTCCTGCGTAACTTCTGCCGCTATTATCACCTGATCCTCAGATACC
>Ga0134099_1003926_pt1 | contig 10500 bp, 11 predicted proteins | sample 10_taG_2_FD_105482 | JGI IMG/M metagenome (GOLD analysis project Ga0134099, IMG submission 105482) | Switchgrass degrading microbial communities from high solid loading bioreactors in New Hampshire, USA - 10_41_5_180_A2 metaG | ecosystem: Engineered > Bioreactor > Semi-continuous > Anaerobic >...
CAGCGCCATTCGGGAATCGATGCGCATCGACGAACCGGGGCGCGGCATCATATTCACCGCTCCGGTCAGCCATGCGTGCGGATTGTATTAACCGATCCTCGCAGGCAGGCCGGCTTCGCGCAGAGTCCGGCTAAACAGCAGGAACGCGCTCTGCACCAGCACCAGCACGCCGGTGATAAGCAGCAGCCATTCGATGGCAACGGAGTCGGATACCGGGCCGAACAACAGCATGCCGAGCGGCATCACGGAGCTGGAAATCATTCCGTATACGCCGAATACACGGCCCATCATATCTTCCTCCACCTTTTCCTGCAGCATCACCATGGCCGGCGTGCTGAACACCGGTATCGCCAGGCCGGTCAGCGCCATGAAGAAGAGATACAGCCAGAAAACAGGCACCACGCCCAGCGCGACGGTGCAAATGCCGATGGCAAAGGCTGCCGCGGTCATGGTATAAGCCCGGTTTTTAAAACCGCCCCATGCGGCGATCAGCACGCCGCCCAGCACCATTCCCCCGGAAAAGGCGATCTCGATCGCCGTGAGCCGCCATACCTGATCACCGAAGCTGCGCGCAACCTGCAGGGGCGTCAGGAACGCGGCCGGCGTTACCAGAAAGAAGAACACCGCGGCATATATAAAAAACTGCAGGACGAAACGGTGCTGCCGTATATAGCTGAGCCCTGTACTGAAATCCTCGAAATATCCCGTCTCCTGCTTCTGCAGCGCCTTCTGATGCGGCGGCACCTGCACAAGCCAGAGCATGACCGCAATCGCCAAAGCCGCCGTCAATACATCGATGAAGAAAATCACTTCGATGGCCGCGATAGACATCAGCACGCCGCTGACCATCGGCGATACCAGCGTGATGGCGGATTGAAGGCTGTTATTAATCCCGTTGACGCGCGTCAGCTTGTCCTCCGGCACGATCTGCGGCAAAAACGCGCCCACCGCCGGCGTCTGTACGCCGGTGCCCAGCGCCCGTATGGCGGACACGGCAAACAGCAGCCAGATGTCCCGGTATCCCAGCATGAATATCACCGCCAGAGCCAAAGTGGCGGCAGCAATGCCCGCGTCGGCTATCACGATGAGATGCTTCCGGCTGTACCTGTCGGCCCAGACCCCGGCGAACGGAGACAGAAAAAACGTGGGCAGTATACCGCAGATGATGGACACCATCATCATCACGCCGGATTGCGTATTCAGCGTAATATACCACATGATAGCATACTGCACCAGCGACGAGCCAAAAAGGGATATCGCCTGGCTGAACAGAAATCGCGAGGTATTCTTTTTCCAGTCTGTCTTCATTTTAATCCTCGTTTCGTGGTATATGCGCGCGTATTGCCAATTTATCATCTCAACGCTTTTCCCGTCAAGACAGAGCTCGTGCAGGGAACAAAAAAGCACATCGGTGGATGCGCTTATTCTGACGGTTTTCGTATAAAAAACCACAACCCCCATTTATAAAGGCTTTCCGGGAGCACTTATGCGCTTTTATTTATTGCTTTCGACTATTTGTTTCTGAGCAGATCGCGGATCTCGGTAAGAAGCAGCTCTTCTCTGGACGGTACGGGCTCTTTCAGCTCTTCCTTAGTCGTTTCTTTTTTCTTCCTGAAGCTGTTAATCAATTTGATGATCAGGAAGATGCACAATGCGATGATGAAGAAATCAACGATATTCTGTATAAACGAGCCGTAACCGATCGTTGCCTCCCCCACACTGACGCTGAGCTGCGAGAAATCAAGCCCGCCGATGATGATTCCGATGATCGGCATGATGATGTCGTCCACCAGCGACGTGACAATCTTGCCGAAAGCGCCGCCGATGATAACGCCGACAGCCAAGTCGATCACATTACCTCGGGAAATAAACTCTTTAAACTCCTTAATCACGGGTAAATCACATCCTTTGTTTATTATTTTTCAAGGATACAAAATCGAACAAGATAAGAGTACTGACGTCTATTGCCATATCAATATGGCATACAAAAAAGATACAGCTTTCTGACGTTTTCAGGAGGTCTATCGGTTCTGCAGTTTGTAAATGATCTTGAACCCGTGCGATTCTATCGATTTCTCGATGTCCTCGGTATTATACGATTGAGTCGCCACCACGACGGCGCATTTGCCGGTGCTGCCTCTGTACACGGCAACGCTTGTGATATTGGCGCCGTGTTCCGCAAATATGCCTGCGAGATTGGCCATAACGCCCGGCATATCGTCGGCCTCGATGGTCAGCCGGGTGCCCGGTTCCTTAAACCCCAGCAGTTCGATAAAAGCATCGAAGATATTGCTCTCGGTGATAATGCCTACCAGTTTGCCATTCTCCACAACGGGCAAAAAGCCGACTTCATTGCTGCGCATCATAATTGCTGCTTCTTCAAGCAACGCGTCCGGGCCTATGGTAACGGGGTTTTTCTTCATGACGGTCTTGATTTTCGTCCGCGCCAAGAGGTAAGTCAGCTCGCCCACGCTGAAGGAAGTCGCTTTGGAGGGCGATGCCTGAGCGATGTCTTCCCGGGAGACCACACCCACCAATACGCCGTTCTTGACGACGGGCAACCTCTTGACATTGTGTTTGGTCATGATTTCATGAGCGTCAGGAATTGTGCTGTCAGGAGAGATAGTAAAGGGATTCGTGGTCATTTTGGTTCTTACAAACATCTCATTAACCTCCCAAATACGCTTTTTTAATCTCCTCACTGTTCATCAGCTCGGCTCCCGTGCCCGAAAGGACAATGGAACCTGTCTCCAGAACATAGGCGCGGTGTGCGATTTGCAGCGCCATGCGCGCGTTCTGCTCGACCAAAAGTATCGTGGTGCCAGTTTCGTTGATGGTCCTGATGATATCGAATATCTCCAGCACCAGCAGCGGCGACAGCCCCATGGAAGGTTCGTCGAGAAGCAGTATTTTGGGACGGCTCATCAGCGCGCGGCCCAGCGCCAGCATCTGCTGCTCGCCGCCGGACAGCGTGCCCGCGGCCTGCCTGCGCCTGTCAGCCAGACGCGGGAACAAACTGTATACGCGCTCCAAATCCCGGGCAATTCCCGCCTTGTCTTTTCTCAGAAAAGCGCCCAGCTCCAGATTTTCCAGCACAGTCAGCGTGGAGAACACGCGGCGCCCTTCCGGCGCCTGGGAGATGCCGCTATGCACGCGGTCCCGCGCCGATGTATGCGTTATATCCTGACCGTTCAGCAATATCTGTCCGCTGGTGGGCTTCTTGATTCCCGAGATAGTATGCAGCATGGTGGTTTTGCCCGCGCCGTTGGCACCGATCAGGGTCACAATCTCCCCGTCGTTAACGGTGAAGGAAACGCCTTTTAAAGCCTCAATCACACCGTAATGAACACGTATATCCTTAATTTCAAGCATTGTCGATATCCTCTCCCAGGTAAGCCTCAATCACGCGCGGGTCGGCCTTGATTTCATCGGGCGTTCCATGCGCAATCAGCTTGCCGTAATCCATTACATAGATGCGCTCGCAGATGGTCATAACTACCGACATATCGTGCTCAATAAGCAGTATCGTCACCCCGAACTGTTCCCGGAGCTGCGCGATGGTAGACGTCAGCTGCGCGGTCTCCGCCGGGTTCATGCCGGCAGCCGGCTCATCCAAAAGCAATAGCTGCGGCTTGGTGGCAAGGGCACGGACAATCTCAAGCCGGCGCTGCTCGCCGTACGGCAGGTTTCCTGCCATTTCGTCGTGCTTGGACGCAAGATTGAAAATATCCAGCAGCGCAAGGCTTTCTTCACGAACCCGTTTTTCTTCCCGCATATATGAAGGCAGGTGCAGGAAACCGGACAGCACACCGTAGCGGACGTTCTGGTGCATGGCGATGCGCACGTTGTCCAACACCGAAAGGTTTTTAAACAGACGGATGTTCTGGAAGGTGCGCGCAAGGCCCGCTTTGCTGATCTTGTCAGGGCGCAGTCCTCCTATCTGCCGCGGCTTTCCGTCGCAGTCCAGAACAATCTGTCCGGATGTCGGCGGGTATATGCCCGTCAGCAGGTTAAACACGGTGGTCTTGCCGGCGCCGTTCGGGCCTATGAGGCCAACAAGCTCTCCGCGGCTAATTTCCATGTCCAGATCGGAGACGGCTGTGAGGCCGCCAAAGGTTTTCGTCAGTCTGGTGACACTCAGTAAAGCCATCGCTCACACCCTCTCCTTTTTCTTATTCAGTGAAAGACCTTTGGAGAACTTCCTGAACAAATCCATGGTGATTTCCTTCGAACCCATCAGCCCCTGAGGCCGAAAAATCATGATGATGATGAGCAGCAGCGCATAGAGCACCATGCGGATATCCGCAAAAGACTGGAGCAATGTCGATATGACAGCCAGCACGACCGCTGCCAGTATGGAGCCTGATATGCTTCCCAGACCGCCAAACACCACAATGATCAGGATATCGATGGATTTCAAAAATCCGAAATAGTCAGGCTTAATAACATAGAAGTATGACGCATAAAGCGCGCCCGCCATGCCCGCAAAACACGAGCCCACAATAAACGCGGTCACTTTATAACGCGTTGCTGCCACGCCCATGGTTTCCGACGCGATCTCGTCCTCGCGGATGGATATGCACGCGCGCCCATGAGTGGATTTCAGGAAGTTGTTTATCAGCAGCACTGTCCCAGCGGTAAAGAAGAATATCCAGGGCCAGTTCACGAATTGCGGTATGTTGCTGAGTCCCGCGGCGCCATTGGTGATTTCCAGATTGACGAATATGATGCGGATTATCTCGGAAAAGCCCAGAGTGGCGATGGCCAGATAGTCGCCGCGCAGACGCAGCGTGGGCAACCCAACGACCATGCCGACGATGCCTGAGAGTATAATCGCCGCCAGAATGCCGAGCAAAAAACCCAATATGGTCGGCATCCGCATGGTGATCAGGGCGCAGGCATAAGCGCCGATGGACATAAAGCCCGCGTGGCCCAGAGAAAACTGGCCTGTGAACCCTGTGATAAGGTTCAGGCTGACCGCTAAAATGATATTGATGCATATTGTCATCAGCGTTACCTGAAGGTACGCGCTTATAATATCAGTCCATATCAGCACCTGAACCAAGACGAATATGGCAATCAGGATAATCAGCTTCCGAACAGCCGGATGGTTGGTAAAGAACTTGCCTGCTTTTGCTGCCATATCCATCACACCTTCTCTCTTTCAGCCCGGCCCATCAGGCCCGTCGGTTTAATAATCAAGATAAGGATAAGTATTGCGAACACCACAGCGTCCTTATACAGAGAGTTCACATAACCGGACACCATAACCTCCACCAGACCTATGAAATAGCCCCCGATCATCGCGCCGGGTATGCTGCCGATGCCGCCGAACACCGCGGCGACAAACGCCTTGATGCCGGGAAGATAACCCATGAGAGGCCTGATTGATTTATAAAGCATGCCAACCATGACGCCTGCCGCACCCGCAAAAGCCGAACCCAGCATAAACGTAAAGGAAATAGTTGCGTCTACGTTTATGCCCATCAGGCGCGCCGCGTCCGCGTCCAGGGAGACCGCGCGCATCGCCTTGCCCATTTTGGTCTTTTTGACGATGAATTGGAGCAGGATCATCAGCAGCACGGAAACCCCAACAATTACAACCTGCATCATCGAAATTGTGATATCGCCCAGATTGATCTTTGTGGCAATAAATCCGGTCATTTCGGGATAAGATTGAACTCCGGCACCCACCAGGGCCACCATGCCGTATTCCAGGAACAGCGATACGCCGATTGCCGTGATCAGCACGGCGATACGCGGAGAGTTCCGTAGCGGTTTGTAGGCGATTTTCTCAATGGCAACACCCAAAGCCGTACAGATTGCCATCGCAATGAGCAGCGACGGTACAAAACCGAGATTCAATAAAGTCAGGCAGTAAAAACCGACATAAGCCCCGATCATGTAAATATCACAATGGGCAAAATTGATGAGCTTGATGATACCGTACACCATGGTGTACCCCAGCGCAATCAATGCGTAGGTGCTGCCCAGCGATAGCCCGTTGATGAGCTGCTGCAGAAACTGTTCCAAGTGTTTCCCCTCTTTCGTTTCCTGACCAAGCAAAACGCGTGATCAAAGCCAGGTTGGTCGCTTTTTTAAATCATACCATAAAATCAGCCGGCCCGTACACACTTATTATTTATGAAATGGACACTTATATTTCCATAAGCTGCATCTATACGAACCGATAAAACATAAAGTGAGGGCCATTGCTAGCCCTCACTCCATTGTGTAGCCGTGTTAAACGCCAGCGCGTACGCTGCTGACCTGTTTGCCGCCCTGCACCTCGATGACGACGAGAGCCTTGATCGCATTGTGGTCTTCGCCAACACTGAACGTGCCGGTGACGCCTTCGAAGTCTTTCGTTGCTTCAAGGGCATCCTTAACAGCTTCTCCCGTGAGCTGAGACGCGCGGCCGATTCCATCGCAGGTGAATTTCGCAAGGTCATAACCAAGCGCGTTGAATGCGTTAGGCTCCACACCGTATTCGGTCTTGAACGCCTTGATGAAGTCCTGTACGACCGGGCTTTCATCCAGAGACGAATAGTGGTTGGAGAAGTAGATGTCGTTCGCCGCGTCTGCACCCGCCAGCTCAGCCAGCTTCGGGGAGTCAAAGCCGTCAGCGCCGAGCACCGGTACGGTAATCCCAAGAACACGGGCCTGCTTGATGATAAGGCCGGCTTCCTCATAGTAACCGGGGACAAAGAGCACGTCGAAGTCCATATCCTTCATCTTGGTCAGAACCGCGTTGAAGTCGGTGTCGCCCGCAACATAAGCTTCCTGGGACACAATCGTGCCGCCGCCCTCAGTAAAGGCAACCGTAAAGCTCTCGGCCAGACCCTTGCTGTAGTCGTTGGAGCTATCCATCAGGATAACCGCTTTGGTCTTGGAGAGGTTCTTTAAAGCGAAGTTTGCCATCGCGGTACCCTGATAAGAGTCGTTGAAGCAAATGCGGAACGCGTATTCCTTGACGCCCGAAGCGTCAACTGTCACATCGTCAGCTGTTGCCGAACCGGAAATGACGGGAACCTTGTTCTGGATGGCAACAGGGATCTCGGCCTTAAACGCGCCGGACGTTGCCGGGCCCATAATCGCCAGGACCTTGTCACTGGTCATCAGCTTGGTCGCCAGCGTGGTGGCTTCCGCCGCATCCGATTTGTTGTCGTATTTGATGACTTCAACTTTCTTACCGTTAATACCGCCCGCATCGTTGATCTGCTTAATCGCAAGATCGATACCCTTCACGTTATCCTCGCCATAGGTCGCCACAGGGCCCGAAAGCTCCATATTGATGCCAATTTTAATCGTATCAGCAGATTTTTGCCCGCCACAGGCAGTAAATAAAGACACCACCATCAGAATTGCAAAAATAGTGACAATTATCCTTTTCACCGTACTTCCCTCCAAACTTAATTGGCTAAATTAATGCTATAATCATATTCGTAAAAAGAATCGATGTCAAGGAAAAAAAGACTGTTGTCGCAATATGATCAAGCAAGAAATTCATCACGATAAAAACGCCATACTGTATGATCCATTGCTAACTGAAACCAGGTAAGAAAACCTTCTGTCAAGCCCAGAACGATTTTATTCTGGTAAGTTTCTGTGACAAGCTGGTAATCTTCATCTTTATTGGTCATATGCCCCATTTCCAACGTGCAGACCGGAACAATTGACCAGCCAAATCCGGTCTGGTCGGACCGGGTTTGGATACCAAGGATTTTGGCCCCGGTGGAACTCTGCGCAGCCTGCAAAAGCGTTTCTGCCAGTGCGACGCTTCGTTCCTGCACGCCTGGGTCGTCTGTAGCCATGCTGCCCACAGCGGGCACCAGCATGAACATGCCATGGACTTCTGGATTGTCGCTGCCGTTGGCATGAATGCGCAGCCAGCAATCGACATTCGCCCTGTTCATCATCATGGCGCGTTCCGCGTTGGATATATCAACGTCGTGCGTTTCGCGGGTCATCACGACCTGAGCGCCCAGCGATTCCAGCGCCTTTTTGAGTTTAAGGCTTACCTGCAGGTTAACGACGTACTCGGGCACGCCCGTAAAACGCCCCGCAGTGCCGGAGGATACCTTTTTCTTCATTTCGCTGCTGCCCGGCCTTTCGGGCTCGAGATCGCTGTTGCCCGTACGCTGATGGCCCGGATCCAGCCCGATAACCACACCTTTCAGCGGCTGTTCAGCCTGAGTGTTGCACGACATGGCCTCATCGTACCGGGATTTCAGCGCATCCATCGTGGCTGTGTCGGCCACGCCGTTTGCCCCCAGCCCCGCATAAAGCTGAAAGTTCCGGACCGCTTTTTCCAGCTGCGCGCCAAAGATGCCGTCAATATCTCCAGGGTCAAAGCCCAGCTCCGCCAGCATGCTTTGCAGCAGCCTGATATCCTCAGCCCTGTCTCCTAGCCGATACGGCGTGGGCGAAAAACCTGGGAGCGGCTGCGCAGGCGCAGAAAAAACAGCGCCGGATACTTCCACACCCCGCGCTGTTTTATCCTCTCCGCAGGCACAAAAAGCAGCCAACGCAAACGCAAACCCCGCCAGCAGCACTAAACCACGCAGGACTCGCTGGCTAAGTTTTATTTGCCCCTGTGTGGTTTGCATTTCACAACCGCTATTCAGTCGAGCACCACCAGCTTTGCTTTTACGTGCTTCATTGCATTGAGCGCCTCCTCCAGCTTTTCCATCTCGGCCATATCTCCGTCCAGCTGGAGAATAAGAACCCCCTCGTCTGAGCAGACATCGCGCGTTTCATGCAGGCCCAAGCGGGCGCGAATGTAACAGCCATAACGGGACAGTATTTCCTGAACCCGGGGCGAGTCTTCACGGCGAGCCTCAATCTTGACCACCATAATGTAACATTTCATAAACGCTTCCTCCTGCGATTATTATTCCTCAAATGAGAAGTAATCGATAACCCCCTGACAGATGGCGGCAGCAAGTTGTTGCTGGTAATCGGCGGATTTAAGGCGCTGCAGTTCATTCTTGTTACTCATATAGCCGCATTCCACAATGACGCAGGGCTGATTCCCGCTTCTGAGTATATAGAGGTCATCGGAGCGCGCCGAATTCTCCCGGTCCGGTTTCAGCAGCTCAATCATGCTGCGTTGTATGCACTTGGCCAGCCTTTCTCCCCGCGATGAGCCTTTCATGAACAGCACCAGCGGCCCCGAAACGTTTTCGTCGGTATAGGAATTCATATGTATACTCACCACGATGTCCGACTGGCTCTCCGTGATGATACGCCGCCGCTCTGCCATGTCCTCTTCCTTGGTATCCGCCAAAGCGTTTTTGGCGCTGCGCGTCATTATTACCTGCGCGCCGTACGACTCCAGAGCCGTTTTCAAATAGGCGGCGACTTCCAGGTTGAGCTCGTCCTCACGGGTTCCGTCCGCGCCGCTTGTGCCGGGATCAAAACCGCCGTGACCGGCGTCCACTACCACCAGCCTGCCCGACAAAGCGTCCGGCGCAGCGCTGCTGCCCGCTGCCGGGAGTACATTCTCTTCATTGGCGCTTACCTGCGCCTGCGTGGCAAAGTGAATGCCCATTATGCAAGCAGCCGCGATAAAACAAAGCAAAGCAATAAGCAGGTACACCCTGTTTTGCTTGCTGCTTAGAAAACTTTTTTTCGGCTCTGTGTTTCGGGCGACCTTTATAGTTTTCTCTGGCGGTTCATAAGTCTTCATATCGTCACCTGGAAATATTTGCTGACTCTAACATATCTTTTTTGGACATTCATTCGTATTATAATAACATATTTTCGGTTGGACGGAAATAAAATACCGGGTTTGAGGATGCCGACATGGTAAACCCATCAGAGAATACTCTCTGGATTTTGAATCCGATACTTTATAACTCTGGTTTTTAATACAGTGTACATAAGAAAAGGATAATTATTGTCACAGAAGTTGACACACATAATAGCGGAGAATAAAATACAGGTATAAAAAAAGCCTTATTTTAAAGGCTTTTCATGTGGCGTACCCGGGAGGATTCGAACCTCTGACCTTTGGAGTCGGAGTCCAACGCTCTATCCGTCTGAGCTACGGGTACACAAGCATACACTAATATACCACAAATCCTGCGCAAGTCAACAAAAAACCCATCACCGGTAATATTGGTAAAAGGTACAGCGAATGTTGCCGTTGTACAGTTTTCGCTTTTTTGTCGCGCGGGAGCCGAAATACCGCTCAAAGCTTTCGTCGGCGGTGATGATGCATTTTCTGTCCACACCGGCCAAAGCGCGTCCCATGTCGGTATACAGCCGATGGACGGCTTCCCTTTCCCCCAGCCGCTGCGAATACGGCGGGTTGGCCAGCACCAGGCAGTCGGTCCGCGAGAAATCCCGCACGTCCGCTTTGAAAACGCGGATATCCACGCCTGCCGCCCGGGCGTTCCTGTCTGCTGCGCTCACCGCTTTGGGATCGATGTCGGAGGCGTAAATGACAGGCGTTTCGGCGGAGCGCTGAGGCTCAGCGGCATCCCTCTCCTCGCG
>Ga0134099_1003937_pt1 | contig 10477 bp, 5 predicted proteins | sample 10_taG_2_FD_105482 | JGI IMG/M metagenome (GOLD analysis project Ga0134099, IMG submission 105482) | Switchgrass degrading microbial communities from high solid loading bioreactors in New Hampshire, USA - 10_41_5_180_A2 metaG | ecosystem: Engineered > Bioreactor > Semi-continuous > Anaerobic >...
CCCCTCGTCCCCAATCCCCTCAGAATTTCTATCACTTCACGCCCCAAGCATCCCGGTAGACCATCCCTCACACCATCTGCACCATCCACAACATTACCCCCGGACCGACCAACCCGGCCCGGGGGCCAACATGGTTACCCGCCTCGTCAGCCTGGCCTGCGCTCCGCCTTCCGCACGGGGAAACCAGCCATCCTCAGAGGCCGTCGAAGCGGCGGCAGGACGGAACATCGAGACGCGAAGCGAAAGAGCCTCCGGGACCCCACGGCCTCTCACCTGGTCCCACCCTGTCTCCCGACCGGCCCCTTGCAGAAAGTATTGCGGACCCCCCCTTCACAGACTCGGCATGGCACGGCCACGCCAGGAGGGCGGGGCGGAGCCGCACCAGGTGGACCCGCCAGCAGAGCCTCTCGCCATGCGCGACGGTCTCGTGTGAACATCCCACCTACAGGGACACCGGACGGATGCCGGGGCCTCCCCCCCGGCTCAACGCCCGTGCAGACGATGCGGCGGCCCCGGGGATGCATCCCCCGGGGCCGCCGCAGTTCCCCACGCAAGGAAAGCTACTTCGCCAGCCACTCCGCCACCCGGGCCGCCACCTGGGTCGGCGTGAAGCCAAACTTCTCCGCCAGCACCCCGGCGGGGGCGGAGGCGCCGAAGTCCTCGAGGCCGATGGCGAGGCCGTCCCGGCCGATGAGCCGGTACCAGCCGTCCGTCCGGCCCGCCTCGATGGCAGCCAGCCGGCCCACCAGGACCCGGTTGCGGTACTCCTCCGGCTGCCGCAGGAAGAGTTCCACCGAGGGCATCGAGACCACCCGCACGGCGATCCCCTGCCCGGCCAGCAGCTTCTGCGCCTCCAGAGCGAGGCCCACCTCCGAGCCGGTGGCGATGAGGGTGGCGACGGGGTTCTCGGCGTCGGCGATCACGTAGCCGCCCTTCCACACGTCCCGGATCTGGAAGTCCGCCGGGCGGGTGAGGATCGGCACGTTCTGCCGGGTGAGGGCGAGGAGCGTCGGCTCCTTGGCCTCCATCAGGGCGTAGGCCCAGGCCATGGCCGTCTCCACACCGTCCGCCGGGCGGAAGAGCGTGACGTGCGGGATCAGGCGCAGCGACCAGAGGTGCTCGATGGGCTGGTGTGTCGGCCCGTCCTCGCCCAGGAAGAAGGAATCATGGGTGAAGACGAAGATCGAAGGCACCTGCATGAGCGCTGCGAGCCGGATCGGCGGCCGCATGTAGTCCGAGAAGACCAAGAAGGTCCCGCCGTAGGCCCGGAAGCCGCCGTAGAGCACCATGCCGTTCACGATGGAGCCCATGGCGTGCTCCCGCACCCCGAAGTGCAGGGTCCGGCCCGCCCACGAGCAGTCGTACTGGCCGATCTTGGCGCAGGGCCCCACGTCGCCGCCGCCCTTGATGCTGGTGAGGTTCGACTCCGCCAGGTCGGCCGAGCCGCCCACCAGGCCGGGCACGAGCGCCGCCGCCCGCTGGATCACCATCTCGGACAGCTTGCGGGTGGCCAGCGGCTTCTCCGTCTTGGCCGCCTCCACCAGCTGCGCGTCCAGGTCGGCCGGCACCAGCAGGTTCTTATGCGCATCCCAGACCTTCGCCTTCTCGGGGTTGGCCGCCCGCCAGGCTTCGAAGGCGGCCTGCCACCGGCGCGCCTCGGCCTGCTTCTCCGCCTTCAGTTCAGCGAAGAAGGTGCGCACCTCGTCGGGCACGTAGAACGTGGGCTCCAGCGGCCAGCCCAGGGCCTCCTTGGTCAGCCGGGTCTCCTCGGGCCCCAGCGGGGCGCCGTGGACCTTCTCGGTGCCGCCCTTGGTGGGCGCCCCGTGGCCGATGACAGTGCGGCAGATGATCAGCGAGGGCTTGTCGGTGACCGCCTGCGCCCGCTCGATGGCCGCCGCGATCGCCAGGTGGTCGTGGCCGTCGCAGTGGTCGACGTGCCAGCCATAAGACTCAAAGCGCTTGGCCACGTCCTCGGTGAAGGCGATGTCGGTGGGCCCCTCGATGGAGATGTCGTTGTCGTCGTAGAGGAAGATCAGCCGGCCCAGCTTCCAGCGCCCAGCCAGCGAGGCGGCCTCGGCGACCACGCCCTCCATCAGGTCGCCGTCGCCGCAGATGCCGTAGATGTAGTGGTCGACGGGACGGAAGTCATCGCTGTTGACCCGCGCGGCCAACATCTCTGCAGCCACCGCCATGCCCACTGCGTGGGCGAAGCCCTGACCGAGGGGACCGGTGGTCACCTCAACGCCCGGGGTGTGGCCGTACTCCGGGTGACCCGGGGTGCGGCTGCCCCACTGGCGGAACGCCTTGAGCTGCTCCATGTCCAGGTCGTACCCGGCCAGGTGGAGCAACGCGTAGAGCAGCATCGAGCCGTGGCCGTTGGAGAGGATGAAGCGGTCGCGATTGGGCCAGTCTGGATTCTCAGGGTCGAAGCGCAGGAACTGGGTCCAGAGCACGAAGGCCATGTCGGCACAGCCCATCGGCGCGCCGGGATGACCCGACTTGGCCTTCTCGATGGCGTCCACTGCCAGCATCTTGATGGTGTTCACGGCAGCCTGCCGCAGTTCCGGAGAGAGGTTGGCAACTCGCACGGCGACGAAATCCTCCTTACCTGGACTGTCTATCCATCTACAGACATTACCTTACCACCACGGAAACCACAAGGGGAAGCCAATCCTGGCTCCCCCCGTAGGATGCGCAATCGTTACTTCCACCTTCCGCCGCCGCCCGAGCCGCGGCCGCCGCCGAAGCGACCGCCGCCGCCCAGGCCACCACCGCCGAACCGGCCCCCGCCACCCACGCCGCCGACGAAGCCTCCCCCGCCGCCAAACCCCCCGCCACCGCCGCGCCGGCGTGCGGCGGCCGCGGCTGCCTCAGCGGCCCGGCGGCGCTCCGCAGCCAGGTGCGCCTGGTAGGCGGCGATCAGCATGCGCGCGCTGCGCAGGGCCGACTCCGCCTCGGCCAGCGCCTGCTCGTACCGTCCCGCGGCCAAGGCCTGCTCGCCGGCGCCCAAGGCCCGCTGCAGGGCCATCGCCGCTGCAGGGTTGAACCGGGTGTGGACCAGGGCGGCGGCCGCCTCGGCCTGCGCCTGCCGGAGCCGGCTCCGCGCCGCCTCCGCCTGCCGGCGGAGATCCGCCACGGCCCGCCGGAGGCTTCCGGCCAGTTCCAGCGCCTGCGCCGCCTGCCGGCCGGCCTTCCCGACGGCGACCGGCCGCACGCCCAGGGCCCGGCGCAACTCGCCCAGGGCGACCTCCACCCGCCGCCAGCGTTCCGAGAGGTCCCGGGGCAGCACCAACCCGTGCTGCGACACCTCCTGCTGCGCCCCGGCCAGCTCGTACTCGGCACGGGCGAGCTGGTCCTGCGCCGCCCGCTCCGCCTCCGCCAGCCGGTCGGGGAGCGCGGTCAGGAGCTTCATGCGCTCCTGCAGGGCGCCCAGTTCCGCCAGCCAGCCGTTCAGCATCCGGTAGGCCTGCAGGTACCGCTGCTCCTCGGGCCGGGTGAGACGGGCCACCTCGTCGAGGCCCGCCCGGGCCCGTCCCTCCAGGTCGGCCAGGGCCGCGGGCAGGTCCCGGACGTCGGCCCAGTCCTCGGCGGCATACCGCCCGGCCAGTTGCTCGAGGATCCCCCTTGCGGCGGCCTGGTCGGCGCTCAGGCGGGCCACCCCTTCCGTCAGCGCCTGGCGCCGTGCGGCATACTGCGTCACCGCCTCCCGGTAGCGGGTGAGAATCGCCCGCACCTCGTCCAGGGCGGCCTGCCCACTCTCCAGGGCCTTCTGGGTCCCCGCCACGTCGCCCGTGGGCAGCCGCTGGGCGGCGGTCGCCTGGTGCCGCAGGGCCCGCTCCAGCGCGGCGGTCGGATCCTCCTCGACGAATCGGAGGCCCAGGCTCACACGGGTCTCGGCGATCTCGTCGCGGGCCTTCTCGCTGTCCTGCCGCTGCGCCTCGAGCGTCTGTTGCTGCTCGCTGAGCTTCGCCACGTCGGTGCCGATGCCCCGGAATGCCTCGGCGGCCTCCCGGACCAGGCGGAGCGCCCGCACCGGATCCTCGGCCCGGGCCTCGTCCGCGTCGCGCTGCGTCCGTGCGGCGGCGGCCACCCGGTCATGCAGCCGGGTCAGGGCCCAGCCGGTGCGGCCCTGCAGGTCGGCGATGCCCTTCTCGGCGGTCTGGCGGAGGCCTGCGGTCGTCGCCGCATCCCCTTCCCAGGCGTGGATGGCCTCGGCAACCGGGGCGAAAGCCTTTTCCGCCTCGCCGTGGGCGGCTGCCGCTTCCTCGTAGGCGGCCCGCACCGCCGCCAGCGCCCTGGCCGCGGCGCGGAACCGCCAGCGGCGGGCAAACTTCTCCGCCTCGGCCAGCCGCTCCCCGCCGCGGCGGTAGGCGTCAAAGGCCCGGTCCGCCGCCTGTGCGGCGACCTCGACGTGGCCGCGGGTCTCCTCGCCGTCGTAGTTGCGGGCGAGGGGCAGCTCCTGCTCGTGCATCTTCACCAGGCCGGCGACGAAGCCGTCACGGATCGCCAGGCACTCCCGACGGGCCCGGCGGTAGCGCAGATAGAAGGAAAGCTCCATGAGCGCGGCAGCCAGCGCCACGAGACCGGCCAGCAGGGCGGTCACCACGCCCGGCTGCACCGTGCGGCCCGGCGCGGAGCCACGGGATGTGGGGGGCTGGGCCGGTGGGGTGCCGCCCGTCGACGGTGCGGGTCGCGTGGTGCCGGTCGGCGGCGAAGGACTCGTGGTGCCCGGGGCGGGCGAAGGCGCAGTTGTTGCCGCCAGCGCCTCGATGCGGTCCGCCGCGGCCTCGATGGCCCCGGCGATGTCGCCGTCGCCCGCCCTGGCGACAAAGGCATCGAAGATGTCCCGGTTGGCGTAGTAGTCAAAGCCCCGCCCCGTCGCCTGCCGGATGGCCGCCTCAACGGGGCCGTTCTGCCAGACCCGGAAGTCAACGAGCCCCTCCTCCATGGCGATGGTGATCAGCACGGCGTCACGGGGCACGTCGGCCAGCAGGTCGTTGGCCATCTCCTGGAACCGCGCCTCGGCGTTGGCCGGCTCGCCCTCGGGGAACGCCGCCCCCAGGATGATCACCCGGTAGGTAAAGCGCCGGCCCGACAGGGCGTCCTCCAGCGCGGCCAAATCCGACTCGGAGAGGGCGCCCGAGCGGTCGTCCACCACGCCTCCGGGGCTGGTGGCCGCCAGCACCGGCGATGCGATCAGAAACAGCATGGTCACCAGAGACAGCATCAGGGCAAGCATACCGGCGCGGGTAGATCGCTTCGCCAATCGGATCGCCCTCCTTACGGGTTAGCATTCGCTGCGGGATGGATGCGCACCTTCGCCCTTAGTAGAGTTGGTGCGGGGGGGAAATGGTTCTGCCGGCGACGCAGGGATCCGGGCAATCGATGACGGCCTCCCGTCGCGGGGCAAGGCGGCGTGACCGGCGGCGTGCACCGGGACGGGTCGGGAGGTCACCGCGGCCCGCCTGCCGGAGCCGCAACGGTTCTGCCCATCGCGTAACATCAAGTTGGGCTGGGCAGGAACGCGGAAGTTGAAATAGTAAAGACCTCCCCTGAGTGACCCGACACTCAGAATCCCAAAGGATTCCATGGGGGAGGTCCTATGTTCAAAGTAACGGATTCGGTGACGTCCTTCAAGGATCTTGTTCAGTGGCTGCTCGTGAAGCTGGCAGAAGACTTGTGCCGGCAGGTGGAGTCGGTTCTGGAGGAGATTGAGAGCCAGTACAAGCGGGACGAGAGCCTGAAGGGTTGGGAGTCCATCGGGCAAAGGGAGCGAACGCTGGTCAGCCTGTTCGGGATGGAAATTCGGTTTCGGCGCCGAGGATACCGGAGACGGCAGCCGGACGGGAAGTGGGCGTACCGTTACCCGCTGGACGAAATGCTGGGATTGTTGCCAGAGGAGCGCTTTTGTCCTCTGGTGCAGGAACTGGCGGTTGATCTGGCTACCAAGATGTCTTTCCGCGAAGCAGCCAGCTGTTTGCAGGAGCGCTTCGGGATCCCTGTCAGCCACCAGGAGATACATCGCTGGCTGCAGGAAGCGGGGCAAGACCGGGACCGGGAGTTCCGGGAAGAGGTGCAGGCGGTGTTTGAACGCGGTCAGGTCCTGGAGGGCGAGGGCCGCGGTGCGGATGCGGTGGTAATCGAGGCAGATGGCATCTTCTTGCCGCTACAGAGAGAACAGCAGAAAGTGATGGAGTTGAAACGGGGCGTGATGCACGAAGGGTGGGAAGCGGAAAGCCCCAGCGGCACACGCCATCGGTTGGTGAACAAGGCGGCATGGGCCGGATTGCTCCCGACGGAAGAGTTTTGGGAGCGCGGTCAGATTCGTTTTGCGCAGCGGTACGACTCGGAGAAGGTGGGTCGGGTGGTTGTCAACGGGGATGGAGCGGAGTGGATCAAGCGGGCAAAGCAGTACTTTGCGGATGCAGAACTGTACTTGGACCGCTTCCACCGGAACCGGGCGATTCGGGAAGCGTTGGGCTTTTCACCGGAGCTGGTCAGGCGAGCCTTGAAAGCGGTCGGCCAGCAGGATCTGAAGGCTCTGCAGCAGGTGCTGTCAGAAGGTCTGGCGACGGCCCCCGGGGAGGAAGAGGCACGGCGCGTACGAGAACTGCGACGGTACTTGAAGGCGAACTGGGCTGGACTGCTGGACTGGCGCAGTGGTCCGCAGCCTGTACCGGAAGGGGCAAGAGGGCTCGGCGCGTCTGAAGCAGAGATTAACCACGTCCTGGCGGTGCGGATGACGAAGCGGGGGATGAGCTGGCGAGCGACAGGTGCGCACCACATGGCGCCACTGCGCTGCCTGCACGCAGAAGGACATCTCAGGGCCTGGTTGGCGGTATGGCAGAAGCGGCGCTGGCCAGCGATTCAAGCCGTTGATCGCCGCCATGCTCCAAGCCGGGTGATTGAGAAACTGTCGACAACGGATCCAACGGAGTGGCTGGCGGCCCGTATGCCGCTGCTGGCGACTGCGGCCGGGAACAGCGAACTGGGGCGCAGCCTGAAGCAAATCGCTCGGTGTGTACCTACTTCCGAGTTGATCCCGCGTAGCCAGCCGATGCCGTGGAGAACACCGGCGCGGTCCGAGGGGCATGCAAGCGCGTGAGAAACCCCAGTCGACCGGTGTTTGGGGAAGTGTTTTTGTGCCTAGGCGAACTCAACTGGGTGCGAATCTGTGACTCTGGGAGAGGTCTGGACCCCACTTACCGTTGACAGCTACGTTCTGCCTGCCAGCGTTGACTTCCCTTTCCCCCGGCGCTAGAATGGAGCCAGACTTCGCAGAGGAGGGGTTCGTGATGATCTGGATCGCCGGGCGGCTGCGCAGCCTGGGCTCCGTTCATACGCCCTCTCCGGCGCGCCCTCGGTAGCCATTGCCTGGCACAGGCAAGCGATGCGGCCGCGGCCCTGGTGAGGGCTGCGGCCTTGTTGTGTCTGTGCGCGTGCGCCGCAGCCCCGCCGTCCGCCGGCCGCCCGACGGCCCCGGAGAGCAGAATCCATCACGCACGACAGGGAGTGGCCACGCATGACAGAGAATCGACTGCGAGACCGGACCGCTACCGCCTTCCTGGTGGCCCTGGAGCTGCCCGCCCGCCAGCGGGGCGGCTGGAGCGCGGCCGAGTCGCTGGACGAGCTGGAGCGACTGGTCGACACGGCCGGGGCCCGGGTGGTGGGCCGGGAGATCCAGAGCCGGCCGGCGCCCGACGTCGCCACCTACATCGGCAGGGGCAAGGCTGAGGAGGTCGAGCTGCTCCGCCGGGAAATGGAATTTGACTTCGTGATTGTCGACGACGAGCTCACCCCCGTGCAGCAGCGCAACCTGGAGCGCATCATCGACTGTCAGGTAATCGACCGCACGGCGGTGATTCTGGACATCTTCGCGCTGCGCGCCCGCACCCGGGAGGCCAAGCTCCAGGTGGAACTGGCGCAGCTGAGCTACCGGCTGCCGCGCCTCACCGGCAAGGGCATCGAGCTCTCCCGCCAGGCGGGCTCGGCCGGGGGCGTCTTCAACCGGGGCCCCGGCGAGACCAAGCTGGAGGTCGACCGTCGGCGCATCCGCGACCGCATGGCGGCCCTCAGGCGGGAACTGGAAGAGATCAAGGCCCACCGCGCCCGGCTGCGGGCGGAACGGGCCACCTCGGCGATTCCGGTGGTGGCGCTCACCGGCTACACCAACGCCGGTAAGTCCACCCTGCACCGGGCCCTGGCAGGCTCGGACGTGCTGGCCGAGGACCGGCTCTTCGCCACGCTGGATGCCACCACCCGCCGGGTCGAACCGGCGGAGGGTGAACCCTACCTGCTGGTGGACACGGTGGGCTTCATCCACAACCTGCCTCACGACCTGGTGGCGGCGTTCCGCTCCACGTTGGAGGAGGTGAACCAAGCCGACCTGCTGCTGCACGTGGTGGATGCCGCCCACCCCAAGCGGGAAGAGCAGATGCAGACCGTGCAGGCGGTGCTGAACGACCTGGGTGCGGGAGACAAGCCCACGCTGGTGGTCTACAACAAGGCTGACCTGGTGGATCCGGCCGAGATGGAGCACCTGCTGGCCTCCACCCCCGGCGCCGTGGCCGTGGCCGCCGCCCTCGGCCAGAACCTGGACGGGCTGCAGCGGGCGATTCAGCAGGCCTTGCAGGCGCGCCGGGTAATCGTGGAGGCCGTCATCCCCTACGCAAAGGCCGCCTGGCTGGCGTGGGCCCACGAGCGGGGACAGGTGCTGGCCGAGGAGCACCGGGAGGACGGCACGTACGTCCGGGTAGAACTGGAGAAGGGTCTGGCGGCCCGGTTGCGGGCGGCGCTGGGCCAGTGACCACAGACAGAATGCGACCCGGGGCCCCGCGGCCCCGGGTTCCTGCTTCAGCTCGCCGCCTTCACGGCGAAGCCCTCGTAGCCTTTCGCCGCCACGTCGTCGCAGATCTGGCGGTAGTTGCCCACCCCTCCCACATAGGGATAGAAAATGCGGGGCTTGCCGGGGATGTTCGCCCCCACATACCAGGAGTTGGCCTTCGGGTAGAGCGTCGCCTCGGCCACCTCGGTGACGTGCCTCACCCAGCCCTCCTCGGCCTGCTCCTCCGCTTCGATCACCTGCAGGTCGCGCTCCCGCATGTGCCGGATGCAGTCGGTGATCCAGTCCACGTGCTGCTCGATGGAGACCGGCATGTTGCTGAGCACCGACGGGCTCTGCGGCCCCGTAATCATGAACATGTTGGGGAAGCCGGCCGTGGCCAGGCCGAGGTAGGTGCGGGGGCCCTCCGCCCACTTCTCCCGGAGTGAGAGGCCGTTTCGGCCGCGGATGTCCATGCGCAGCAGGCTGCCCGTCATGGCGTCGAAGCCCGTGGCGAAGATGATGGCGTCCAGCTCATACTCCGCCTCGGCCGTGCGCAGCCCCGTGGGAGTAATGGCGACGATCGGTGCGCGGCGCACGTCCACCAGGGTGACGTTCTCCCGGTTGAACGCCTCGTAGTAGCCGTGCTCCAGCGGCGGCCGCTTGGTGGCGAAGGGGTGGTCGTAAGGCATGAGCAGTTGGGCCACCTGCGGATCCTTCACCACTTGCCGGATGTGGTTCCGGATGAACTCGGCCGCGGCGGCGTTGGACTCCTGGTTCACCGTAAGGTCATTGAAGGCGAAGAGGAACCAGAAGCCGCCCTTCTCCCAGGCCTGTGCAAAGATCCGCTCCCGCTCCTCGGGCGAGACGGCCATGGCCGACAGGTCCGGCGGCACCATGTAGTGGCCGGCCGGGGACCGGCGGGCGGTCTCCCACACCTCGTCGTACTTTGCCTTCACCTCCCGAATGAACTCCGGGTCCAGGGGCCGGTTGCGGCCGGGGATGGCGAAGTTTGGGGTGCGCTGGAAGACGTAGACGTGCGCCGCCTCCCTGGCCACCTCGGGCAGCACCTGGATGCCTGTCGCCCCTGTGCCGATGAGGCCCACCCGCTGGCCGGTGAAGTCCACCTTCTCGTGCGGCCACTCGCCGGTGTGATACCACTTGCCCTGGAACGACTCCAGCCCGGGGAAGTTCGGGATGTGGGCGGCGGAGAGGCAGCCTACCGCGGTGATGAAGAACCGGGCGGTGGTCACCTCGCCGTCGTCGGTCTGGATCTCCCACAGGTTCTTCTCCTCGTTCCAGGCGGCCGCGGTCACCCGGGTGTCGAACTGAATATCCCGACGCAGGTCGAACCGGTCTGCCACATGCTGCAGGTACCGCAGGATCTCGGGCTGGGCCGGGTACCGCTCCGACCACTCCCACTCCTCCAGGAGTTCCTTGGAGAAGGAGTAGCAGTAGACGTGGCTCTCCGAGTCACAGCGGGCGCCGGGGTACCGGTTCCAGTACCAGGTGCCGCCCACGTCGCCGCCCGCCTCGAAGACCAGGGTCGAGAGGCCCAGCTCCCGCAGGCGGTAGAGCATGTACAGCCCCGAAAAACCGGCACCCACCACCACGGCGTCGAAGTGCCGCATGTTCCGGTTCCCCCTTCCCAGGCGG
>Ga0134099_1003941_pt1 | contig 10467 bp, 10 predicted proteins | sample 10_taG_2_FD_105482 | JGI IMG/M metagenome (GOLD analysis project Ga0134099, IMG submission 105482) | Switchgrass degrading microbial communities from high solid loading bioreactors in New Hampshire, USA - 10_41_5_180_A2 metaG | ecosystem: Engineered > Bioreactor > Semi-continuous > Anaerobic >...
GATCTGGAAGTCTGGGATTGGAAAAAGCAGACTTCTTTGCCTTTCTACCATCAGTTTCCCGAAACCGTCGAAATCTATGACATGAACAAGCAGATGCCGGTGGAAGAATCGGGGAACATGCTGATTGTAAGCTACCTGACCGCACTTTATACGAAAGATACCGCCATCCTTCGCGCCAATTTCGATTTGTTAAGCAAATGGGCCGGTTTTCTTGTCGAGCACGGCCTGGTTCCCTGCAACCAGCTTTGCACGGACGACTTTTCCGGCCATCTGGACAAGAACGCCAACCTTGCGATCAAAGCCATCATCGGCATCAAAGCTTATGCGATGATCGCGGAGATGCTCGGAAAAGAGGAAACGGCAAAAGAATGCCTGGAAATTGCCAGGGATTACGCTAAAAAATGGATGGAACTCTATTTCAACGGGGAACATTCCTTGCTGGCTCTTGATGAAGAGGGCACTTTCAGTTTAAAATATAACCTGGCTGTCGACGATCTGATCGGTGAGCCCTTATTCGCCAGGGATTTCAAAGAACGGGAACTGGATCATTACCTTACCAAGAAGAACCGGTACGGAATCCCCCTGGACAGCAGGAACACCTACACCAAGACCGATTGGCTGCTTTGGGTCGCCTGCCTGACTGAAAACAAGGAAAAACGCAAGGAAGTTATCGGGATGGTGCATGCTTTTCTTTGTGAGACCGCGGATCGCGTTCCGTTTTCCGATTGGATCGACACCGTGACCGGTGAGCACCTTGTTTTCCGGAACCGGACGGTTCAAGGCGGACTGTTCATGCCCATACTGGTCGACAACAGGAAGAAATGATGAATATGAGGATAGTCCCGGCAGTAAAAAGAATAAAACATCTGGGAGAAAAATTAAACGTCAGGGAAGTCAAATGTTTTGAGGAACTAACGGAGTTTGAACGCGAATTGCTTCGGGGTCACCTCAACCAGGAGTCAGATTTTCAACTCCGCTTCCTCACCGACGGATCCCTGCCTGAACAGGCTTACCGTTTGACGGTTGATTCCCGGGAAGCGAAAATTGCTTCCTCCTCCGCTTCCGGACGCCAATATGGCCTCACCACTTTCGTCCAGCTTTTAAAACAACAGGACGTAAGGAAACTCGAAATTTATGACGAACCTGACTTTCCGATTCGCTCGGTGATGATTGACATTTCCCGGAATAAGGTTCCGAAACTGGAAACTTTGTGCGCAATCGTCGATCAGCTGGCGCTGGCGAAGAAGGCGATCTGCAATTGTATGTTGAGGGAAGGTCGTTCTATTTCGAAAGTTTCCCCGGTTATTATGAGAACAAGGAAGACTTCCTGACCGGGGAAGAGGTTTTGAAATTGAGGGAGTATTGTGAAAAGAGGGGAATCAGCCTCACCCCCAATATGAACTGCTTCGGGCACATGGCGTACTGGCTGAACCAGGATGAGTTTCGGCATTTGGCTTTGAATCGGGATTTCCGGTGGTCCGAAAACGGGCTCCGGGGATATCCGGGGACCTTGGATCCTTTCAATCCCGAGGCGAAGGAATTCGTCTACGCCTTGTTCTCCGACATGCTCAAATACTACCCGGATTCAAAGTATTTCACCATCGGCGGTGACGAACCGTTCGAACTCCTTTTTCCGGAAAAGCATCCGGATGCGGAAAGGATTTATGCGGAATACATGCGGGAGATCGTCTCCCATGTCCGCAGCATGGGCGTCGTGCCGCTGATGTGGGGCGATGTCGCGAAGAGGAAACCGGAATTTTTCGAATATTTCGGCGAAACCGTGTTCCTGGAGTGGGGATACCATCCCGGCGACTTCAGCGATGAGAACTGCGGACTTTACCGAAAGCACGGCAAGGATTTCATCGTCGCCTGCGGAACCTCGCTTTGGAACAGCATCGCCGGAAGAAGCAAGGTGATGTTGGAAAACTGCAGGGAGGCAAGCTTTTACGGGAAGAAACACGGAGCCAAGGGTCTGATGATCACGGATTGGGGCGACGGCGGCTCCCTCCAACAGTTTCCATCCTCCCTTCTGGCCTATTGGATCGGCGCGGCCCACGCCTGGCATTCGGAAAACGTGGTTCTTGCGGACCTGTTTGCGGAGTTGGACGAAAACCTCTTCCGAAACCCCTTGAGCGAAGCCCTCTTCGAACTTGGGAATTACTCGGAATGCCAGGATGAACGCCTGTTCAACCTGACGAAACTGTTCGTCGCTTTCTACGTCCATCAGCTTGACGGAATCAAGGTCGACATCGGCGATTATTCCGACCCCACCGCGATGTTTGCAAGCGACAAGATTTTAAATGCCCGGGAACTTTCGAAGACCGAAGAATTCCTCGTTTCCTGGCAGGATCGTCTGGGGAAACTTCGGGAAGACGAATTCACTCAGGAAACGCGCTTCACCTTCCGTCTGCTCAGCCACGCCTGGAAGTTAAACAATCTCTGTTTGAAATTGAGGAACATCGATGCGAAAGCGGAAGAGGTGCGGGCGCTGATATCCGACATCGATTCCTTGATCTGCGAATACAAGGAAATCTGGTTCCGCCGGAACAAAAAAAGCGACTTCAAATTCTCCGTCGCGAGGATGCAGATTTTGCGTGAAAAATATGAATTCCTGCTGAAAAGATTGGAGCGAGGACCATGGCAGATGTGAAAATGGTTAATGTCAGCAAACACTATTACAAAAACATAGTCGCGGTTTCCGATTTCAATTTGGAAATCAAAGACAAGGAGTTCATCGTCCTTGTCGGGCCCTCCGGCTGCGGAAAATCGACTGTGCTCAGGATGATCGCCGGTTTGGAAGAAATCACGGACGGCGAATTGTATATTGACGGCCTCCTGGCAAATCCGCTTCCCCCGAAGGATAGGGACATCGCCATGGTGTTCCAAAACTACGCCCTTTATCCGACGATGACCGTTTACGAAAACATTGCCTTCGGAATCGAAACGCGGTTTTCCAGACAGGAAGTGGATGAAAGGGTGAGGAGAGCGGCGGAAATGCTCAACCTCACTCCCTTCCTCGCAAGAAAGCCGAAAAACCTTTCGGGCGGGCAGAAACAGCGGGTCGCTTTGGGCAGGGCCATAGTTCGGAATCCCAAACTGTTTTTGATGGATGAGCCTTTATCGAATCTGGACGCCAAACTCAGGACCCAGATGCGGGCGGAACTGATCCGTCTGCACAAGAGTCTGGAGGCGACGACGATTTATGTCACCCACGATCAGACCGAGGCGATGACCATGGCCGATCGGATCGTCGTCATGAGGCACGGCAGGATTCAGCAGGTCGGAACCCCCGCGGAAATCTTTTCGGATCCCGCGAACACTTTCGTCGCAAGTTTCATCGGCATCCCCAGCATCAACCTGTTTCCGGCAATTCTTTCAAAAGAGGGAATTCTGGTTAACGGAGAGTTACATCCCGTCAATTTCCTTTCCGCTCTCAAACCCTATCTGGGAAAACAGGTCCTGGTCGGAATCCGTCCGGACGGCATCGAAGTGGAAAAGAGCGGGGACGGAGCCGGATTCCCGGTCACGCACGTGGAATTGCTCGGAGCGGAGACTTTGGTTTTCTTTTTAATCAACGGCGTGCAATGCGCCGGAGAAGTGCGGGGAATGTCCGATTTCCGGCTGAATGACAGGGTGAAGATTAAAATCAACCAAAATAAACTTTTGTTCTTCGACCCCGAAAGCGAAGAAAGAATCAAATGACTCCCGGAAAATTAGGGAGTCTTTATAATTAATGCGGCTTGTTGGTTGGATTTTTGGGGGTTTTGCGGCTTTTCAATTCCTTCGGAAATTATTGCATAAGGGATGGGGTTATGCTATAATAATAAAGGTGTCGAAACTGGAGGCTGAAAAATGAGCGAGAAAAAGAGAGAGTTTGACGAGAAAAAACTGACGCTGATCGTTGCGGCCGTGGCCTTCCTGGCGATTCTGGTTGTCATCCTCTTCAACATTCCCTGGGGCGGAGACAAAGCCAAGATCAAGAAGGAATATGAAAGCCTGGAAAGCAACGACCATGTTTTTGTCTCGATTACTTACCAAGAACTGATTAGAAAAATCGAAAACAATGAAACCTTCCAACTTTATATCGGTTCCGGAGATTTGCCGCAAGCCAATCATTTCGTCTATGTGGCGAATGAACTTGCAAAGGAACGCGGAATTGACAAAATCTATTACCTGAGGTCTTCAGAACTGTCCTCCCTGGAATTGGATGACATCAAGGGGCGGTCCAGTCACCAACTTTCTCTTCCGACGCTCATGTATTGGATCAGCGACGAAACAGAAAGCGTCGCTCCCTTCATCAGCAGCCTGAAGAAGTTTGAAGACTACCATAGAAATTGGTCAATTCTCTTATCTGAATATTTTGAGGAATGCTACCAATAGGAGAGAAGAAATCAATATGAAGAAAAAGGGATTACGAAACCTCTTCAAGTGGGCAAAACCGCATTTGCCCGAACTCATCGCAATCCTGTTTTTCTCTGTATTGAATCCGTTGTTGTACTCTTTCGTTCCCCAATTTATCAAATACATCGTCGACGTCATTTTCGAAGGCAATCTTACGGAAGGAAGAATCAATCTCCCTTCTTTTTTACTTTCTTTTTATGAAAACTTCGAAAACAAGTTGACCGCCGTGGCGGTGGTCGGGGCGAGCCTCGTCCTCTACCAGGCGTTCAGGGGAATTTTCATGTTTCTGAACGGATACATCAGAGGAAAATTTGCGGAAGGAATTGCTTATGACATGCGCAACAGCATGTTCAGACACATACAGAATTTGTCGTTCACCTATCATAACAACGCCGACACCGGCGACTTGATCCAAAGGTGCACGTCCGATAACGACACCGTGAAGTCCTTCTTGAGCGGGCAGCTGCCCCAGCTTCTCTACATCATCGGTTCGTTCACGTTCGGAGCGGTGCAGATGGCTCTGATCAACAGGACAATCATGCTTGTCACGATGGCAGTCGTCCCGATTTCGGTCACGTCGTCAATCATCTATTTCCACTTCATCCGGAAGAAGTTCGAACTTGTGGAGGAACTGGAAGCGCAGATGACGACCGTTATCCAAGAGAACGTCAACGGCGTGAGGGTTGTAAAAGCGTTCGCGAACGAGGCCCATGAGATCGCCAAGTTCCGGAAAGAAAGCCGGAAATTCGCGGATGAGAACAGGTTCCTCACGAAGTACATGGCGCTTTATTGGGGCTTAAGCGATTTTGTGACCTTCCTCCAATACACGCTCACGATGTCCGTATCGATCTTCCTTGTGCGGGATGGGCTGCTTTCGGCGGGAGACATCATCGCCTGCCTGATGTACATCGGCATGCTGGTCTGGCCAATCAGGGGTTTGGGACGGATCATCGGCGACTTCGGAAAGGCCGTCGTCGCCAGCAACCGGATTGACGAGGTGCTTTCGGTTCCCGACGAATTTGTTGAGGACGGAACCGAGACCCCGGAAGTGACGGGCGCGATTGAGTTCAGGAACGTCTCCTTCCGGTTTCCGGACAGCGAAGTCAACCTGCTCGAGGACGTCTCCTTCACGATCAATCCCGGAGAGACCGTCGCCATCATCGGCAAGACCGGAAGCGGGAAATCGACAATCGCCAGCCTTCTTGTGAGGCTCTTGGAGTACCAGTCCGGAAACATCCTGATTGACGGAGTTGAACTGAAGAAGATCTCCAAGCGCTGGATCAGAAGCAAGATTGGCGTCATCCTGCAGGACCCCTTCCTCTACGCCACGACCGTCTTCGAGAACATCAAGATCGGTTACCGGAAAATCGAACCGGAAAGGGTCTACCAGGTCGCGAAAACAGCCTCAATCCACAACGACATCATGGGTTTTGAGAAAGGCTACGACACGCTCGTCGGCGAAAAGGGAGTGACCCTCTCCGGCGGGCAGAAGCAGCGGATTGCGATCGCGCGGATGCTTTTGATGGATAAACCCGTGGTCCTCTTCGACGACTCCCTGAGCGCGGTCGACACGACCACTGACCTCGCAATCAGGAATGCTTTGAAGGAAAACAACAAGAAACTGACCTCAATCATCATCACGCATAGAATCACGACCGCCAAAGAGGCGGACAAGATCATCGTGCTGGAAAACGGCCGGGTCTCCGCCATCGGCCGCCACGAAGAACTTTCGAGGCTGGAAGGCTTGTACAAGAACCTCTGGGACATCCAGGGGGCCTTGGAAAGCGAGTTCGTCAAGCTTGTAGAAGGGGGGGAGAAGAATGAATAGTTTTGAAGAATTCGACTACTCGAGCGAGAAGTTCAGTTTTGGAATCTGGAAAAAGATCCTGAAACTCGTCTTCAAGCGGAAGAAATACCTTTTCGCGATGTTTCTCTTCGTCACGGGACTCGCCGTCCTGGACACCCTCTACCCCTTGATGAATTCCTACGCCATCAAGACCTTCTTCTCGGAGAACCCCGATTTTTCCAAGACCACCTTCTTCATCCTGGGTTATGTGGGAATCTCCCTGGGTTATCTGATCACCGTCTGGGGCTTCATCCGCATGGCCGGATACTTGGAAATCGAAGTCGGCTTCGACATCAGGAACGAAGCCTTCAGGAAACTCCAGATTCTTCCCTTCTCCTACTACGACAGGACGCCAGCTGGCTGGATCATGGCCCGGCTCACGTCGGACTCGAGGAGGCTTGCGGAAATAATCAGTTGGGGCCTGGTGGACATGGTCTGGGGCTGCTTCACGATGCTCGGAATCCTCATCGTCATGTACATCGTCAACTGGCGCCTGGCTCTGATAATCACCGCGCTCCTTCCGGTATTGATTGCCGCGAGCATCTTCTTCCGAAAGAAGATCCTGAATGCCTATCGGAAAGTCCGGAAGATCAATTCGAAAATCACCGCCTCCTTCAACGAAGGAATCCAGGGGATTAAGACGACCAAGACTTTGGTGATTGAAGAAGACAAGAACGAAGACTTCAACAAACTCACCACGGACATGAAGAAGAACGCCATCAGGGCGGTCATTTTCTCCTCGCTCTTTTTCCCGACGATCCTCGTCCTGAGCTTCATCGGAATCGCCTTCGTCCTCCGCATCGGCGGCGGCTTCATCGTTAACGCGCGTTTCGGCTTCACGGTGGCGACGCTCTACCTTTTCGTGAGTTACACGATGCAGTTCTTCGACCCCGTGATGCAGGTCGCTCAGATCCTCGCGGAGCTGCAGCAAGCCCAAGCTTCGGCGGAACGGATCCTTTCCTTGATTGAAACGGAACCGGACATCAAGGATACGCCGGAGGTTGAAGAAAAATACGGAACGCTCCTCGAACCGAAGAAGGAAAACTGGGAGCCCCTCGAAGGGGACATTGAATTCCGGAACGTCACCTTCAAATACCAGACGGGAGAAACCGTTCTTGAAAATTTCAACTTGAAAGTGAAAAAAGGAACCTCGGTCGCCCTGGTAGGCGAGACGGGTTCCGGAAAGACGACGATCGTGAACCTGATCTGCCGGTTCTATGAGCCCGTTTCGGGAGAAATTTTGATCGACGGCCGGGATTACCGTGAACGTTCGATCGGCTGGCTCCACTCCAACCTGGGCTATGTCCTTCAGACACCCCACCTCTTCAACGGGTCGATTCTGGAGAACATCCGCTACGGCAGGCTCGATGCCTCCGACGAAGAGGTAATCGCGGCCGCGAAAGCCGTCGGGGTCGACGATTTCGTCAAGGACCTCCCCGAAGGCTACGACACCGTAGTCGGAGAAGGGGGCGCGAAGATTTCGGTCGGACAAAGACAATTGATCTCCTTCGCCCGGGCTTTGCTTGCGAATCCCCGGATTCTTATTCTGGACGAAGCGACATCTTCCATCGACACCAAGACCGAGAAACTCGTCCAGGAAGTGATGCTGCAATTAATGGAGGGCAGGACGACATTCATCGTCGCCCACCGCCTTTCCACAATCATCGACGCCGACCAGATTCTCGTCATCAAGGACGGGAAGATCATCGAGCAAGGAAACCACAAAGAATTGCTCGAAAAGAAAGGCGAGTATTACAACCTTTACAAGAATCAGTTCATCAACGAAGGAATCGAGAAATCGATCAGCTGAGAAGGTCCCGAAGGGGGCCTTCTTTTTTGAAATCCTGGTTGTCTTATTGCCGGAAATGGGATATAATTAATAATCAGGGGAGATAAAAGGATAAAATGAAATGCATTTTTATTTATAACCCGAAAAGCGGTAAAGGAAAAGTCAAAAAATGGCTCGGCTACATCAAAGAGCAGTTGGAGACGAAATTCGACCAAGTCGACATTTATGAGACGAAATCCCAGGAAGACACGATCAACGCCGCCAGAGCTGCTTGCGGGAAGTATGATGCTTTGATTTTTTCGGGCGGGGACGGGACGTTCAACGACATCGCCTGCGGAGTCGCGTCCGAACCGGTGCGCCCGGTTCTCGGTTACCTTCCTTCCGGAACCGTGAACGACATCGCGCGGAATCTGCGGATTCCAAGGAACATAAAACGGGCGCTGAAAATCGTTTTGGAAGGGAACACGATCCGTCATGACGTCGGGAAGGTCAACGACTTTTATTTTATGTACGTCGTCGCGACCGGGACCTTCACAGGTTCCAGCTACCGGACGAAACACGATCTGAAGAGGATTTTCGGGCGGATTGCCTACGCTTTTGACGGAATCAGGGAATTCTTGAATCCGATGCTCGCGAAGATCAGAATCAAGTTTGAAGATAGGACAATTGAAGCGGAAACGCCCTTAGTTTTGGTTTTGAACTCAATCAGCGTCGCTGGCATCCCCTTCCACAAAAACGGCCACCTGAACGACGGCAACTTCGACATTGTCATCGTCAAGAAAGGATTCCGGAGGGGGATCTTCAACGTCATCCGCCTGTTCCTGTATGGACTTGTGAGCCTTAGGAAAAGGCGCCTTCTGGATTTCTATCGCGCCAATTCCTTCACGATCGAGACCGAAGGCGAACCCTGTTGGACCATGGACGGACAGGAGGGACCCAAAGGCACAATCCAAATCGAAAACCTCCACAATCACCTGGAAATCTTTGTTCCTTTCCGGAGAAGAAATGCGAAGGCTAAATCCAAGTATTTTAAATGACAGTTGTAATCAAGGCCGGAAAATGTTAAAATATATGGTGAACGAAAGGAGCATGGTCTCACAGCTATGGCGGTAAACAAGGAAGCTCTGGAAATTTGGGAACACGAATTCGGAAACAAGGAATATGCCTATGACTTCACCGGCAAGAAGATCAAACGCAGCGATTACAATGTGAAGAACCAGGTCGGCTGGGTCGTCACCTATTTGAAGCCGCTTGAACTCGGCGGCAAGCCCGATCTCGGAAACGTCATCATCATGCACCACCGCACCTTCGAAGAGAGGGGCAACCAATATCCGACCGTCGTCATCGACAACCAAGTCTACAACATCATCCATGACGAGAAGGGCGACTTCTACTACATCGAACGCGAACTCGGCGACGAGGAGGAAGACGGGGTTCTCTTCTGAAAAAGAAAAACAGAGTTTGAATAAATCAAACTCTATTTTTTTGAAATTGATATATGTGAAAGGGAGAGGAGAAGTATGATAGAAGAATAGGGGATTCTTCGCGCAAGCTTCTTCGCTTGCACCTATATTATGGTCACATATTTCAATTTCTATGCAAAAATTTAAAAAAATTTTGAGGTTTTTTATGAGAATAATAGCGGGGAAACACAAGTCAAGACGCCTGGAAACCTTGCCGGGCTTAAATACCCGGCCGATGCTTGATGCGAAGAAGGAAGCGGTGTTCAATGTCCTGGGCCCGTTCTTCCAAGGCGGAACGGTCCTCGATCTTTTCGGCGGAAGCGGCGCCTTGAGCCTTGAAGCCTTGAGCCGGGGCTGCAGCTTCAGTTACATCGTCGAGCAGGCGAAGGACGCCTTCCAGGTCATAAAGCGGAATGTGGAAGCGCTCGGGGAGGAAGCGAACGTCAGGCTGATGCGTATGGATTATCAGGCCGCTTTGAGTGTGCTGAGGAACGAAGGCGTAATCTTCGATTATGTTTTCCTGGATCCTCCCTATCGGATGAAGGTCCTCGCAGACATCATCGCCTATCTCCTTGAGAACAAGATGGTGAAAAGCGGATCCAACATCATCTGCCAATACCTGAAAGAGAATTTCGAAGCCAAAGAAACCGAAGAATTGGCGATCATCAAGAAGTACGATCACAAGAAAAGCGAACTGACAATCTTTGAAGTCAAATGAAAAAACGGCACTCCGATTCGGGTGCTGTTTTTGTTTCATCTGAAGAAAGGCCAGAGAATGAGGAAAATGATTCCAGAAAAAAGCGACTGAAGCAGGCGGTGGAGGAAAAAGGTTTTGAAAGACAGTTCCTCCTTTATCACCGAGAAAACCTGAAGATGGATGGAGATGCCGGCGAAGGCCGTGGATAAAGAGAAGAGGAGAAGCGTCGGGAAAAGCGCCAAACCGGAGGAAATGAGCGTGTCCAGGGCGA
>Ga0134099_1003950_pt1 | contig 10449 bp, 16 predicted proteins | sample 10_taG_2_FD_105482 | JGI IMG/M metagenome (GOLD analysis project Ga0134099, IMG submission 105482) | Switchgrass degrading microbial communities from high solid loading bioreactors in New Hampshire, USA - 10_41_5_180_A2 metaG | ecosystem: Engineered > Bioreactor > Semi-continuous > Anaerobic >...
AGCCGGCCAAGGCCTCAAAGGGTTGCCAGGAGCGTTCGGCATAGTCCCGGCCAGACGGGAGGCGATGACAGGATGATAATCATACCCGGCCGTCCGGTCCCCAAGGCCCGTCCGAGGCTCGGTATACGTGGTAGGAGGAGCTACATCTACACGCCTGAGTCTACGGTCGAGTACGAGCGAACGGTGGCGCTATTCTCGAGGCAGCAGTACTCAAAGCCGGTGCAGGGGCCGGTTGCCGTGACGGTGCGCATCTACATCGGACGAAGAGGCCGAGGAGACATTGACAACTATCTGAAGTCAATCTTGGACGGGTTGAATGGGGTAGTCTACCAGGATGACAAGCAGGTAGTGCGTCTGGATGCGTGTTTCGTTGCGTGTTCCAAGGGAGAAGAACGGGTCGAGATCGAGGTTGAACAGATGGTTTCGGCACAACAACAAATCGGCAAGGAGGCTGTACATGATGAGTGCGCAGCTGAGACTGTTTGACGATATCAGAGTAGCGCCAGTGCCAGCTCCTCCGGCACCAATCATCGAGGCAAGTACGGGCGATGCCGATATCTGCATCTGCTGTGGATTGCGATACTCGGCCACGCCCAAAGAAGGTTGGGTACACGTGAGGTGTCTGAGAAAACGCAGTGATTGTGTGAGCGAGCCGCTGCTTGACGAAGCATGGGTGCACCCTAACGACATAATGCACCTGTACACGAACAGGAGGACCATATCTTGGGGCTCTGGACCGCACGTGCGTTTGTCCGGTTCGAGCCGTTTTCAGGGCAATGCCTACGTGACCTTCGAGCTTGTCGACCATCGCGAATATAACGACATTCACACCAGATACGTGGTACCGAACTGCGAAAAGTGGCCAGCCCGAGCAAACATCATGGGTTGTACGCCCGAGGAGGCCACGGCACCGTGTTTCAAGACCTCATCACCCGGGCCGGAGCGCATAGCGCCCCGTGTGCCAGTGAGCAGAGATTCCGAGGAGGTAGATGCCGAATGAAGTACACTCCTTTGTTAACAGATACCGAGGTTGCGGCCATCCAGGGTCGTCTCGAACGCACTACTCCTGGACCCTGGAAACAAGGTAAGCAATGGGGAAGTGTTGTGGCCGAGGCCACGCCCGAACTCATCAGACAAACCGGCGTGACTCGGGAGATTGTTGAAGAGTATGGAGGAGTACCAGTAGCCGAGGCTCTGGGCAAGGAGGACCGGGAGTTTGTGATTCATGCTCGTGATGACATTAGTGCGCTTATAGAGGAGCGCAGGTTGCTATTGGCGAGGCTCGCTGAGATGGAGGCAGGAGAATAGACACAGGGCGGAGGAAGGTTTCATGGCGAGAGAGTTCCCAATACGCATGATTGATTTCTTGCTGCACAATCGCCATGAACTGCGGCGCGAGGTTGAGTTGTTGACCGCGCAGCAGAGTGGGAGCATACCCAAGATCCCTCCTCGGGGCGCGACAGAACGAAGGAGTCCTGTTGAGAGGGAAGCTATAAGCAGAGCAGAGTTTACAATGGTGCTGGACGCAGTCGACCGTGCCTGGGATTCGATGTCGCCCGACCTGCGCCAAATCGCTCGGGCCAAGTACGGACGGGCAAAAATGAGCAATAAAGAGATACAAACTCGTTACCATCTGTCGCGCGCTACCGTGTACAGGAAACTTGAGACGATTCGTGCGGTCGTAGCAGGGCGTTTAGCTCTAATCCCTGAAGCAATAATGAGACGTTTTTGGTACTTAATTGAGACTTTTTGGGATGATCTTTTGAGACGAACCTAGTATATTTGCAGTGGGACGTACTGTCCCCAAATCAAGATCCAAACCTGCGCGGTAGGTTCGAGTGAGGCGCCCTGAGGCCGTGAGTGACGAGTACCGGCCAGTGACGGGCGCCTCGATATTCCACGTGGAATGATGCCCCATGCCCAGTCATTCATTGAGGCCTTGTGCTAAGGTGGGCTGCCCGAACCTGGTGCGACCGCCTGAGCGGTACTGCCCACAGCACAAGGCGCACGAGGCACAGAGGGACAAACAATATGACCAGTATTATGACCGACACATACGAGATCAACGGTCGAAAGACTTCTATAACAGCCCCGAATGGGCGGCCGCCAGGCTCATGGTTCTCATCAGGGACAAGTACTTGTGCCAAGTGTGCCTAAGAGAGAAGCGCATCACCCATACCATGACGGTCCACCACATCATTCCGATTCGAGAGGCGTGGGAAAGGCGTCTTGACCTGGACAATATGGAGGCCATCTGTCCTACTTGCCACAACCGCGAGCGCCGCAAGGGGTAGGGGGGTGTTGGAAATTTCGCGGCCGCCCCGGGGAGACCGGGCGGGCACCCTCGCACGCGCAAATTTCCCTTTTTGAACAACTCTCATTAGGCTTGTTTGAAGGTGATTTCCGTGGGCAGAAGAGCTAGACCTGTCGAACTACTCGTCTTGACTGGCAAGAAACATCTCACGAAAAAGGAAGCTGCTGCTCGCCGCCAGGCTGAGGGTGCCTTACGTCCGCCAAGTGCCGGCAAGCAGCTCTACGCACCTCGCTGGTTGAGCAAAGCGGCGCAGAAGGAGTGGCGTCGGGTTGTTGCGCTCATGGCCGACCTCGGGGTTCTCACCGAGGTCGACACTAACACTCTCGCTGTCTACTGCGACGCGGCTGTTCGCTATGCCGAGGCCGCGAAGCAGGTAGAGGAACAGGGCGCGGTCATTGAGACCGAGCATGGCCCACGCCAAAATCCAGCCGTCCTCGTGGCTGAGAAGTACTGGCGCATCATGAACAAGGCTGCCGCTACGCTCGGGCTTGATCCAGCGTCTCGGGCGTCGTTGGCGAGAGCCAAAGCTGCGGAGCAACAGAAAGACGACTTCGACAAACTCTTCGGCACCGGGTCGGGCCGGTGATGAGTCGTGGATCCGGTCACGAAGTACGCCCGTGATGTCACCGAAGGACGCATCGTCGCGGGGCACCTGGCACGCTGTGCCTGCCAACGACACCTCAATGACTTAGAGCGGAGCAAGCAACGCGATTATCCGTGGACTTTCGACCCGACTCGAGCTGAGCGGGTTTTTCAATTTTATCGCTTCTGCCGGCACGTGAAAGGACCTCTTGCCGGCAAATCTATCGAGCTCGAGCCCTGGCAGAAGTTCATTTTAGGCAGCGTCTTCGGTTGGATTGACAAGCGAACCGGCCATCGGCGATATCGCAAGGCCTTTGTCGAGGTTGCTGCGGGAAATGGCAAGAGTACCCTGCTCTCGGGTCTAGCGCTGTATATGCTCCTGGCGGACGGAGAAGAAGGTCCGGAAGTTTATGCTGCTGCGACCAAGGCGGAACAGGCTAGGATCGTGTTTAACGCTGCCCGGCGCATGGCTATCCGGTCGCCGGAGCTTTTACGCCGGCTGGAACCGGCGAAAGCCCGAATAGAGTGCTCGCTCAACGGCGGTGTGTTTAGGCCCCTGAGCCGGGATGACCAGCAGCGCGGAGACGGTCTGGCACCGCATTTGGCTATCATAGACGAGTATCATGCACATGATACATCCGAGATATACGACGTTCTCTCGCAGTCGCTGCCGAAGCGGGCGCAGCCGCTGCTCTTTGTGATCACCACCGCAGGTTACGACCTAGCTGTACCGTGCTACGCGGAGCACCGCTACGCCGAGAAGATACTCCTTGGCGAAATAGAGAACGACGAGTACTTCGCGTACATCGCACAGTTGGACGAGGGCGACAATCCTCAGGATGAGGCAGTCTGGATCAAGGCAAATCCGCTTGTCGCCTCCACCGATTGGGGCCTCCGGCAGCTTCGGGCGTCGCTGAGAGAAGCCCTCGAAGATCCGGGCAAGATGCGGAACTTCCTCGTGAAGAACATGAACATGTGGCTTGACCAGCGCGAAGAGGGCTACATGCCCATGGACAAATGGCGGGCCTGTGCGGCCAGCGAAGATAACCCGATGCCCGACCTTGCCGGGCGGGCTTGTTACATCGGCGTGGACCTATCGGCGAAGATTGACCTGACATCCGTCGCGATAGAGTTTCCCCTCGGCGACGGGCGATTCGCGGTGCTGTCGCACTCATTCATTCCGGCGGAGCGGCTTCAACAGCGCAGGAAGACCGATAAACAGCCGTACGATTCCTGGGTTCGCCTCGGCTGGCTCACGGTTATCCCGGGCGCGGTTGTAGACCAGCAAGCTATCATCGACTGGATTGAGGCACAGGCTGCCGAGCATGGCTGGAAAGTCCGCGAGATATGCGTCGATCCATGGAACGCTACGCAGTTCGCTGTTGAGTTGCAGAAGCGGGGCTTTACGGTCGTTGAAATCACCCAGGGCATCCGGACACTTTCGCTACCGACAAAAGACCTAAGAGAGCGGGTATTGAAAGGACAGATCGTCCACGACGGTAGCCCTGTGATGACCTGGGCGATAGGCAACGCCGTGGAGCGCCGGGACCACAACGGGAACATCATGCTCGACAAAGCCAAAAGCCGTGATCGGATCGACCCCGTAGCGGCGTTAAATACAGCTCATGCCCGAGCGATGCACCACGAGGTGACAAGCAGCTATGACCCGAACAAGTATGCGACAGAGGACGTTCTTTCTAAGATTTGGGGATAAAATTCGCGGCTGGCTTCGTCCGCGCAACCAGGCTACTAGCGTTAAGTCTGCAGGGCTAAACGACCCTCAGCTGCTCGAATGGCTCGGCATTGACCCGGACGAGATTGCTGTCCGGGGCGAGAAAGGCCTTCGCGAGGCGACCGTTTACGCTTGCGTCAAGATACTGAGCGAGGCCGTCGCCAAGTTGCCGCTGAAGGTCTACCGAGAAGGACCTCGCGGTGCTGAGAAAGCTACTGACCACTATCTCTATCCGCTTCTGAAAAGCAGGCCGAACCCGTACATGACCGCCTACGACATGTTCAAGGCCGTCGAGGTGCAACGCAACCTGCACGGCAACGCCTTCATCGTGCCCGAGGTGGTTCAATCCGGCCCGGACCGAGGCCGAATTCGCTGGCTGTGGCCGGTTGATGCCAAGGCGGTCGAAATTTGGGTTGACAATCGTGGCCTGTTCGAGGCCAAGAATCGAGTCTGGTACATCGTGCGCATCAATGGAGACGAAGTTCGGCTTCGGCCGGACGAGGTAATTCATCTCAAAGCTATGACACTTGATGGTATCGTCGGTGTGAGCCCGCTGCAATATTTGCGCTGGCTTGTGGAATCCGGGGCTGCCGGCACGCGCCATATCCGGGATTTCTTCAAGCAAGGCCTTCAGGTCAAGGGAATAGTACACTACACCGGCGATCTCAGTCCGGAGGCCGAACAGGTCTTCCGGGAGCGCTTTGAACGCATGGCTGCGGGGCTCAAGGCAGCGCACAGGGTGGCTCTCCTGCCCATCGGTTACCAGTTTCAGCCGCTGGAGCTGTCCATGACCGACGCGCAGTTCCTGGAGACGGCACAGTTGACAGCTCGGCAAATCGCGAATGCCTTCGGTGTCAAGATGCATCAGCTCAACGACTTGAGTCGAGCGACCCACACGAACGTGACCGAGCAGCAAAAAGAGTTCTACCAAGACACCCTACAGTCAATTTTGACCTCTTATGAGCAGGAACTGACGTATAAACTCTTTACTCCGAGCGAGATCGAGCAGGGCTACTACGTGAAATTTAACGTCGATAGCATCCTGCGATCCGACATTAAGACTCGCTACGAGGCTTACCGCATCGGCATCCAGGGCGGCTTCCTGAAGCCGAACGAAGTCAGGGCTTGGGAGGAGCTGCCGGCAGAGCCGGGCGGCGATGTGCTGTTAGTGAATCAAGCCATGACTCCGCTAACGAGTGTGGCTCCAAGCAAGCCAAGACAACCGTCTGGAGGCGATACAGATGAAGAATAAACCGTTCTGGCAATGCAGACTGGCGGCGGACACCGGCAAGAAAGCCGGTGAACTGCTTATATACGGACCGATTGGCGACCAGACTTGGTTTGGCGATGAGGTGTCTCCGAAACAGTTCCGTGAAGATTTGCAGGCTTTGGGCGACATCGAGGAGTTGCGGGTTTATATCAACTCGCCTGGGGGAGACTTCTTCGCTGGCAACGCGATTTACTCCATTCTGAAGCGTCATAACGCGCTCAAGGTAGTGTACGTAGACGGCCTTGCTGCCTCAGCAGCGTCTCTCGTTGCGATGGCTGGGGACCTCGTCATTATGCCAACCAACGCTCTCATGATGATACACAACCCCTGGGCGGTTGTGACCGGAGATGCGAATGTGCTCCGCAAGGTTGCTGACGACTTAGATCTCATCAGAGAGAGCATGATCGCAGTTTACTCGGGCCGCACAAAGCAGTCTAGGGACAAGATCATCTCGATGCTAGACGCGGAGACGTGGATGACCGCGAAAGAAGCCGTGGCTCTCGGGTTCGCTGATGAGATCGAGGAAGCGAAGAAGGTAGCGGCGTCCCTGAACGGGACAAAGGTAGTAATCAACGGCGTCGAAGTTGACCTCACGCAGTACCGGAATGCCCCCGACCTTGGGCGGATAGCCACGGTCCGCGCCGGCGTCTCGCCTGAGGACGTGTCCGATAAGTTAGCCCCAGAAGATACGCCGTGGGAGGCCCCGAATCTTGAGGACTTCACGGACAAGTCTTGGGACGAGCTGACCGACGCCGAAAAGCGGCGTATCGCTGGGCATTATGCCTGGGCCAGGACCATGCCGCCGGAGGCCTTCGGTGATCTGAAACTACCGCACCACCGACCTTCTGACGGGGCTGTGGTCTGGCGCGGTGTGGCGAACGCTGCGGCCCGACTTGACCAGACGGACCTGCCAGCCGAAGATGTGCCGAAAGTTCGCAGGCATCTTGCAAGACACTACTGGCAATTTGAGCGGACTCCACCCTGGGAGGACGCTCTTGACGATAAGCTCCGGCTCTTGGGCCTGGAGCTCGAGTTACTACACGGAGGTCGATGAGAATGATAAGGGAACTCAGGGATTTACAGATGAAGCTCGCCGACGCTGAGCAGAAAGCCAGGCTCGCAATTGGCGAGGGGAACGTCAACGCAGCAGAAAAGGCGATGGAAGAGGTCAGGGCGCTTAGGAAGCAGATTGCCATGCTGCAAGAGCTTGACGCTGAAGATCGGCGGCAGGCGGCCGGCCTGACCGTAAAGGACGCGGCCGATCTTGAAGAGGAGTACCGGAGGGTATTTCTGGCTGCGATCCGGCGCAAGGGGCTGTCTGCAGACGACCTAAGCATTGCAAACGAGTACCGCAAGATGGTTTTTGCCGTCATGCACGAGGGCGGCGTGACCGGTGACCCCGGCGATGCTGGCCTGCTCGTGCCTCAGGATCTCCAGACCAGGATCAACCAGATTCTGCGCGACATGCCGGACCTGACACAGTACGTTCGGGTGGAGCGCGTGAGCACCCTGAGCGGCAGCCGCGTCCTTGAGGCCGACGGGGACATGACCCCGCTGGTCGTAGTCGACGAGTACGGCCAGATTCAGCCCATGGACGAACCCAAGTTCACCAGCGTGCCGTACAAGCTGGTCAAGCGGGCGGGTTTCCTGCCCATCACCAACGAACTCCTGGCCGACAGCGACCAGAACATCATGGCGTACCTGGCGGACTGGATCGCCCGCAAGGTGCTGGTGACACACAACACGCTGATCGTGACGCTGCTCGACACGCTGAGCGCCAGCCCCCTGGCCGACTTGGATGCCATCAAGAAGGTACTGAATGTCGACCTCGACCCGGCCATCAGCCAGAGTGCGGTCATCATCACCAACCAGGACGGCTATCACTGGCTCGACACCCAAAAAGACAGCATGGGACGCTACCTGCTGGCTGACGACATCACCCAGCCTGGTCGGAAGCTGCTCTTCGGGCGGCCGATTCAGCCTGTGAGCAACCGCTACCTGCCGTCCCGAGTCGATCAGACCGAAGGTAAAACCTACGCGCCCATCTATATCGGCAACGGCAAGCAGTTCGCCGTCTGGTTCACCCGCGGGACCTACGAGCTCGCTTCCACCCGTGAGGGTGGAGAAGCGTGGCGTCGTGACAGCACCGAGCTGCGCATCCTCACCCGCGACGACCTAAGGCAGTGGGACGCCGCTGCGATGGTGAAGGGCGAGCTAGATGTAACTCCGGCGGTGTGATAGGTCATGGTCAAGCTACGAGTGATTTATGGGTTCCGTGATCTCGAGGCCGGTGTTCACCGCAAACCCGGTGAAGTATTCGAGGCTTCTGAGGCCCGGGCGCGGGTGATTTTGGGGGCTGGGGTCGCTGAGGTTGTGGAGACGACCGATGAGGTGGTTTCGGCCACCGCGCAGAAGACGGACGTGGACAAGCGGCGGAGCAAGACCAAGAAAAGGTGATTTGAATGCTCACCCTGAGCGAAGTAAAGCAGTGGCTCAGGCTGGAGGAGAGCGATACCGCAGAGGACGCTCTCCTCCAGTCGCTTATCGACACGGCCACGGAGTATGTGCGCAACGCGGTGCCTTCGGGCATGACCCTAGACGGGAATCCCATCGCGGGGCTGTTGGTCCGGGTTCTGGTGGCCGACTGGCACGAGAACCGGACCTCTATCGGTCAGGTAAGGCCGGAGATGCTGCCGACGGTTCGCGTTCTTGTGACCCAGTTACAGTGTGCTTATCCGGTCGTCGAGACGGTCTGGCTGCCTGACGCTACGGCGGGAGTCGAGTACTATGTCGCCTTGCGGGCAGGGGGAGGCGTGCCGCCTTATGTCTGGAGTGTAGAGAGCGGCTCATTGCCGGACGGTCTCGACCTTGATCCCGATACGGGAGTCATCAGCGGAACCCCAACCGTCGCGGGCGACTTCTCGTTTGCGGTGCGGATCACCGACAGGAGTGTTCCTGCAAAGACAGCCAGTCGGTTACTTGCCCTCAAGGTGGTGGAGGCGTCGTGAACATCGGGGACCTCCGGCACCGCATCACCCTCCAGGAGTGTGTCTCGGGGCAGAACGAGGCCGGGCAGCCCATTCAGGAGTGGCACGATGTTGCCACCGTGTGGGCTGCAATAGAACCTCTCCGTGGTAGGGAGTACTGGGCAGCCGCTCAAGTGCAGTCCGAGGTGACTACCCGCATCCGAATCCGCTACCGGTCCGGCATACGGCCGGATATGCGGGTGCTGTACGGAGGGCGGGTTTTCATCGTTACTGCGGTTATCGACCTCGAAGAACGGCACCATGAACTGCAGCTCATGTGCAAAGAAGTGACTTAGATGGCCAGAGGGTTCACGATCGAAGTTGAGGGGCTGGACGAAGCTGTGCGCCGGGTCCAGTCCCTAATGTATGCCCTCGAGGCGAAGGACGTTGAGAAGGTTCTCGAAAAGGGCATGCGAGAGGTTCGCGACGAGGCTAAGAGACGGGTGCCGGTGAGGACAGGTCTCTTGAAGAGCGCGATCAAGGCGCGTATAGGGAAGAGGCGCGGGAGATTCGTCGCCAATGCGTTCGCGGCCGTCGACTACAAGAAGGCCCACCATGCCTACCTGGTCGAGTATGGCACCCGGCACTCTCAGGCGAAGCCCTACTTTAGGCCGGCCTGGGATAGCAAGAAGGATCAGGTAAAGAAGCAAATCGAGGAAGACCTGCGGAAACTGCTGGAGGGGGGCCTGCGATAGATGGAGTTCTTGGAGGTTTCTGTTCGGGCTCATCTGATGGCGGATCGAACCGTCTTGGAACTCGTGGACACTCGCCTCTACCCTGGAGCCCTTCCGCAGAGAGTAGTCTATCCAGCGATTCGCTACCAGCGTGTTGATACGGTTCGAGTGTACAGCAAAGCGGGCTATGAAGGCGATTCGCGACCGCGCCTACAGATTGACTGCTGGTCTCCGAACTATCTCGAGGCGAAGAGGTTGGCCGAGGCAGTGAGAACTGCTATGAGCCGATACCCTTACGCTGAATGTGTGGACGAACAAGAGGCATATGAACATGAGCCTGAGCCGGCTCTTTACCGCGTGGTTTTGGATTTCAGGATTTGGCACCGAGAGGAGTGACCGAGCATGGCTACCAAAGGTGTAGATATCTTGATTCTGGTGGATACCGGCACGGAGGGTACTCCGCAGTGGACGCCCGTTGGCGGCCAGCGTGGGGCGACCTTGAGCGAAAGCCGCGAGACCATCGACGTAACCCACAAGGCATCCGGTGGCTACAAGGAATATGAGTACGGCATTGGCGAGTGGACCATCAGCTGCGACGGTGTGTATATCCCCGACGATATCGCGTACAAGGCCCTGCAAGACGCGCTACGTCAGAAGAAGAAGATCAAGGTGCGGTGGCAGGAAGGCGGCAATGATACGTTCGAAGGAACCGCCCTGGTGATTTCCCGAGATCTCGAGGGTCCGTACGACGGCGAATCGACATACAGCATGGAGCTTCAGGGCACCGGTGCGCCTACGGAGCTTCCGGAGTAGGTGACCGCATATGCCCAAACATGTGAGCGTCGAACTCG
>Ga0134099_1003951_pt1 | contig 10445 bp, 9 predicted proteins | sample 10_taG_2_FD_105482 | JGI IMG/M metagenome (GOLD analysis project Ga0134099, IMG submission 105482) | Switchgrass degrading microbial communities from high solid loading bioreactors in New Hampshire, USA - 10_41_5_180_A2 metaG | ecosystem: Engineered > Bioreactor > Semi-continuous > Anaerobic >...
ATGACCTCCTCTACTTTATTTGTTTTGTTTTGTTTCCCTAATAAAGTAGAAATCATATCGTGGTTACTTTTGTCAATTAGCCTCCACGAAATTTACACCACTACTTGAGACTATAACATTTTTTCCGTTCCTGTTCTATTAAATTGAAAATTAATACATCAGCGTTAGGATGTTTTTTAAATTCGTTTTCAACTATTTGGGGATAACCATCAACATATACTAAATCATCATCGGCAAAAAGACAATAATCAGCATCAGCTCGCATTAATGCATTATTCCGATTTAAACCAACACCTTTTTCTGCAAATGATATAAATTTGATATTGTATCCATTATATGTAAACTCTTCAATCTTATTAAAATCACATTGATTTGATACAATGGCATCAGACTGAATATTCATTTTCTTCAGCAAACTATGATCTGTCTGATTCATTGTAGCTATTAATACCTGTACACTCATCAAATTCCCCACACTTTCTTTTAAGCAAATAACAACATACGCTTTATCTTTTATTTGTTATTATTTAAAAAGTTTTCTCAATTTTTTCCTCTAATATTTTAAAAATTTCAGAATACGTTTTATTTCTATCAAATTTATCCTCTGCCAATTTCCTACTATTTTTTTTCATTATTTTTCTTATATCCGCATTATAATACAATAAAAGAATTTTATCTGCTAAATCCTCAGCATTGTTATTAATGCAATTAAACCCTATACCATATTTTCTAACTATTTCTTTGTATTCTTCTGATTCCTGGGTATTCAACACTGGCAATCCCGCTGCTGAATAATCTGCATGTTTATTAATAATACTTTGAGCAGCACCATGTGTAATCGGGTTTACTGCAACATCACATTCTGTTAAAATACTGACCATTTCGCTATAATCCAATCTACCTGTGAATATAGTTTCTACACAATTTTTTTTTGCATAAACTTCAAACTTCTCTTTTAAAGGCCCATCTCCCATAACAATAAATTTTATATTATTAATTCCTTTACTACGTAAAATTTTTAATGCATCAATAACACAAACCAGATCATAACTATGCCCTAATGTACCTACATACGCGATCCAAAACTCATTTTTAGGTTTACGGATACGTTTTTCAATATTTTTTAGTTTGTCAAATTGTTCTAAGTTTGTGCCCAAATATACAATATGGGCTCTTTTTACTTTTCTATTTACCCTTAAAGCTTTTTCGGCATATGTTTCAGACACAGCTATAATTTCGTCTGCTGAGGAATAAATAAAATTCGCTGTCTTTTGCAACGGAAAAAACAATAAATTACTTACTATTGGAATATTAAACACCATTTTAAATGCATCCGGCCAAATATCCTGAATATCTATAATGAATTTAATATTATTTTCTTTCGCGTATTTCGCCGCAATTTTAGCTACACTTAGTGATGGAACAGCACAATAAATTAAATCCGGTCTTGATCTATTTTTTAAGTATTTTTTTAAGTTCTTTCCCATAATATAATGACTAAAAAGACGCTTTAAAGAAATATTCTTTTTATAGCCTGGTTCGTAAACCATGGTAAGTTTATAATCCACAGTTTTTTCTAATTGCGAACGAGAAATTTCTCTTTGCTTTTTAGTTTTATGTGAAAAACTAGAAGTAACTACTTCAATATTTATATCCCTTTTATTTAATTTCTGCGCAATATAATGAAATCTCCCATTTCCCTTTTCACCGGGAATCTGAGTAAAATGCGCAATTATTAATATATCCTTCATAAGTTACCCCTCCTCAAAATCATAACCTCATTGTATTTCATCATATAAATATTTTCTTCATAGTTACCGATATTAACGTCATTTACTTTACCCATGATATTATTGATAATCATTTTAGGAATATTTACACCACATTCATATGCATGCGGATACCCGCCTCCAAATCGAGGATTAACTTCAGAAATGTAATATTCATCATTTACCTTAAAAATATCAATATCAATAACTCCTCTAAACCCTGCTTTTTTTACAAACTGTTGAAGCAAGTCAAACAAATTGCCGTTCTTTACTGAAATTGATTTATCTGTTTCTCCTGCCCTCATTTTTATTTTTCTTTTTGTAAAAATAGTAACTGTCTCACCAGATATCATATCAACATAAACATCGGCACCATACTCTTCACCATCCATAAATTCCTGTATCATTAAATTGTTATAACGTTTAAATAAGATTTCAACCTCTTCTTTACAATATACTTTATTAATGTTAAAACTTGCACTCCCAGTAATTGGTTTAACAAACACAGGATAATTAATAATTCCCTCTTTCACATCTCGATAAAATTCTTCCTTGTTTATGTAGCTTTTTGGAGTTTTAAAATTATTTTTAATCAAGAATTTATACATGAAATATTTATTAAAACACAATTCAACTTGGTTAAACTCTGATATAATTGGAAGAACTCCAATTGATAAAAATTCATTTTTGTGCTTAGCTAATGTACTTAATTCAGGATCTATAAGAGATAAAATTCCTTTTACATTATTTTCTTTGCAGATTTTTAAAATTTTATCTAAGTATTTTTCATCGTGTATTTTGGGTACAATAAAATGCCTATCCGCCTCATATAAAGCAGGCGCTAATTCACTACAATCAGCAGCTATGACTATTCCATTACCATTTAGTTCTTTTTTGAAATATTGAATAATTTTATTTCTTATTCCACAACTCAAAACTAATATATTTATAGAATTCATTTTAATATAACTCCCCTCGCCTTATAAATAATAATTTTAACCATTTCAACTATCTAAATTTGTTAATAAAAATAATTAAAATTTACTTACTTATTCTGCCAAAAAAATTTTATCCAAGGTTTAAGATAGCTTTTTTACAACCAACTTCGTATGCAATAACAGCACAAGCTGCTGCATCATACCCCTTAAATAGTTGTTACAAAATCGTATCTAATTTTCCTACTAGGTGATTGTGCATTCTTTACCAATTTTATAAGCGTTTGTATAAAATGTTGTCCGTAATCTTCATAATTTTTCTTCACAATTTTTGAAAGGTTTTACTATTCTTTTACGTAACTCTATAATTTCAAAGTTTTTATTAACTAAAATGTTACAATAATAGTGATATAGTTTATAATTCCTTTTAATATTGGAATTATAATCAGCTTAATAATTTAAATAATTTGGATCTAATTCAGAATTAGACATATATAAAAGAAAAAGCAAAGAATTTTATATAATAAAGACATCTTTTTCTTTTATGCTATACAACCTTTCAAGCATATGACTTGGGGTAATAAATATAATTCATTATTATAATTATATAATAATTTGCCTCCAGATCCCATAAAAAATCATGATTTCTCAAATTCACCTAAATTAAAATCTCCATCCCAAGCCCCTTCGAAAAAGATTTTCAAATGTTTCAATTCCATATCCATGATATACATGAATATCCATTGAATTATACAAAACTATAGCGCACCACGCCAATTTAGGTAAATCAGGTAAAGAATGATATCTAAATTTCATAAAAATAATTCTCCAATCTTATCAAAAAATAAAGGTGTACCTCCTGTATGTATAAATAAAATATTTTTACCTCTTATATTATTCTTTTTAATATATTCTTTCATTCCCCAGAAAGCTTTACCAGTATAGGTTGTATCCATAGGAATACCGTCTTTCGTTAATACTTCTTTTATAGTCATTAATATATTCTTATTATACATTTCATACCCATCTAATACATAATCATCAATAAACTCGATTGATTCATTAGTTATACAATTTACACCTATACTCTTCAAATATTCGTTCACACTACTAAGAACAATCTGTTCCCCATAAGGATTTCTTCTAGCTATGCTTATTCCAATAATTTTTCTATTATCACCATGGATTATACTACCGCATACAAGACCTGCCTGGGTAGTTCCTGTACCTGAAGCATGGAATATGTAATCGAAGTATACTCCTTTATTTTTCTCATAATTTTTAATCTCATTATAAACATCGACGTATGCCTTTGTACCTAGATTACCATGTCCACCACCTTGAATAAAATAAGGATTATAACCTAAATTTTTCAGTTCACTCATTTTTTTTTCAATAGTATTCTTAACTTCAGATATTTGGCAGTAAATTATTTCAGAATTAAATAACTTCATCATCAAACTGTTATAAGTTGTTTTATTTTTTTCTATTGGTGAAATAACAACACAACGTAAGCCCTTAGCTGCTGCAAGATTAGAAATTACTCTACAATGATTTGAACTGCTGCTCCCATAAGTAACGACATAGTCAGCATTTTTTGATAATGCGTCTTCAAAAAAAATCAAAGCCTTCCTTGCTTTGTTACCGCCAAAAGATATGGGAAAAAGATCTTCACGTTTTATATAGAAATCATTTTCATTCAAGTTTTCACTTAGCCTTTGAATGGGCGTTGGTATATATTCTTTATAATCATTTTCAAATTGCATTTAATTGAGCTCCTTCGTTTTTGTAATCTCTAGCCAATAATCCATAAATAAATCTATCAACTTTACGGTTATTATAAATTAAATCCTCTTTTAATAATCCCTCTTTCTTAAAACCAACTTTTTCAAAAAGCTTTTGAGCAGAAATATTATCCACTTCGATATATATATATAAATATACTTTATTAAGATTAAGTTCATTATAAGCTATATCAAGTAAAAGTTTTGTCGCAGTATATGCCACACCTCGTCTTTTATATTCACCTTCTCCCACACAAATATAAAATTCAGCTTTCTTATTTATCTGATCAATATTTAATAATCCAATCAAACCAACTGGTTTACCATTATAAGTTATTGTAAAATCTGCTCTATCTGCTCTATCCTTGATATTTTTATACCAAACTAAAGTTTTCTCCTCACTAAGAGGCAGATCGTAATGCAAGTATCTGTTATTATTTTCATCGTTAATCCATTTAACTTTATAAGGTATATCTTTTTCTTCAAACTTTCTTATATTTATCTCCATAATCTCTCACCATTCAATCAAATTAATGCATATATTCGTTATTTGGTTTATAATATATATTTTCTCTTTTTAAAATTTTTAGAAAAGTCATAAGTAAAATCTTAAAATCAAGCCAAATACTAAATTTTTCAACATACTCAACATCAATACGAATTCTTTCATCCCACGGTACTGAGTTTCTTACTATGACTTGAGCTAACCCTGTTATACCTGGTCTCATTTCAAACCTTTTTTTCTGTTCATTACTATAATCCGCATATTTGTATGGGTGATATGTAACAGGTGGCCTTGGACCTACTAAACTCATATCACCTTTTAGAACATTAAACAATTGTGGTAATTCATCTAAACTCGTGGCCCTTAAAAACCGGCCTATTTTCGTAATTCTATAATCATTCTCACTATTTATAAAAAGGCCATCTCCTTCTTTCTCTGCATTTACTATCATAGTTCTAAATTTTATTATTTTAAAGGCTTTACCATTTTTCCCAAGTCTATCCTGAGTAAAGAAAACTGGACCTGCAGAAGTTACTTTAATTAGTATTGCAATAATTATCATCAATGGCAGAGTTAATATAATACCTATAATACTGGAAACCACATCAAAAATTCTTTTAATACAAAGTTCAATATCTCTCATTTTACTTCCACAACCTCTTTATAATATCACATACCCTATATAACTCATCATCAGTCATTTTTGTATCACTCGGGAGACAAACCCCTTTTTCAAAAATTTTATTCGAAATACCTGAACCAATAAAGTCATGTTTATTAAAAACAGGCTGCATATGCATTGGCTTCCATATTGGCCTGCTTTCTATATTTTCATTTTCTAGCGCAAGAATAATGTCTATTGGTTTTATACGACCATTTAGTGTTATACAGGTAAGCCAAAAATTGGGTTCATTCCAATTATTTACAGGCATGAACTCAATACCTACAAGCCCATTTAGCTCACGTTTATAAAATTCAAATATGTATTTCTTTTTTGCAATCCTTTGATCCAAAACTTTTAATTGACCTCTTCCAATTCCAGCGACAATATTACTCATCCTGTAATTATAGCCTATCTCACTATGCTGATAATGCCTTGCTTTGTCCCTTGCCTGAGTAGACCAAAATCTGACCTTAGAAATTCCTTCTTCATTATCAGAAACTAACATTCCACCACCGGAAGTGGTTATAATTTTATTGCCATTGAAAGAAAACGCACCATATTCACCAAATGTACCTGTATATTTTCCTTTATATTTCGTTCCTAAACTTTCAGCTGCATCTTCTATCAGAGCAACATTATGCTTCCTGCAAATTTCAATTATTTTGTCCAAATCCGCAGATAAACCATATAAATGAACAACAATAACAGCCTTTACATTGGGATATTTTTTAAATGCCGTTTCAAGAGCTTCAGGATCCATGTTCCATGTTTTTAAATCACTATCTATAAAAACCGGAACTGCATTTTGATATATTATTGGATTAGCTGTACCAGCAAAAGTTAATGACTGGCAAAAAACAATATCACCTTTTTCCACTCCTGCTGCCTTTAGTGCCATATGTATTGCCGCAGTACCGGATGATAATGCAACAGAATGCTTTGCCCCTATTTTTGCCGCAAATTCTTTTTCAAAATTATCAACATTTGGGCCCAGTGGTGCAATCCAATTTGATTCAAATGCTTCTTTAATGTATTCCATTTCGTATCCTTCATCACTCATGTGAGGTGATGATAAATAAATTTTTTTTTCTTTAATCAACAGACATCTGCCTTTCTCTTTTAATATTTTTAAATACATTATTTCATTTCCTTAATAGTTATACTTTCTATAACGCAACTTCTTTCAAAATATATTCTGAACTGATTTCCGTTATCATCTGGTTTATTTTCAATTAATATCTCACCTATATATTTATTTCCTTCTTTATTTAACTGTTTAGCTTTCGACATTATTCCTATAAAAGAAAAATAAATTTGCCCACCCGTGCTATTATCCTGAGTTTTTATTTCGATTATATATGTTTTTCCCTCGACCAGTTTTATAGGATAACGGGTATATAAATATAAATAAGCTTCTTCTGGAGTCTGAACAGACAAATTATCATTATTAATAGAAATATTCAATGTTTCCTGGTTACTTATCATCCATTGATCCGGAATATTATCACTGTTAACATCCATACTAAAAATGCTGTAGTGTAATACATTGTTAACGTCATATAATTCTTCTTCATTATCAAAATTATCCTGTATAAATTTTATAGTTTGCAGTAACTTTATTGTTTCATCATTTAAAACAAAAGGATTCATATTTTTAAAATTTACATTTTTAACTTCATCAATAACATTTAAACCTTCCGATATATATTTTTCAGCCTTGTCATATTCTCCATTATTGAAATACTCTTTCATCAATTGATAATATACACTAACCTTGGAATGCCATAATGAAGGCTCAAACGGGAAATAACTTATTGCCCTATTGAGATAATCTATACCTTTGTCTATATTTCCTGTTTTAAAATAAAAACTGGCTAATGAACTGCATAAGTACAAATTATTTTCAGCCATATTCTCAACATTTTTTAGATATATTAATGCCTCTGAAAACTGTTTTTGAAAAATATTGAATTCTTCTTTTGAAATACTATCTCCGATGTTTTCGGCTTGTTTATAAATATCATTTTTCACGAACAATATATCAATTAAACCAGCTTTGAGCTCTGCCCTGTTTGGCATTGGGTTATAACCTATAACATAAGTTTCATTAAATTTATCCCATTTAATTGCCTTTTTCATTTTATTAATCGCCGCTTCAATATCATTATTTTTTAAACTTTCAAAGGATTGTTTTGCAAAAGCGGAAGCTATGGAAAAGGACGAAGAAAAATATAACGCTGCGAATGAAGTTATAATAGTAGCAAATAATAAATATTTTTGATATCTACCCACTTTAATATTATTTTTTCGTTTTTTATCTCCAACAGATAAATTCAATCTCATTGACCCTGAATTATCAATTAACTCTCTGTTAAATAAAGCAATTAATGCCCAATATAGTAGTAATATTGAACTTTCCGCAAAGTCAAAGTCGATAAAAGAATGCAGAAACAAATAAGCTATGGCTGTAATAATTAGTGCATATATAATGATATTATTATTCTCTTTTTTCTTATGATATTTACCATAACAAATTGCAATGACAATTATAAAACCCACTAACACAATAATGCCCAAAATTCCTGTTTCAATAGCTACTTGCAATGGATAATTATGTGCTTGGTTACTTGTATAGTTAAATGACTGATACTTTCTGTAAAGATAGCTCCATGCACCTCCGCCAGCACCTAAAAACCAGAAATCCTTAAATATTTTAAATCCATCTTTATAGAAAATAATCCTTGATAATAAACTTTGCTGTAATAATATATTTTGAAATCTCGATACTAAACTATCTAAGTTATATTTATGTTTAAGTATTACATTTTTTACTACTTTTCCTGATTCTTTATCAATAATAAGTGCTTTATTTACTGTTGCACTGGTACCGGAATAATACACCACAAAATTAATATTTACCAATTTAGTATCTTCTTCTGTATTAAATGACAAACTTAATTTTTCAAATCCATTTGTTGCAGAATAGTCGTTCCTAACAACCTGATTTCCGCCACCAAACAATATGTCGCTTAAACTTTTATTAGTTATTCTTACAGAAAACGAGTACGGTTTCTCCTCTTTCATTTTTCCTTCAGCCTCAAACTCCAGTGTATATTCTTTATTAGGTTCTAATGCTACATCTTTTGAAACCGATATTCCTCTATCAACTGGGGAATCAATTAATGATAATTCTGCAGGAATAGATGAATTAACTGCATAATACATTCCTGCAGTTACCGCAATCGCAATAAGCAGTATTAATAAGACGTATACTTTCCAATTAACTTTCTGCAACAAATTACCAATATATTTTACTAAAATGCTAATTAATACTGTTGCCAGTAATCCTGAAATTAAATATAAAAGTGCTTTTTTATTTAGCACATCTGCGGATAAATAGTTCGATATCAACAGTGATGTAATTCCTGCGGGTAAACATAATAATATAGCATGCACTAATGTATTTACTCTGTTGCCTTTTTGTGTTGCAATGAACAAAATTATTAGAGCTACAGGAAAGAGTAGTTGCGCTCCACGGCTTTGTGTAAGCATAAAAGTAGTAAACAATATAAAGGAAAATGAGCTAATTAAAATTTTTTGCCATAATTTCTCATAATACATGAGTAATCCAATTGCAATAAAATAAACAGCCATTAAATAGGCTGCCAGAGCATTAGGATACTGTAATGTTGAATGTATTCTGTTACCTTCAAACAAACCAAAGAATAAATTTCCTTCTACACCTAAAATATTGAAGAATCTATTTAATATTCTTACTAAATTACCACCAAATGCAGCATCGAGGCCAATAATCGAAACACCAACGGCAGAGATTATTATTGTCCACAAAAATAATAATTTGGTTTTCAGATTGTCGGCTAAATCTGAAATCATGTAAAATACTGCAAAATACATGCAGTATTTAAGCCATTCTGTTATTGCGGAACGGGTATGTACTGCAGCAAATATGGATAAGAAATAAACAATTACGAAACCTAGACTTACATAGTCAATCGGTGTTTTAAAAAAGGTAAAATCAGCTTTAAGCCATTTATAAATCAGGAATATTATAAATGTTATAAATACAATTATTTGTGTAGGTAATACGTGTTTTTCAAAATATAACCCCTGAAGGTATGGGGGATAGAAAAGGATAACTGTTAAAACTGAAATTAAAAATAATCTTAACCGGCTAATTAAACTTTCTCTCTGATAACTTTTTATGTTATTCTTCCTATTTTTACTCATATTTAGTCCTCTATTTCATATTACTAGTAATCAAAATATGGAATGAAATAAAAGGACAAAGCAGCATTCTGTTATGTCCTTTCGTCTAAATCATTATTAAAATTATTTTATCTCTTGCTTACTTTCTGTATTCTTCCAATAGTATCTCAGTATCACTGCAAATACACCAGCCATAATACCTATCGCAAAGGCTATAGCCATATTTAACAGTATATTCATTCCTGTTACCATTTCAGCAGGTGCTATTTGTCTAATACTTCTGCCATACTTGTATGAATAATAATCATCAAGTGTATCATTTGCTGTATTTATTAAATCAGACATTTTTGTTTTTATAATTTCTATTAAATTATCAGCTTCTTCAAGTATACTCGTATTGTTAGCTTCTGTAACTGCCTTTAAACGCTCAATTTCATGTTTATAGTAATCTATTTCATGTTTAATGTTCGCAGCTTCAACACTTGCGTTTATTGCTATTTCAGCAAGTGTATTATAATATGAACCCGGGTTTTCGGTTTTTATTTCATGGCCTATAACATC
>Ga0134099_1003960_pt1 | contig 10421 bp, 10 predicted proteins | sample 10_taG_2_FD_105482 | JGI IMG/M metagenome (GOLD analysis project Ga0134099, IMG submission 105482) | Switchgrass degrading microbial communities from high solid loading bioreactors in New Hampshire, USA - 10_41_5_180_A2 metaG | ecosystem: Engineered > Bioreactor > Semi-continuous > Anaerobic >...
TATTGAGAGAGCCTTCGGAGTTGATATTTAAGTATAATTCCAGTGAGTTTGGGGTCGATACTGCTAAGGTTTGTAACTGGAAAATTTCTTATTAAAACCTTACAAAAACAATTATACGAGGAGTGTCAAGATGAAGCGAATAATCTCTATATTAATTATATTATCAATAATTATTGGATTAATGGGAACTGTTTTTGCTACTGAAACAAGCGTAAAAATAATCTATAACGACAAGGATATAACCCAAAAAGGAACAATATATAATAAATATGGTGCAATAGTACCACTGCAAGACACTTTAAAGCAGATTGGTTTTACAAGTACGTTAGATAAAGAGAAAAATAAGCTTACGGTCACCATCGAAAAAGGGAAAACAGCTGAATTTACTAATGGTAGCGCTACAATAAAGGCTACTTCTGGCGATATAAAGATGAAAGCAAAAGTCTATAAAGCGAAAGACGGCAAATTATATGGGCAACTGGAATACGCATTGAAAGCAGTAGGATTCAAAATTATTTCCAATAATCTTGATACTTCAAAACAGCGTGTTATTACAATTGGTAGGGTTCAAAACGAAGAACCACCAAAGAAGGAAGAAAATCAAGTGGAAGAAAAGCAGCCAAAGGAAGAACCATCAGAGAATAATGGTGTTATGAAAAATGGAGTAAGGAAAGCCGTAATTGGCGAAACAGATTTAAGTCAAAATGAGTATTTAAAAAAATTTATGAGCAGTAATTATGCAGAAGATACTTACTATATTGCAGAAGCAGGAGTTATGTATTCACCATTTGGTATGCGAGGAACAACAACTACTGGAAATGCAACAATTTATACTGCAGTATCTTCAAACGGATATTGGTATATTTGTGTTAGAAATTTTGATGCTGGAAAAGAAAGACCCGTAATGCAAGCTATGTTGAAAGTGTTGACTAGTGATTATAATGCTGTTTATTCTAAGTTTGTAGAAATGTGGGACAATTCAACAACTTGTGAGGAAGCTGCAAAAAAATATGATTTCGGAAAATGGAAAAAAGCAGGGAAAACAACATATATGTTTGATCTTAGCCCTAGTGGTGGCGATATCTATCTTAAAATTAAATACTAAGAAATTAAGGGAAAATAGATTCACATGAATAAATGGGCGGAAATATCCGCCCATTTGACTTTTATACAATTTATACTGGAATTCCACTCTTTTTTAATGCATACATGACACGAAAAGCTTCATATATGACATCTTCATCATAATTTACTTTACAATTAGAAAGAATCTTTTTCTGAAACACTTTGAATTCTGATAGAAGTTGTTCATTTAGTATGTAAAACTCCTCTTTGTTATCATAATTGCCTTTCTGCATCTCTAAGTCAATCTCTTCAATCCTACTTAAAGTATTGAAAATTTTATTATTCATTAATATCTTCCTCCTTTAATTTAATAATGTTGTATTTTTGTAGTACATAGATTGTTCTAAAAGCCAGTTCTAGCATAGTGTCATCATAAAATAGTTGTTGCTGTTTTGGGATTTTCTCTTGAATTATCAAGAGGTTCTTTTGCAGGCTCTGGCCTAACGCTAAAAGTTCCAGTTTGTGCTCAAAATTGTTGTCTTGTAATTCTTCTGAAATTTGGTCTATTCGTTCAAATGTTTTGAATATTTGATCAAGCATTAATATACCTCCCTATTAAAGTAGATTATCGGCTATACTTTTCTCGGAAATTATTTGCTCAATAGGCATTGTAAGGGTTCCATGTTCATTTCTGTATAGTGATGGGTCAATGCCATGTCTAAACAGACTTTGGTTTTCTATGGATATAGAATCCATTTTCTGAGAAATATTTGCAGGGATAAACTTAATTCTTCCATGTCCAGCTTTCTGTGCTGTATTGTTTTTTACGATTTTGAAGGTTATTTCACCAAATTTTCTCTGTGAGATGTCTGTTGGACTAATAATTGGTTCAGTAGCTTCGCTTTTGCTTTCATTGAAACCTGTATAGCTGATACTTTGTCCTTTACTTCTACCTACGCTGGTTTTTATTATTTTTCTTTCTCCAAACATACGAGAGAAATACTGACAATCATCAGGGTTCAGGTCGGGAAATAATATTATGTTTCTACAATTTGATGAAATGAGATCAAGGAATATTTGCCCTTCTGTACTTCCATTACCAGCAATAAGCTGTCTGTTTTGTGTAGCCAGGTGACATGCGACACGATATGAGCGTCCTTGTGTTAACATTTATTTAATTGCCTAAATATCAAGTGTTTTGGGTCGTTGTCGTGTAGAAAATTGCGGAAAGTGTACACTACGCCTTTTAATCAAGGTGTCCGCAGTTCGAATCTGCGATGGGTCACCAAAAACCATTGTAACGACAGCGTTACAGTGGTTTTTTTGTGTGTTTTAAAGTTTTGGTTTTATAATAAATGGGTTCTATAATAAATGGTTCTATAATAAATGTTGGGGTAATGTGAAAATAATAAATGTACTTAGTAAAATACCTGTTATTTTTTTTAAATCAGAATGAATAGAAAAACAACTTATAAGCATATTTGTTAAAGACAAATTGGCAAGTTGGTAAATTATCAAATTGAATCCAATTTAAACCACATAAGGAAAATAGATTCTATATCTGAATATATAAAATGTATATCCGAAATAAGGCAGGTATAAGTATGACTTAGTTGAAGAATATTATTTGTGCAAAGAAAAATTAAATTAAAATTAAGTGATGTAATTACTTTTTTATATGTACCTGTGAAAAATGCAGAGAAAGTGAAATGCTTGAAACCCAGTTGTAATGCGGCTTTTTAAAGATCAATACAGAATTTGATATTAACAAAATAAAAAGTTTAAAAAAAAGATAAAAAATTGCTTGACTTTTTATAGATACCCCGTTAAAATATACTTTGTCAGTCGGCCAACGGCTCACTGATAAAAGATATGGCCCATTGGTCAAGTGGTTAAGACACCGCCCTTTCACGGCGATAACAGGGGTTCGAATCCCCTATGGGTCACCATTATAATTTTAAAATGGCCCGGTAGTTCAGTTGGTTAGAATGCCAGCCTGTCACGCTGGAGGTCGACGGTTCGAGCCCGTTCCGGGTCGCCATTTAAAATTATAATACGCTGGTGTAGCTCAGCAGGTAGAGCAGCTGACTTGTAATCAGCAGGTCGGGGGTTCGATTCCGTCCGCCAGCTCCAAAAATTAAATAGCGCAGCATATGCTGCGCAAATATATGGAGGGGTTCCCGAGTGGCCAAAGGGGGCAGACTGTAAATCTGTTGTCACTGACTTCGATGGTTCGAATCCATCTCCCTCCACCAGCAAAGCCTTGTGCATTCGCGATTAACGCTGTGCGCGGGGTTTTTTCTTTTTTACATAAAATTAAAAAATTTTCAAGATAACTTTTGCTAAAGCTTTCTCAGTGAGAGAATTACCCCCCCACAAAAACGTACTTTGAACAGAAGTAGTTTAGAACTAGTTTTTATAGGGGGTGTTCAATGGGTAAAATCTTATGTCATTGAATGATTCCTGAAACAATCGAATTTAAGGGTATCCTTGCCCATCCCCGGATGAAATAATATTGAAGAACGACGAAACTTTTTGACGGATATTCTGTCTATAACAACATGGAGGTGATTATAATTAAAAAATACACAATACTCATATTAACTCTAATTCTGCTAATTGTACTTTGTGGATGCGCTGAAAAGAAGTCTGATTTACCAGAAGAAACCTCAAATGTCTCGTTTATGGCTGTTGTCACAGAATTAAACGAAACCACAATGCTTGTAAAACCTGTTGAGGGGTCAAATGAATTGAAATCAGCAGACTCATTTACGGTGCCACTAAACTATATTTCGGACAATTCGCAACCAAAAGTAGGAGATACCTATAAGATTGAATACAATGGATATATTTTAGAAATTTATCCTGCACAATTAGGAGAAGTATATAGTGTTACTCTCGTATCCAACAATGAATAAAGGATAATTCTTGATTATACAGAAAAGCAAAGGCGATTTTGCCTTTGCTTTTCTGTATACATTTTGTGTACATTTATAAAAAAATGCATAAAACAGATAGAAATTATATAAGTGTTCGCAGCAGCAGTTATCTCGGACAGAGACAAAAAAGCTCGAGAATTTGACCTACGAGCTTTTTTACATTAATCATTATGACAATGTATTAATATCTGAAGCTCCAGCCGGGAAACCACTGCAGGAAGCTTGCATACCATCTAGGAATAATCATTCCCGAAAGAATTGGATAAAACATAACAAATAGCAAGGCTGTAAGAATCAGATATATATATATAACCCATCTGGCAGCTTTACCATACTCATAAAATACTTTCATTAAATAGACCAATATAATAATGAGGAAAGGTAAAACAGAGAAGTAGTGGTATATAAAGGCCATTCTTCGTACTACCATCCATGGGATATATTGAAACAGAGCTCCTATTATAGGTACCAACATGTACCTGTCCTTCCTGCGAACAGCCAATATAATGCCTGTAATAAGTGCTGGTATGCTCAGCCACCATATAAGGGGATTACCCATACATATAATGCTGGAGGTCAAACCTTCGGCCGCCAGAGCTTTTGAACCGTAATACCAGATTGGTTTTGCCATGATAGGCCATGACCACCAGGGAGATGAATAAGAGTGTTTGATATCTAATTCATTATGGAAGTTATACATATGGGCCTGATTATTAAAAAACTCTTTAACTCCATTGCCCGGTACAAGCATTATTGAAGTATAGGAAGCAAAGTATATTATGCAGGGTATAATTATGAAGAATACAACACAGGCCAGGGATGTTTTGATAAAATACCTGTTCCAGAATTGGCTGAAAAGCCGGGAGGATAATCCATACTTTCTGTAGGCCGTATAGCATGCTATTTCATCAAGCTTGGTAATTAAAAAAATCAACATTAATCCAACAGAACCGTATATGGCAATCCATTTAGTTGCTGCACCAATTCCCAGCATGAGGCCGCAAAGAAAAAGAGGGATAAGAGATTTTTTTAAGCCAACCTTATACGGCTTTTTAATGAAGTAATTATACATATAATAGTACATTAAAATTACAAAAAAGGTTACATAAACATCAATTGTAGAAATTCTTGTCTGAACAAAATGCATAAAGTCAAACATCATAAGAAAGGCTGTGCAAAAAGCAAAAAACCTCTTTTGGAATATCTTTAAACCGAAAAGATACATAATTGGAATCATTGCTATACCAAATAGCGTACCAACAATTCGCCAACCAAAGGGGTTAACACCGAAAACCAGCATTCCCAGCATTACAAAATATTTACCCAGGGGAGGATGGGTTCTTTCAAAGGGTATTATTTTGTATATAAAGTCTAAAGCAGTTCTGGGATAAAATACCTCATCAAAATATGTATTTGTATCATACAGAGTGTAGTAATCAACCTTGTCCTGTTCATCTATCAAATATTCTAATTTATATGGTTTATGGTCAGGACTTTCAATTTTTGGAACGTTGATATCAGGCGAGTTTTCATTGGCAGAGACTATACTTTTAATTCTTAGTGGTTGGGTAGAACCCTTTTCAAAGACTGCAATTTCATTTATTGCAGCTCCGGGAGCATTTGGAACAATTTTTATTTTAGTTGTTGTAAATTCCTTTGTTGATGCCTTCCAGGAATAAAAACCAGTTTTGTCGATAGCTTCTGAACTCACATAAGTATTATTTTCATTCAGATACATTATGTCGAATTTAACATTATCATACTTTTCATGATTATAGCCCTGATAAATCATTACCTTAGATACTTCAGTCTTTTTACCCAAATCAATTACAAAGCCGTCATCTTTTGCAGAAGGTGCCCATCCAGTTTCAGGTACACTCAGGCTTCCCAGGTTGTATATAGCTGGTATTGAGTAAAATATAACCATGGACACCATTATAATTATATCTTTTTTAGACAGCTTATATAAAGGTTTAGTTTCGGCTTCAGTATCCAGAAGCTCACTTTCAGATATAATAAGGGTACCGTTTTTAATATCCCTAATTCTGATAAAACCCCAAAATCCTATTATTAGCAGGGAAATACATGTAATAGAAATCATCATAGTTGCAAATCCGGGCATTTCAAATTTAGATAAGATATCAAATATTTTTTTTAAAAAGTCACTAAAAAAGTCCTTCAACGTTAACCTCCAAGACATTTAGAAAAGTTTACAATAATTATAATATAGTGCAAATTACAATACAATTGATAATGTAAATATTAACCATAATATATTGTTCCCACCATAACTGCCTGTTAAGCCGAATATTGTGCTTTAGTTTATTGCGACGCATTTTTCGCTATGCTATAATATGAAAAAGTCAGTAGGTTCAGGTTTATAGTAAAACAGGAAATTAATACCATATGATGGATAGTTAAATGCAATTGGATAAACCTTATAGTTTGTTAATTTATATTGATATTAATATATAGAAGGAGTTCGTAAAATGAAGTTTACAAAAATGCATGGCATAGGTAATGATTATATATATGTTGACTGTACCAGAGAGGAATTGAAAAATCCCTCCGAAATTGCACGAAAAGTAAGTGACAGGCATTTTGGCATTGGTTCAGACGGGTTGGTACTTATACTCCCATCACAAAAGGCTGACTTTAAAATGAGAATGTTCAATTCCGATGGTTCTGAGTCTGAAATGTGTGGGAATGCCATACGTTGCGTCGGAAAATATGTATATGATAACAAGCTTACTAATAAGAATATTATTGAAATAGAAACACTGGCCGGTATAAAAGTTTTAACGATGACTATAGAAAATGATCAGGTAACACTGGTTAGAGTTGATATGGGTGAACCCATTCTGGTACCCAAAGACATTCCAGTTGATTCGGAAAAAGATAGATTTATAGCTGAAACGATTATAATAGATAATCAGGAATTTAAGGTAACTGCAGTATCAATGGGAAATCCTCATGCTGTATCATACATTGACAATGTTGACTGTTTCCCTCTGGCTCAAATCGGGCCTAAAATGGAAAACCATAAGCTGTTCCCGAGAAGAGTAAACGCAGAGTTTGTTCAAGTAATTGACAGGACAACGTTAAAAATGAGAGTTTGGGAAAGAGGGGCAGGAGAGACTCTTGCTTGTGGGACCGGAGCTTGTGCTGTTTTAGTTTCTTCTGTTTTAAATAATTTATCTGGGAGAACAGCTACTGTAAAGCTTCTGGGAGGAGATTTGTTAATTGAATGGTCCGAAGCTGATAATCATGTTTATATGACTGGACCGGCTGTAAAAGTATTTGATGGAGAAATTGATATTTAAAGAAAAAATAAAGAGAAATTAAAGAAGGTTGAAAATAAATTTCAAAATGAAATGAATTTAAATAAATTTCAAAATGAATTTAAAAATGAATTTGATTAAAAGAGAAATCTAAATATTTAATATAATAAGAGAGGAATAATCTATTATGGCTTACGTTAATGAAAACCATTTAAAATTACCAGGTAATTATTTGTTTGCTGAGATAGGAAAGCGAGTAAATGCCTTTAAAAGTGAAAATCCGACAGCTGATATAATTAGACTTGGAATTGGTGATGTAACCCGTCCACTTCCTCCTGCTTGTATTGAGGCGATGCATAAGGCAGTTGATGACATGTCCAGAGTGGAGACCTTTAAAGGTTACCCTGAATATGAGGGCTATGATTTTTTACTTAATAAAATTGTTGAATTTGATTATAAAAAAAGAGGTATATCCATAGGAACTGATGAAGTTTTTGTCAGTGATGGTGCAAAAAGTGATACAGCCAATATTCAGGAGTTATTTGGACTCGACAGCAGAATAGCAGTTACTGATCCGGTATATCCTGTATATGTAGACAGTAATGTAATGGCTGGAAGAACAGGTGAGTATATAGATGGTAAATGGACAAATGTCACATATTTGCCTTGTACAGCTGAAAATGGCTTTATACCTGAACTGCCAAAGGAAAGAGTTGACCTGATATATTTGTGTTTACCCAATAACCCGACAGGTACAACGCTTACTAAAGACCAACTTAAGGTCTGGGTTGACTATGCCGCAAAAAATAAATCAGTAATTTTATTTGATTCGGCTTATGAGGCCTTTATAACCCAGGAGGACGTTCCACACAGTATTTATGAAATTGAAGGCGCAAAAGAAGTTGCAATTGAGTTCAGAAGCTTTTCAAAAACTGCCGGTTTCACCGGAACCCGATGTGCCTACGTTGTTATTCCCAAAGAGTTAAAAGTGTTTACAGCTGATGGAAATGAAGTTGGATTAAACAGACTTTGGTACAGAAGACAGGCTACAAAGTTTAATGGTGTTTCCTATATAGTACAGCGAGGTGCGGAAGCTGTTTATTCTGAGGAAGGTCAGAAACAGGTAAAAGATACAATTGCATATTATCTTACAAATGCATCTATAATTAAAAACGGACTTGAGAGTATTGGCATAAAAGTCTTTGGTGGTGTTAATGCGCCTTATATTTGGATGAAGACACCAAACGGTATGGATTCATGGCAATTCTTTGACAAGCTGTTGAAAGAAGCCAATATTGTAGGAACACCTGGCGTTGGTTTCGGCCCAAGCGGACAGGGTTATTTCAGACTGACTGCTTTTGGGGACAGAGAAAGCACTGAGGCAGCTGTGGATAGATTTAAAACCAGACTGAAATTATAATTGTATACTAACAAATTCTTACTTTAGTAGAATTTTAAATTAAGAAGTTATATAATTAAATTATAGTTAAAATTAATTAGGCCGACTAAAATATAGTCGGCCTAAAAATATGAAATTTTCGGGAGGTGTAAAAATGCTGGATTGGACACAATTGAATGCAGCCTGTGCAAACTGTCAATCCTGTGACCTTGGCCGTACAAGAACAAATATCGTTATCGGCAGAGGAAATATTAACGCTCCCATATTATTTATTGGTGAGGGTCCGGGTGAACAGGAGGATTTGCAGGGACTGCCTTTTGTTGGGGCCGCAGGCCAGCTTCTGGACACTCTGCTTGAAGCTCTGATGTTTAAACCTGAGGATTATTATATTGCAAATGTAGTCAAATGCAGACCACCGGGAAATCGTGCGCCAACAGATTCTGAAGCAGAAAAATGTTTGCCTTTTCTGAGAAATCAGGTTGCACTGATCAGGCCTAAAATAATTGTATGCCTTGGAGGTACTGCTGCAAAATATGTAATTTCAAGGGATATAAAAATAACACAGGCAAGAGGACAGTGGATAGAGCGTAAGGGATACTGGATAATGCCGACCTTTCATCCGGCAGCATTATTAAGGGATCAAAGCAAAAAAATTTTTATGTTCAGAGATATAAAAGAAGTACGAAATAAATTACATAAAATAAAAAATAATTGATTTAAGGATTAGAACCAGAAATGATAAAGGATAGTATCAGAACCGGACTGGATGAATTATATAAGCAATATGTTCAAACCTTTGAGAATGAACAGGTGGTGCTTGGAGAGGGCTGTACAGACAGTCCTGTTGTTATAGTGGGAGAAGCCCCGGGGAAAGATGAAGTAGCTCAGGGGAAGCCTTTTGTTGGTGCTGCAGGTAAAAACTTAATGGAATTTATGGACCTGATAGGATTAACCCGTGAATCAGTATATATAACTAATGCTATTAAATACAGGCTGGGTAAACTTAATAAAAAAACTAACAGAATAGTAAACCGGCCTGCAACCAAAAAAGATATTATAAGTAATCAACAGTGGCTGCATAACGAATTAATACTATTACGCCCTAAATTAGTTGTGACCCTGGGTAATGTACCGTTAAAGGCTGTTACTAATAATTTTCAGCTTTCTATTGGAGATGTGCATGGAAGACTTAGTACTTGCTGTATAGGAGATAATACATATAAACTTTTTCCGCTGTACCATCCTGCAAGTATAATTTATAACCAGAAACTCAAGGAGATATACAATAAGGATATTTTATTGTTAAGTCAAATTATAAATGAAATATAAATGGTATAGTAATCCATAAATAGTGAGTATTAGGCAGGTATAATTTGAGCAGTTTAAATTAATAATATTTTTAAATAGTATATTGACAAGTGAGGATTTACTGTGCTATTATATCTAAGCTGTCGCAGCAACCAAAACAACACTTGATATAGTAAATTGTGACAAACAAAAATCTACAAAAAGTGTTGACATGATTACGACAGTGTGTTAATATATAAAAGCCGCTCAACACTGTTGAGTGAGAGGATATCATGTCTATAGTTATTATTTTATAGACTGGTGTCAATGGACTTTGAAAAGTAAACAGTGACAATACATGTAAAGGACTCTTATCAATTATGAGTAAAACCAGGTGAATTTTACTGAGTAGAATTCACAGCGGACTTTACAACCTGGTTCTTGGAGACA
>Ga0134099_1003967_pt1 | contig 10402 bp, 10 predicted proteins | sample 10_taG_2_FD_105482 | JGI IMG/M metagenome (GOLD analysis project Ga0134099, IMG submission 105482) | Switchgrass degrading microbial communities from high solid loading bioreactors in New Hampshire, USA - 10_41_5_180_A2 metaG | ecosystem: Engineered > Bioreactor > Semi-continuous > Anaerobic >...
AACAAATCATATCATTTTTACGAATCATCAAAACATTATCACTACAATAATTGTCATTTACTTTATCTACCTCTACCTCACTAATAGGATCAAAAATTGTTTCCGAACTGGCAATAATACTATCATCTTGATTAATTATATATGTAGAGCCCCACTTATTACCATGACAGCAGATTATTCTCTCTAAAGCACTATGATTAATATCAATAATTATACATCCTTTTGCGTCGTGATATTTTGAACCATATGGATAAAGTCTGATATAAGAAAATACTTTTTTATGGGGAGCTGCTGTTTCATTTATAGTACGTACTCCAGTCCAATATTCACATAGTTTCTTCTCCATCATATCATTAAAAATATCTTTTTCAAAGCAATATTTAGTATTTTTTGAATCCAGAAAAGAAAGACCAGATTTGGATGATAAAACTATGTTTTTATTGTCAAAGTATATGCTAATAGAATCAACTATATCCCAACTATTATACACTTTTGATTTTAAAAATGTATAACCATTATAGATTCTATTATAAGTATCTATTGAATTATTATTAAACAAATACTCTATATTCGCCCATTCTTGCTCTATGATAATCTTTATGGAAAGATCTTTTACAAAATTTACTATTTCTTGGTTTATTATTTTACTTTCTGTTTCAATTATATGCTTGTTGGCATTACTCACTTCTTTAATAAAAATAGACGAAAATATTAAATAAACAGCAATTCCAAACAACATGATAATACTGACAATTATAATAGTATAGCTTATAAAAGTCCTGAAATAGACTGTGTTCTTTTTGCCAAATAACATGGATGTTAAACGTACAATATTCTTCGTAGGTGCCAGCTTTATATTCATATTTCCACCCCGCTTACACCATTTATAGTACCATTATCTTATAACGCCATATTCATGCCATTATGTTATTAACTCCACTTCATTACTAATATCCTAATTTTGGGCAGACAAAATCTCGGGGAATGGTTAAAAAGGAAACTCACAAAAAACATTCTTTGTCTAAAGTTTTTACCCCAGCTTTCTTCAGCTCAATGCTTTAAATTTTTATGACCTTAAACCACATAATAAGATTATGCGCCATAGCTACCATCCATATAAAAGTATAAATGCCATAAAACTTACTAGTCCTGAGATTCTTTATGCTGTATGTGTTCTTAGCCATCTTAAAAAATGCTTCTATAGTTTGCCTCCCATTGTAAAAATGAAAATCTTCTACAGCAGACAACTTCTTCCTGCTGATGTTGGTATAAAGTAAGGTATAAGTTAAATCGCCATATTTCCCAAGAAACTGTACCAGCATAACCTTAATTTCTCCCTCCACTTAAGGAAGTTCGTATACCCGTGCACTATCACTACCTTGTGTATAAGTACTAAGTGGTACACCCTTTGCAATATTGGCAGCAGTTTTCGCACAATACCCTTTACAATAAATTTAAGTCCCTTGATACTTCTAAGTTTCTCTATGTTTTCTTCGGAACCATAATAACTATCCAGTCGAACTATCAGTTTTCCTGCTTTAAGATGTTCTGTATATTTGGAGGTTATGAATGATAAAAAGTCTTCAAATAGATACTGACAATGGGTGTTCCCTGGATCAAGATAAAGCAATAAACTCCCAATGTTGGCCTGCAAAATCCACCGACATCTGATAACCCTTTTTACCTGCTTCCTTAGGGAAATAACCCTTGTTGGCAAACTCATAAGTTTTCCCACTGGATAAAAGACCAGACTGGTCAATATAGATTACCACTGGCCCAGGAGAATGTATGGAATGACTATGTTCTGTAAATAGCTGATCAGGGATATCCCTAACCTGGAATATGTTTTCTTCGTCAGTGCGAATCAGTAACCTGCTTATTTGTAATTGATCAGGAAACCGCTCCATAGAGAGCATGTTAGCAGCCAGGTTCTCTGGCCCTAAAACTTCATTGATGTCTTTGGTATAATCACAACCCATAATAATGGAAACTAAAACCGTAAGCAATTTCTGAATAACTAACTATATATCGTACCTCCTTCATTTTTAGACTAAAAGTTTCAAATGGTTTGAAAAAGCTGATATCAAAAGCGAATTGTAATATTGAAACCAGCCATACCGAAATAGTTTCTTTATTGCAATTATTCATTGAAAACGTTGTTCTATTCATAGGGTAATGCCACCTTTCGATTTTAGAGTGTTGTAGTAAGTTTTCGACAGAGGTGGCTATTACCCTTTATGTAATTATTGGAATATCAATCTCAGGAAATTTTCTTCATCTGTTTGCAGAAAACTTAGGTTATTAAGAATACTACCTCTTTTAGTATGAACAGGTACAGTTCCCTCGTGAATATTTAAGTATTTTCTAACAGTACTACGTGCTAATTTGGCCATCTCTGCCAATTTGTCTTATTGAGAAATGACATTAATGCATTCCTTGCACTTCCTGGATAATTTCCATTTCTTATTGTATCATTCAAGTTGCCTTTTCTCTAGCTTTAATAGTAGTCTTTTTTAAGTTAGGTTTACTCTTTGCTTAACTTTAATTGCATTTCTATACCATAGAAAAACTGTCTTTGCTTTTACTTCATTAATGTCTATCACAAATTGTAGACAAGGTGAAATCTGTCAGTAACAATCCTTTAATGAGATAGATCTTTTTACCGTATCTCTATACGTAATAGATCCATCATTTTATTCCAAATGCATTCCTACCTATTCTAAATAACCGCTATAATTCCTGTCAGGTAAAATATCAATAGGACTACCCAATAATAAATCACATATAATGTACAGTATTTATGCTTTTTATTAGCCCTTATCAACATTACTATATATTGAAAATCTGTATTCATCGTCAGTTTACTTGCTTAGCAACTCTCCGCATACTATTATGAAATACATCAGTTAATATTTGTTTAAACAAAGTCAATCTTCTGCATTTGCTGAAAATCCGTTAAACTTAAATAAATTATTTAATTTATCTTTTTCTCTAGAATATGACTTCGTTTAAGATTCAAATCTTTTCGCAAAAATACCAGTATTTTGACAAGGATTACAGCGAAAGAATTTTAGGTTTATAAGTAAATAACAATTTTTTGTCCACATTTACAAATATATCTATGGAAATGATGTAGATAATTGAAACATAAACAACCATCCTAGTCATAAATATCTCATATTATTTACATAATATCCGCGTTAATTTTTCCAATGAATATTATCGACATTCCTATTTATTTTTTACTAGAAGCACGGAACAACCTGTTACTTTAGCATAGGCATATTATAATCTAATTGTACAAAATCATTTATTTACAACATTAACCGGATTACCATCCAGATAAGACTTCAAGTTGTTCACAGCAATATCCATAAGCCTTTGCCTTGACTCTTTGGGTGCCCATGCTATATGGGGTGTTATTATTATATTCTTAGCTTTTAATAACGGGTTGCCCTCTCTAATGGGTTCGGTGGATACTACATCCACTGCTGCTGCGTACACCTTGCCACTGTTTAGCGCCTCAGCTAAATCTTCTTCTACTATCAATGGCCCTCTCGAAGTGTTAATAATTATTACTCCATCTTTCATCCTAGCTATACTTTCCTTATTTATTATACCTCTTGTGCTCTCAAAAAGTGGACAATGTAAGCTTATAACATCAGATTCTCTAAGCAACTCATCTAGACTTACATACTTCATAGTTTCGCTTTCAAGGGCTTTATTTTCATATTGATCGTATGCCAATACCTTCATCCCCATTGCTTGTGCTATTTTCCCCGTTGCCTGCCCTATCCTGCCGTATCCTATTATCCCCATGGTCTTGCCAGCTAGTTCTATCAGAGGATATTTCCAGAAACAAAAATCCTTGCTACGAGTCCATTCGCCGCTTTTAACTGCCTCATTGTGCTCCCATACATGATGGCATATCTCAAGAAGTAGTGCAAACACCATCTGGGCCACCGCAGCAGTGCCATAAGTTGGAACATTTGTTACCGGTATACCTTTCTCCTTTGCTGCTTCAACATCTACTACATTATACCCTGTAGCCAGCACTCCCACCCATTTGATATTGGGGGCCTTATTAAATATCTCACGTGTTAATGGCGTCTTATTTGTATATACTATCTCGGCATCTCCGATTCTCTCCAGTATTTTGTCTTCGGGAGTGCGATCATATACAGTAAGTTCCCCCAACTTCTCCAATTCTCCCCAGGACAAATCTCCGGGATTCAATGTGTAACCATCAAGTACTACTATCTTCATCTTTGATACCTCCATTCATTGTTTTTATACATTCTGATGAATTTTTTAGCAAAGTTCTTATCTACATCATCCTTTGTACTGTTAGGCCAGACGTTCCAACTATTAATTACATATTCAACTGCTTTTTAAATTTATTTCTCTTATTGCAATATCCCCTATTTTTAATACAATCTCGCTTGTATAATACAATACGCTTATTTTAATATATCTAAAAGATCATAATAGTAAAATAGACGCAGCCCTCCATGGATGAATTATACTTTTACTTAATTCTTCATCATCTGTTTCTCTTATTAGCCTAGCAGTTATTATATTAATTATTACTGAATAATTTATATTGAATTATACCGAATTACTAAACCCTTGCCCACGCCTCATTAAGTACCCTTTTTGCATTTGCCACAACTATATCTGGATCTTCATCACCCCATGGCTTCACTTCAAAACTTACAATAGGTGGATTATTAGTATTCAAAAATCCTATTTCCATTAGTACTCTAAGATACTCAACAAGTTCTTTCACGTCATTCTCACTGTTTGGAAAACCAAACCTTGGATGGGTATCACCATAGCCTGGATAGGATGGATCGGCTACAACCGCATTTCCCATATGAGCGTGTACAATGTATTCCTTTACCGGCAGTATGGCTTCCCTAGCATTCTCCCTTAAAAGGGGAAGATGACTTAAATCCACCATTAAGCCAAAGTTATCATATTCCTTCCTTATCTCCTCTGCAAACCTCCTTGCTAAATCTACTGGACCTATTATACTCTTCTTATCCACATCCCAATCGAATACTTCAAGAGCTATTTTTAGATCTCCCTTTGATTTTGCATAAGCACAAAGTTCCTTCGTAGATTCTACCAAAGCAGCAAATGCTTCTTCTTTTTTATCCTCTTCATACCTGCCGCTTAGAAATGCAAATCCTTTTGCTCCCATGTAGTATGCCTCATCAATGCCTTCCTTAAGATTGTCAATAGCCCGCCTCCTAGCATTATCATCTAAATCATTTATATTCATTCCCGTAGTCAGGAGTCTAGGCTGGCCTCCGTAAGCAACTGTCATATGAGAAGTTTCAAGCATATTTTTGACCTCTTCTCTAACTTTATCGTCCTTAATCCAGGTAATTTCGATTGCATTAAAATAATCATCGACAGCTATCTTCCTAACTGTTTCCAATATAGGTCCTTCACCATTCATAGTAGCTGGATAGGCCATAAAATGAATAAGCCCTACCTTCATATACTTATACATAGATTCACGCATTGCTTTTCCTCCTTTTATCTTTTATTGTAATCTTTTATATAGAAATAAATTGTAAACTTGTTTATTCTATAAAGATATATCATACTTTTATTAGAAAAGAAAAACATTACCTATCTGTATCTCTTAATACTATTTATTTACACTCCCTTTCCTATATACTAAATTATTAGCAGCTTCATAAATATACTTTGCCGTTAGTTGATGTTTGTTTAAAAGGTCCTCATAAGCTCCGCTCTCACCAAAACAATCATTAATTCCTACTCGCTTTATAAGAACCGGGTATATCTCAGATAATGATTCTGCCACAGCTCCCCCCAATCCCCCTAAGATTGTGTGTTCTTCAACAGTGACAACTGCACCAGTTTTTCTTGCATAACGAACTAAAGTTTCATAATCAAAAGGCTTTAATGAAGTAAATTCCAAAACAGCAGCCTGTATACCTATCTTATCTAGTTCTTGGGCTGCTTCCAGTACTTGTGGAAGCAACGTTCCACAAACAGCCAATGTTATATCATTCCCATCTTTTATTACATTGGCTTTCCCTATTTTAAAATGTTCATCTCCCTCATGATAAGAACCTACCATGTCACGGGACAATCGTAGGTAAACCGGTCCATGATATTTTAGCATGGCTTTAACTGCCCCTCGGGTTGTCTCAATATCTGAAGGTACCAATACTGTCATATTAGGCATAGCCCTCATAATTGCCAGGTCAACCACTGCTTGATGACTAGCTCCATCAGCAAAATCCGACAACCCTGCATATCCACCTGCCAGCTTTACATTCAAATTATTGTAAGCAATCAGACTCCTTACAGGATCTCCAGCTCGTAATGTTAACAAAAATGCAAAAGTAGACACCACAGGAATTAGTCCACACGTGGACATACCAGCTGCTGCACTGACCATATTGGCTTCTGCAATCCCAAAATTGAAAAACCTATTTTTGAATTTTTCTCCAAACCATTTAGTTTGGGTACTGCTCGATACATCAGCATCTAAAACTACAAGCTCCGGAAATTCATTTGCTAGCTCACATAGAGTTTCCCCAAATACAAGTCGCATGGGTTTTTGTTTCATTATACTAATCTCTCCTCTTCCAAAATAAGTTTTATTTATTTACAAATTATAAAGATATAGATATCAACAAAAAGACAATCTCATTTTTATATTCTATTTTTATCATAAGCAGTTAAAACATCAACATATTTATTTAAAGATACTTATTTAATTCCATTATGGCTCGTTTATATTCCTCTTCCGCAATGGGTTTCCCATGCCATGCCGCCTGTCCTTCCATATAAGAAACTCCTTTACCCTTTACAGTTTTAGCAATTATGGCTGAAGGCCCACTATAATCAATTGCATTTTGAATTGCTTCTACAAGGGCATCCACATCGTGTCCATCACATTCTACAGTATACAATCCAAAAGCTTTTAGCTTAGCTACTAAATCCCCCAATGGCATTATCTGTTCTACAGTTCCGTCCAGTTGTACACCGTTTTGATCTATTATTACCATCAGATTATCAAGTTTCCACTTAACTGCTGACATCAAAGCTTCCCAATTCTGGCCTTCCTGCATCTCCCCATCTCCACATAGTACAAAAACTCTAAACTTTTTACCGGTAAGTTTTGCAGCCAAAGCCATACCTACTCCCACAGAAATTCCCATACCAAGAGAACCAGTAGACATATCTATTCCTGGTAATCTGAACATACATGGGTGCCCTTGTAAAGGACTATCAAGTTGTCGTAGCGTATTAAGCTTTTCTTTAGCAATGAACCCTTTTCTTGCAAGAATAGCATAAAGAGCAGGAGCCGCATGGCCTTTGCTTAGTATAAAACGATCTCTCTCTGGCCAGCAAGGCTCTTCTGGTCGGATATTTAAAAAGCGTTCATACAGCACTGTTATAATTTCAACACAGGAAAGACTCCCTCCTGGATGCCCACTTCCTGCTTTGTAAAGCATTTCTATAATGGATATACGAAGCTCTTGAGCTATTTTCCTCAACTCATAAGATGTAAGCATATACAAAATCCTCCTCATTGCTTCTTCTTGCCGTATATTTTCTTGTTATATTCTGATATCCTAGGAAGTATATACTCAGCAGCTTTTCGAGCAGCAGTATCAGGGTCAGGCTTAGGTAAAATTTCAATAGAAGCCCACCCATTAAACCCAAATACCTCAAGAGCTGAAAAAATTTCATCAAAATCCAAATGACCATATCCTGGTGCCAATCTGTTTGAATCAGCCAAATGTATATATTGTATAAGAGTTGAATTCCTAATTAGACTTTCGCCTATCTTGGCATCCTCTATATTCATATGAAATACATCAGGCATAAGTCCAAGATTATTTCTCCCAACTTTCTTAATCAATTCCGCAGCTTGATCAAGATTGTTTATAAAATTTATCTCATATCGATTTACTGGCTCAATTATTATATTTACTCCCAAAGGTCCTGCAATATCACAAATCCGTCTGGCAGTATCAATAAAGAGCTCTTCAGCCCTTTCAAAGACCTGTCCTTCTGGAATAAATCCTCTAACTCTGCCCACATTAACCAATCTGCCAAAATCTTTGGCTAAATCTATAAATCCCTTAAATATCTCTACTACTTTGGCTCGCACATCCGCATCAGGGTGTGTAAAACACAAACCTAAATCTGCAAAGACTTGACCGGTGCTAATACAACTAACTTCAACATTACTTTGTTGCAGCCATCGTTCCAATTTATGCCTATTTATTTCATCAGCTGTCTTCAGCGCAAGTTCTACTCCTTGGTATCCAAATTCTGCCGCTTTTTTAATGGATTGCTCAAACCCCCGCCATACTACAAAAGCCGAAGGCAATGCATATTCGCCAGCAATTGCCACCGATAGTTTCACTGATTATCACCTTCTTCCGTAAACCCAAGTACATGCTTTTTCATTAGTTGAGCTGCCATCTGGGCGTCTCCCTTTTTAATTGCTCTAAGAATTTTATAGTGTTGCTTTACATCCCTTTGAACTTTTTCCAATGTAACACATTTAGACATACGATAAAGTTGAACTTTTGCATCTAATCTCTCCATTATTTCGTATATATAATTATTCTCGGTGCATCTGGCCATTTCTAGATGAAATTTGCTATCTTTTTCAAAAGTTATAGCTCTATTACCAATGACTGAAGCTTCCTCACATTCTTTCGCTAATCCTTCAAGCATCTGATACTGGATATCTCCAACTTTGCCAGCTATACTTCGGACAACATATTCTTCGATAACAGCTCTGATCTCTGCGATATTTCGCACCTCTTTTTCATCTAATTGCATCACTTCCACATGACTTCTCGGTTTAATTTTAATAAGTCCATAAGCTTCCAACCTTTTGAAAGCTTCTCTAACAGGTGTCCTACTAACACCTAGGTCATTTGATACTCTCTCCTCTGATATCTTTTCTCCTTGTTTAAATTCACCCGATAATATCATTTGCTTTATATAATGATAGACCTGGTCTGCAATGCTTTCTTTTCTTATTTGAATTACTTCCATGCAAAGCTATTCTCCCTTCAATTAATAACTAATCATCTATTTTGTCATTAATATCTTGATGTAAGTATTTGTAATTAAATTGGTCTATCAGCTATCCACACATATCCATTACACATCATATTCTCAGCCTCCTTAATCATCCGCAAAGATATATCATGGCGTCCTCCCTGGTACTCAGTGTTCAACCAAGTTTCAAGAATATCCAATGCTTCAAAAACTCCTGTGATTTTCCCACCTAAACACAAAATATTTGAATCATTATGTGCTCGCGTCATTTTTGCCATATATGTACTAGTACACAGGGAAGCTCTCACACCTTTATACCTGTTTGCAATAATGCTCATTCCTATTCCTGTTGAGCAAATTAATATACCTCGTGAAGCCTCACCTCTTGAAATAGCTCCAGCTACTATAGAGGCATAATATGGATATCTTACAATCTCAGTAGAGTTGGAACCAACATCCTTGTATGGAATTCCTTTTTCCTTTAAATATTTGAGTATGTGTTGTTTCATTTCAAACCCACCATGATCATTCCCAACCCATATAGCATCTTTGATCATTTGTCAATCCTCCTTATTCTCACTTAATCAAAATTTATAATATGTAAAATATTGTATTCACATTATTGTATATTGTATACAATTATTATACGATATGATATTCTTTATGTCAATATCAAATATATAAATTTTACCTTCTCGCTAATTGCAAGTTAAAATGAAACACTTAATCTCTGTTAAAGTTAATTGTCCATTTATGTTTTTCGATTAACTTTTAAAGCTTTATATATTCCCTCCCCTAGGGGAGGGAATGCCCTTTTACTAATTCCCCCAACCCCTCAACCACTTCCCTAGAACTTCTCCCATTTAACACTCTCCTCGGATAATTATTTATCCATTCCTGTATCTTTAAAATGTCCTCTATACTGTATTCAGCTATAGCACTTCCCTTTGGAATGAATCGTCTCAGCTGCCCATTTACCTGTTCATTACTTCCTCTTTCCCATGCATGGTAAGGGTGACAATAATATATTTGTGTCCGTGGTAACCCATCTTCATTTACACACGATCGCTCTAATCCCCTCCAGTCTAAAAACTCGCTCCCATTGTCCACCGTTATGGTTTTAAACTTTTCCCTAAATACCTTATATCCTATCTTCCTTTCATATAGATCCAATTGCCTTAGCACTTCCTTTTGCGTTTGTGAGCGTAGCTTAAATATCAATGTCTCTCGACTCATCCTCTCAACTAACACCAGTAAACATGCTCTGCCTTTTCCTCTCCCAGACTCTATACAATCCATTTCCCAATGGCCATACTCACTACGTCCT
>Ga0134099_1003971_pt1 | contig 10392 bp, 9 predicted proteins | sample 10_taG_2_FD_105482 | JGI IMG/M metagenome (GOLD analysis project Ga0134099, IMG submission 105482) | Switchgrass degrading microbial communities from high solid loading bioreactors in New Hampshire, USA - 10_41_5_180_A2 metaG | ecosystem: Engineered > Bioreactor > Semi-continuous > Anaerobic >...
ACGGACCTGCGGCCGGAGGATCCCTGGGACGGGGCGCTGGTGACCCCGGGCGGGCGGCGCCGCACCTGGCGGGCGTTCCGGGTGGCGGGCGGCCGGGCGGTCAACCCGTTCCTGATCCAGCACGACAGCGAGGGCGAGGAGAAGCGGAAGCGCCTCGCGGGCGACGGCGACCTGCTGCCCCACCCGCTGCAGTACGGCCGCATCAACCGGCTGGCCTTCGCCTTCCCCACCCTGGAGGAAGGGGTGGCCTACTTCCGGGACGGCTACGGCCTGGTGCCTGAGGGCGGTCCCTCCGTCTGCCCGAGCCGGCAGGCCGACCGGGTCTTCTTCCCGCTGAAGCAGGGGCTCATCGAGGTGATCGCCCCCCGCGGCGCCGACAGCCCCGTGGCGTCCTTCGTGGCCGAGCGCGGGTACGGCGTGCACAGCATCGCCGTCACCGTACCCGATACCGCCGCCGCCGACCAGCTCGAAGTCCGCAGAGTGGCCGTCAACCGGCTGCCCTCGGGCACGGTGCAGGTAGACCCGGCCCATACCCTGGGGGTGCGGCTGTCGCTCGTGAAGGGGTAGGCGGCGCACATTGGCCTCCCTCACCGGAGCGAGACGGGCAGGGACCCACCCTCGTGACTATCCTTTCGTCGATGCAGAACTCGATGGACCATAGACTTAGGCATCATCCACCCTGCGAAGAGGCTAAAGAAACGATGTACATATTACGTCTATCGGAATAAGTCGAGATCCCAGCAATGTAGGAGTTGGAAGCTTATTTCCAAAAGGGGTGGATGCATGTGATCAGGGGTGGATTCACTGGCAGGATTCTGCGCTTGAACCTCAGCACGCTCACCAGCACCGTCGAACCGCTTCCGGAGGAGGTCGCCATCCGGCACCTGGGGGGAGCGGGGCTGGGCACCTGGATCGCTTACCAGGAGATCCCGGCCGATGCCGACCCCCTGGGGCCCGAGAACAAGCTCATCTTTGCGGTGGGCCCCCTCACCGGCACCGCAGCGCCGGCCACCAGCCGGATGTCCGTCACCTCGCTCTCCCCGCTGACCAACACCATCGCCAACTCCTTCTCCGGAGGCTTCTTCCCGGCCGAGCTCAAGTTCGCCGGGTATGACGCCATCATCGTGGAGGGGCGGGCGGAGCGCCCGACCTACGTGGCGATCCGCGACGACAAGGTGTCGTTCCACGATGCCACCCGGCTCTGGGGGATGGGCACCTTCGATACGCAGACCTTCCTCAAGGAGATGCTGCACGAGCACAACTTCCGCATCGCCTGCATCGGGCCCGCGGGCGAGAACGGCGCGCTGCTGGCCGGCATCATCAACGAGGCGCGGGCCTGCGGCCGGAAGGGGCTCGGCGCCGTGATGGGCTCCAAGAACCTGAAGGCCATCGCAGTCCGGGGGACCCAGCCCGTGCCGATCGCCGACGAGAAGCTGTTCCGCGAGGCCGTGTCGGAGATCAACCGCTACTGGAAGGAGAACCCCCTGCTGTATCCGGTGTTCAGCAAGACGGGCTCCAACCTCGCCGTCGACGGCGCCTCGGCGCTGGGCATCTTCCCGATCCATAACTTCCGGGATACCGGGACGGCGGACCTGGTGCCGACCCTGGGAACCGAGGCCACGGCCGCCTACAACATCAGCCGCAATCCGTGCTACCGCTGCCCGGTCGGCTGCAGCCAGGTGCGCATCGTGCGGTCGGGCAAGTACCGCGGCGCCACCACCGAGGGGCCGGAGTACGAGACCACCTTCTCGCTCGGATCGGTGGTGGGGGTCAGGTCGCAGGAGCCGGTCATCTACGGCGACAAGCTCTGCGACGACCTCGGTCTGGACACCATCTCCGCCGGCGTGACCATCGCCTGGGCCATGGAGTGCTATGAAAAGGGGCTGCTGGAGGACACCGACGGCCTCGACCTCTCCTGGGGCAACGACGATGCGGTGCTGGCCCTGCTCCGCCGGATCGCCTATCGGGAGGGGTACCTGGGCGACCTCCTGGCCGACGGCACCCGCAAGGCCGCTCAGCGGCTCGGGAAGGGCTCGGAGCGGTACGCGATGGAGGTCAAGGGGCTGGAGCTTCCGGCGTACGACCCCCGGGGGCTGAAGTCGCACGGCCTGAACTTCGCCACGTCGTACAACGGCGCTGACCACAACCGGGGCTATGCGGTCCAGGAGGTCTTCGACATCCCCGTGCCTCGCCGGGTGGACCGCTTCGCCGTGGAAGGCAAGGGCGACCTGACCAAGTTCAACCAGGACCTGGCCGGCATCTACGACTCGGCCACGTTCTGCGAGTTCCCGTTCCAGATGGCCACGCCTCATGTGGCAGGCGAGATCACGGCGAAGCTCCTGACCGGCGCCACCGGCCATCCGTTCACCGGCGAGATGATCTGGCAGGCCGCCGAGCGGCTCTACACCCTCGCCCGCATGTTCAACGTGCGCCGCGGCTTCGACCGGAAGGACGACACCCTGCCGGCCCGGTTCCTGGAGGAAGAGCTGAAGGGCGGCAACAGCGCCGGACACCGCGTCACGCAGGAGGAGCTTGACCGGATGCTGGATGAGTACTACGCCGTGCGGGGCTGGGATGACCGCGGCATCCCCACCGCCGAGACGCTGCAGAAGCTGGAGCTCGGCTTCGCGGTGAGTGATCGGCCTTGATCATCGCCGTCGAGTCGCTGGGGGCCATCAAGGCGTTGATCGGCAGCCGGGAGATCCAGGTCGAGATGCCTGACGGCGCCCGGCTGGCCGATCTCCTGGAGCGGCTCTCGCAGCAGTACGGGCCGGAGTTCAACCGCCAGGTGAACGCCGGCGGCGACTGGCCGGAACTGCGGGCACGGATCTTCATCAACGGGCGTGACCACTTCACGTTGCAGCATCTGGACACGGTGCTCCGTGACGGCGACCGGGTGATGCTGCTCCCGCCGATGGCCGGCGGATGATGGCGCCGGGCGGAGGGCTGCAACTGAGACGCCGGACCCGCACGTCCCTGAGGGGCGTGCGGGTCCGGCGCCGTTTTCCGGCCGGCTCAGTCGCAGACGGAATGCCCGGTCACGAGCCGTCCGAACGCGCACTCGTCCATGCCCGGATAGACCACCAGCCGGTTCAGCCGCAGCGGGTCGTGGTGCCGGCCCACGCGGCCGTGCTGGACGGTGAAGGCCAGCTTCATCCCGGCGCTCCGCAGCGCTTCCACCGCCTCGTCGTCGTGGGCGCCGAAGGGGTAGGCATAGGCGACCGCGGGCGGCAGCCCCGCCGCGGCCAGGGCCTCGGTGAGCCTCACGCAGTCCGCCGCGATCTCCTCGGGCGACCAGGCGATGAGCGCCGGAACATCCCCGATGTGCCGATGGCCCTCATGGGAGTGGGCCTGGATCTCCATCACGCCCGACTCGGCGAGCTCGCGCAGCTCGTCCCACCCCAGGTAGTCAAAGCGGCCGATCGTCTGGCCGGCGAAGCTGGTCACCATGAAGACGACCCCGGTGAAGCCGTGCTGCTGCAGCACCGGATAGGCGTGGACGTAGTTGGAGCGGTACCCGTCGTCGAAGGTGATCAGCACCGGCCGCTCGGGCAGGTCCTGCCGGCCCTCCAGCCAGTTCAGCAGGTCGGCAGTCGTGATGCTGCGGTACCCGTTGGCCGCCAGCCAGGCCATGTGCGCCGCGAACTCCTCGGTGCTGACGATTGCGCCGTTGCTGCCGTCCGCGCCGGGCTCCAGGTGGTGGTAAAGGAGCACCGGAACGGTGAGCGGGGGTTCGGAGCCCGGTTCATCCGTCGGATCACCCCCGGGGTCCTCCCCCGGCCGGTGCGCCGGATGTGCGGGGGTTCCGGGACCCGTCGGCCGGGCAGGATCTGTCGGCGCTGCACCATCTGCCTCGCCGGTCTCAGCCGGGGGCTCCTGCGGGTCCGGCTCCGGCAGCTCGCCCGCGGAGGCGGATGGGATCGAACCGGGCGGAGCGGCCGGAGCGACCGGCGCCGGCGAGTCCGGTGGATCCCCTGCGGTCTCGGTGGTCGGCGGGCCCGCAGCAGGGGTGGATGCAGACCACAGCCAGATGGCCAGCAGGATCGCCAGGCCGGCGGACAGCCCCGCAGCAATACGCAGAGCAGGCTTGGGCAATACGACACGCTCCTTTACAGTACGATGACCGCCTTGAAGGCGGCGAAAATATCTACTTGATAGACGACCTGCATGGAGATTTGTTCCGGTGCTCGATTCGACCCCCACAAAATCGCACTAGCGTACGAAAAGGCAAGGCGCAGCAGCCAGCTCCTCTCTGTCCGCGAAGCCCAGCGGTGCGGTTTGTTCGGCAGCAGGACATTGCACAGTACGAATAGAAAAACCGATTAAAACAAGTGGGAGAAAGCGGAATGGAGGGAGTCTACGGTGTGCTGCAAACTGACCACCAAGGACTGTGACCGCATCCTGGCCGCGGCTGAGGCCCGGGCTGCGGAGATCGGCGTGCCGATGGTGATCGCGATCGTCGACGAGAGCGGGGTGCTGAAGGCCTTCAAGCGAATGGACGGCTCGCTGCTGATCAGCGTGAACGTGGCCCAGGGGAAGGCCTACACCGCGGCCGCCCTGCGCATGAGCACCCGTGAGGTGGGCGTGCGCACGCAGCCCGGCGCCGACATCTACGGCATGCAGTTCGCCGACGTGGGCCGGATCATCAGCTTCGGCGGCGGGTTCCCGATCGTCAAGGAAGGCCAGGTCGTGGGCGGCATCGGCGTCAGCGGCGGAAGCTGCGAGGAGGACGAGGACGTCGCCCGGGCGGGTTTGGCGGCGCTGGGGTAGCAACGGGATCAGAGTCGACGCAAGGCAAGCAGCCGACAGCCCGGTGGATCACGGGCTGTCGGCTGCCTTCGTCTCCGGCGCCAGACCCGCCGTGGCCATCAAGCGCTCGAGGTCGGCGGGGGTCAGGGCCTGCTGGCCGTCGCTCATGGCCCGGGCAGGGTCGGGATGCACCTCCAGCATCACGCCGTCGAGACCCGCCGCCAGGGCGGCCAGGGCCATGGCCGGCACGAGCTCACGGCGCCCGCAGGCGTGGCTGGGGTCCGCGATGACCGGCAGATGGGTGAGCTGCTTCGCCGCCACCGCAGTGGCCAGATCCAGGGTGTAGCGCGTGTACGTCTCGAATGTGCGGATGCCCCGCTCGCAGAGGATGATGCGCTCGTTCCCCCGGTTGGCCACGTACTCCGCGGCGTTCAGCCACTCCTCCAGCGTGGCGCCCGGGCCGCGCTTCAGGAGGACGGGCTTGCCGGTCTCGCCGAGGGCCGTGAGCAGCCGGAAGTTCTGCATGTTCCGGGCGCCCACCTGCAGCACGTCGGCGTACCGTGCGACCAGGTCGATCTCGGCAGTATCCATCACCTCGGTGACCACCGGCAGCCCGGTGAGCTGTCCGGCCCAGGACAGGAGCCTCAGCCCCTCCTCACCCAGCCCCTGGAAGGAGTAGGGGGAGGTGCGGGGCTTGAACGCGCCGCCGCGGAGCAGGCGCGCCCCCGCCCGGCGCACGGCCTGCGCGGCGGTGCGGATCTGCTCCGGCGTCTCCACGGAACAGGGCCCGGCGATCACCACCGGCGAACCGTCGCCCACCGCCAGTCCCGGCCGGATCATCACGGGGCGGGTCCGGCCCGGCTCTGCCGTCACCCGGAGTGGTCTGGCCATAGAGAAGTCCCCCTGTGTACGCTGTCACTCCAGCATCCTATGTCGGAGAGCCGGAAGTGGTTCAGGACAGGCATGGCCGGCGGCTCTGGGCCGGGCAGAAAAGCCGTTTGGGAAGCTTGTCTGAGTCACGCGCTGGTGCGGCCCCGTGGCAGGTTATCATGCGTGAACGAAGCGGGCAGAACACCCTCACGCGTGATGCCCCGCCCGGTTCATTTCGATCTGTCGCGTCAGGTGGAACCGGTACTGATCGGCCCGGTAGACGGCGCGGGCGAACTCCACCGCCCGCCCCGCCGGGTTGCGTACCAAGGACGAGACCACCAGCACCGGCGCGCCCCGCTGGAGCCCGAGCAGGCGGGCTTCCTCGGGCGAGGCGCCGGCGGCCTCGAAGGTCTGCTCCGCGGTGAGGTGGGACCAGCCGAAGGTCTCGGCCAGCACGTCGACCACCAGGCGAAACCGGTCGGAGCCGGCGTCGGCCTCCAGTTGCTTCAGCACCGCCTCTCCGAGCGCGGCGGGCACGGCGCTCTGGTAGGTGGCCATCGGCTCGCCGCTGCCCAGCCCCAGGAGCCGGAACCGCATCACCTCGTGGCCGGTGGGCAGCCCCAGCATGTGCGCCGTGGCCGGATCGGCCGGCTGGGTCATCACCTCCAGCAGCCGGGTCCGGGGCACCAGCCCCTGGGCCCGCAGCGCCGCGGCGAAGGGAGTTACCTGCACCAGCGGCTGGTGGATCTTGGGTCTCGCCACGAACGTGCCCTTGCCGTGCACCCGGTGGAGGAGTCCCCGGTTCACGGCCTCGGCGATGGCGATGCGCACGGTGGTCCGGCTGACGCCGTGCTGCTGGCAGAGCTCCCGCTCCGACGGGATGCGGTGGCCGACGGGCCAGCGGCCCTCCTCCACGTTGCGCTGGATCATTTCGACCACCTGCTGCCACAGCGGCGCCGGCCGCGCGTGGGTGGCTGCGCTCCCCTGCACGGTCAGATCACCTCGACGTCGAAGAGGGGGGCGTACTGCTGCGCGCCGAAGAGGTCGTGCTCGCCGGCGCTGCCGCTGGGCCGCCGCCGCTTCAGGGTGAATTTGATCGCCCGGGCCGGGTCAAAGGTGACGTAGCTGTAGATGCGGTCCTCGGGGATCCGGAACAGCCGGGCGATGCCCTCCCGCGAGAGCGCCGGGCAGGCCTTCGCCCGCTCGTACGCCTCCTGGGTCTTGAAGAGGATGTCGAACGTGATGAGGTCGACCCCTGCGTTCTTGCTGCGGATGGTGCTGGCCAGGTCCCGCAGTCTCATCTCGCCTGCCTCCTTCCTTTGGTGTCGTGAGTTCTTCCTACGGCACGGTGGTAAGGTGGAGCCGGAACAGCTCCGACGGATCCTGCACGGGCATCACGTGGTTGATCGTCCACTCGTACGCCGGCCGGGCGTGCAGGACCTCGTCGGACATGAGCGCCGCCGTGCCCGCGGTCCCCTTCACTCCCGGCAGGCGGGCGTAGAACATCTGGCGGGCGCCCATGGCCGTGAGTTCCCTGGCCGTCCGTCGGTCGGGGGCCACGCCTTCGACGATCAAGCAGAGCTCGTGCGCCGGCCGGTCCGCCACCTCCAGGTCGCCCATCACGCCGTTGCGGCCGTACACGTGGTAGAACAGCTCGTACCCCTCCCGGCCGAAGCGCTCCTCGACCTTCTGCCGGGCCCAGTTGAGCACGTCGTCGATGCGGGCGATCGTGTCGGGGTCCCGGAATCCGACGACGGCGAGGCACCGCTCGCCCCGCTTTCCGGCGCCCTCCAGCTTCACCCGGGCGACCGGCTCAGCCCGGAAGGAGAAGCCCGTCACCCGGCAGCGGCGCCCGTCCACTGCCTCGTAGCGGCAGTTGCGCATGTCCAGCACGCCGCCGGGCACGTGCTCGAAGAACGGGGTGGCGCGCTCGTACATCGCATGGCTGGCCACCGAGAGCGGCGTGCAGCGCTGGTCCGGGTGCATGGGCTCCACGATGACCTCACCGGGCCGCACCACCCCGAGGACCGACTCCTTGCCCATGAAGGGCTCGGCGCAGAACGAGGCGCACTCCAGCACCTTGCCGGCGTAGTAGGCCGTGGCCGGATCCATTCCCTTCCAGATCAGCGGGGCGGCGAAGATGGCCGGGTCGCAGGAGCGGCCGCAGATGACGACCTGGGCCCCGGCCTCCAGCGCCCTGACGATGGGGTCGTGGCCCATCACGGCCACGATGCGGTCGGTGCGGTCCAGGTCGGCCTCGGTCAGGTCGGGCCGGCCGTCCAGCCCCTCACACGGGACGCCCGCCCGGAGCCTGCGCCTGATCTCGTCCCTGCTGACCTCGGCGTAGATGTACGCCAGCCGGAAGGGGGGGAGGCCGTGCCGGAGGGCCGCCTCGCGGATGATCCGGACGTAGCGGTCGACGCCCCGGTCCGTGCCGGTGTCGGCGGCGCTCCCGATGATCATCGGCACTCCCTGCCTGCGGCAGGCCACCAGCATGGTCTCGAGGTCGTGGGTCTGCCACTCCACCGGACTGCACTGTTCGTCCGCCCCGAGCGGGTGCGGCCCGATGTCCGAACTGCCCGAGTCGGCCACGACGAAGTCGGGCCGCTGGGCCATGCCCCGCCGGAAGCTCTCCGGCTCCAGCATGGTGAAACCGAGATGACCGGTCGGAGTGAGCAGACGGATTTCTGCCACCTGAGCCACCTCCTGTCCGTACAGGTCATCACTGGTCGTAACCTGTAGTACAGGTGATGAGCGGCCCGGCCTGAATATGCATGGTGGAGCCCGGTTTACGGGCTGGTTCCGGGGGCGTACCATTGAGCCGTGCGAAGTGGCCCGTGGGTGATGAGATGGGCTGTGAGCGGTGGGCGGTGAGATGGGCGATGGGAGGTGAGCTGCGGGCGGTGGGCAATGAGTGGTGGGCGGTGAGTGGTGAGTGGTGAGTTAGGGGGCGAGTGAGCAGATAGACGGTACGCGGTGAGCGGGTGAGTCGTTTGCTGGGAACCGTCGAGGGGGTGAGTGGGGAGCGTTGATCGGTGAGCGGGCGAGTTGTGAGCTGCGGGGCGGTTGAGCGGGTGAGTCGGAAGCGGTGAGCCGGCGGGCAGGGAGTAGAGCCGTTGAGCGGGTGGGCGGCAAGCATGTGAGCGGCGCGGTGAGCAAGTGAACGGCGAACAAGTCAGTGACGGCAAGTGAGCGGTGAGGAAACGAAACGCCGGTGCGGAGGTCTTGCAACATGAAGCAGAAGCTCGACGGAAGGCGCGCCCGCGGCTGGGCGCTGATGCTGGTGGCGGCGGTGGCCTTCGCCGTCGTGAGCAACCAGCCGGACGGCGGGGGAGAGGAACAGTCGACGCCGGCCGTGGCGGTGGAGGCGGCGGGGTCCGCAGCGGCCGCCTCGGACGAGCGGCCCGGCGCGGCTGCCTCATCGGTTGCGTCTGATCGCCCGGCCGGCGCGGCTGCCTCATTGGTTGCGTCTGATCGCCCGGCCGGCGCGGCTGCCTTACCGATTGCGCCTGCCGGCCAGGCCGGCGGGATTGCCTCACCGGTTCAACCTGAGGCGCCTGCCCTGTCCGCGCAACCGCCGTTGCCGGCCGGGGAGACCAACGGAACGCCTGGCGACGCGCCGAATGCCGCCGAGGGAGCGGCCCCTGAGCGAATGCTGAAGGCGACCGTGACCCGGGTGGTGGACGGCGACACACTGGACGTGCTTGTTGACGGCCGGGAGGAGCGGGTGCGGCTCATCGGGGTGGACGCGCCCGAGGTCCGCGGCGAGGCGGAGCCCTACGGGGCGGAGGGGATGGCCTTCGCCAGGCAGCGTCTCACGGGGCAGGCGGTGGACCTGGAACTGGACGTGGAGGAGCGGGACCGGTACGGCCGCCTGCTGGCGTACGTCTGGATCGGCGGTGAGCTTTTCAACGAGACCCTGGTGCGTGAGGGCTACGCGACGGTGATGACCGTGCCCCCCAACGTGAAGTACGCCGAGCGCTTCGTCGCCCTCCAGGAGGAGGCGCGAGAGGCAGGCACCGGGCTCTGGGGCCTGCCCGGTGGGCTGACGGGCGGTGATGCGGCTGTCGGTGGTGCGACCGGCGGAGGCTCGGCTGCCGACGCGGGCAGCGGCAGCAGAGCCGGCAGTGACGCAGCCGGCGGAGTCCGGGCCGGCAGCGGGGTCCTCCTGCCGGTGAACGGCGACTGCGGCGGGCTGATCAAGGGCAACGTCTCGTCCAGCGGGGAGAAGATTTACCACACGCCCGGCGGGGCGTATTACGATCGAACCTACGCCGAGGCCTGTTTCGCCACGCCGGAGGACGCCGAGGCCGCAGGCTACAGGGCGTCCAAGCGGTAAGGCGACGTGTCTGCAGGAGGCGGACGACCGGGCAGGTGGCCTCTCCAGGAAATGATGCCAAATTCTTGCCACATCTTCGGGGGTGATGTGGCAAATTTCTTGCTACATTGGCGTTTCTGGTCCCCCCGTTTCCGGTGTCAGCCGGCTCATGAGCGGGGAACATCGGCCGTTTCGACCGCTTTCGACAGGATCCGACCGAGTCTTTCCCTCGGCCAAGTTCACATAACTGGGATATGGCAAAAAATTGGCCATATCCCCTCCGATTTTGTGGCCAAAAACTAGCCATATCTTCGGCGCCGGTTCTGAAGGTGCCCTCTGTGTCAACATAGGTGAGACAGCAGTGGGGAACGAATTACGAGTACAAACGGGCGGAGAAAGGTGCAGTGATCTTGGCGTGACCGAGGAACAGAAGCTCCCACCGGATGAAGTCGGCG
>Ga0134099_1003974_pt1 | contig 10387 bp, 11 predicted proteins | sample 10_taG_2_FD_105482 | JGI IMG/M metagenome (GOLD analysis project Ga0134099, IMG submission 105482) | Switchgrass degrading microbial communities from high solid loading bioreactors in New Hampshire, USA - 10_41_5_180_A2 metaG | ecosystem: Engineered > Bioreactor > Semi-continuous > Anaerobic >...
CAAGTTTCAACCCACGCCCTCGCACGGAGGGCGACGGGGAGAGCTGAACAGGTGCCGCATAGCCCCGAATGTTTCAACCCACGCCCTCGCACGGAGGGCGACTGTCTATCGTGACCGATTTTATCGGCGTATTTATGGTTTCAACCCACGCCCTCGCACGGAGGGCGACATGTTGCCGTAGGCATGTAGCAAGAGGTTCTGTGGGTTTCAACCCACGCCCTCGCACGGAGGGCGACAACTGTCCTTCGGGTGGTTCTTGCTCATCGAGAAGTTTCAACCCACGCCCTCGCACGGAGGGCGACGTACAGGTGAGACTTCATAACGAAGGGATACATGGTTTCAACCCACGCCCTCGCACGGAGGGCGACCGATCCACTCGGGGCGTTTGGTCTGGTCTTTCTCGTTTCAACCCACGCCCTCGCACGGAGGGCGACTCATTGGCAACATCCACGACAACCCTGAACTGTTGTTTCAACCCACGCCCTCGCACGGAGGGCGACTCCAGGTTGTCTCAAGACTCCACCTCGCAGAAAAGGTTTCAACCCACGCCCTCGCACGGAGGGCGACTTGTCCCCCCAAATAAAATCGCTCTAAACGGCTTAGTTTCAACCCACGCCCTCGCACGGAGGGCGACCTCTCCAAAAAGGAGGATTTTGGGCTTGTCCATCGTTTCAACCCACGCCCTCGCACGGAGGGCGACGCAACGACCGCGCCCCTACGAATACTGGATTGAGGTTTCAACCCACGCCCTCGCACGGAGGGCGACGCCGGTGGAAGTCCCGATGGTCCCCAAGGCCAAGGTTTCAACCCACGCCCTCGCACGGAGGGCGACTGAATGTCTGTGGCACTCCTTTGCGTAGTTCCAGGTTTCAACCCACGCCCTCGCACGGAGGGCGACCTCCTGTTTCAGGATCGATTCCCAACGACTCGAAGTTTCAACCCACGCCCTCGCACGGAGGGCGACGCACTGAGTGCACAAGTCGAACGCAAAGTCAGCAAGTTTCAACCCACGCCCTCGCACGGAGGGCGACGGGATGTTGAGGTTGGGGAGGAGTTGGTAGTGGAGTTTCAACCCACGCCCTCGCACGGAGGGCGACTCATCAAACAAACAACCATTCTCTAGCAGGGCAATAATGAACGTTACCGCGAGGTGCTTCTATACCCCGAGCCTTGACCATGCCGTAGCTTTTGATTCAATTGTCAAGGACCAGGTAGTCGGGCCATCGCGAACCCGCCGAAACAGAGATGATCGCTTCACCTTCGCGCTATACGACCATCGGTCCCTCAGGATCGTAGGCCGGTTTTGCGCCAACGTGTTCAACTCGATTTCGCCAGTTGTCTCCAAGGTAGTAGAACCGAAGGCTGTCTCTCTCAAGGTCGATGACTTTCTCTAGTCGGTTTCGCAGCTGTGCGAACTGGACGGGATCAACGAGGCACTCAAAGACCGAATGCTGCACCCTTTGCCCGTAATTCGTGCACTCCTTGGCCACAATGCGAAGTCGCTTTCGCCCTTCTTTTGTCTCGGTGTTCACGTCATACGTCACAAGCACCATCATGGGCTGTCACCTCATGAGGAAAGGAGGATAGCCGTCAAGGTCGCCCCGCAGATGCCGGGCCAGCAAGAGAGCCTGCACATAAGGGATGAGTCCTACGCTTATCCTTTCGTTGAGGAATGGATGAGTGATCTCGCCTAATTTCCTTTTCTGCCATTCTCCGATAACATACCTTCTCGTTTCCTCATCCATTATCACCGCACCGGACTCCTTCCGAGTGAACCCTCTAGGACCCACTTGGCCATTGTTGATCAGAGTCAACACGAACCTGTCAACTAAGTACGGTCGAAGCTCCTCCATAAGATCCAGGGCCAGACTCATTCGGCCGGGCCGGTCACGGTGCAGAAATCCTACCTGGGGGTCGAGCCCCACAGTCTCGAGAGCCGCAGCGCAATCGTGCGCGAGGATGGTGTAGAGGAATGACAGCAACGCATTCACTTCATCGAATGGTGGTCGACGGGTCCGGCCTCTGAACTTGAACGTTTCTTTCTGTGATGAAATCAGGTGATCGAATACCGAATAATACTCCCTCGCCGAGTCGCCTTCTATGCCCCTAACCGAGTCCAGCGTCGACTGTTCGTGCAGAGATCTGCCATAAGCCGAGAGGCGGTTGGCCACCTCGCCCACTTCGGCGGAACCACCTTTGTCATCGTGGTCCCGAAGATATCGAAGCAAGACATTTCGGCAGTTGTGTATCTTGCCCGAAACAAAGGAAATGGCAATAGCAGTAGCGTCTTCCATGTTGTCAGTGAGTCGATACTGCCTTCGCCTCAACAAAACGTTGCCGGATACCGGCCCGGTCACTCGCGCAAGAAACCTACCGCTGGAGGCAATGTAACTGAGAGAAACGCCGCGTTCGCAGCACAAGCCCATTAGGGAGGGGCTTGTGCCAACATAGTTGAAGCACACGATTCCTTCGAGATTGTGGATCGGAACCCTGAACCGCTCTTCTTCACTAACCCTAACTACCACATTCTCGCCGTCTCGCCCCAGATAGGCTTCTGGAAGAGTAACATATAATGTGTTTAATAGCTTTCTCATTCTGGACTAGTCCCCTGCTCCCTAGTCATGGCGGCCACGTACCGCCTAACGCTCTTAGCAACTACCTTGGGAAGGCACAAATCCTGCATGGAACATTGCTTGCAGGCTGGTATTGTGTGAGGAGGGGGAGTCCGACCGCTGTCGTAAAGCTGATGCATTTGCCGAGCAAGGTCCACAACCCTTGAACGAAGAGCAGCGTCAATGCTGATTCGTTGTCTGCGACGCGTCAGCCCATAGAAGAGGAATCCCTCCGTGACCCTGACGCCAAGCATCTCCTCAAGACACATAGCTTGGGCTGCTACCTGAACAACATCCCGATCGTCTCGCTTCGGCTTGCCCCGCTTGTACTCGACAGGGTGCGGCAGCCAGCACCCGTCTTTTCCTGGCAATTCAGTCCCTTCCCGGTCACTCAGGACAAACTCAACTACATCAGCAACGCCGTACAATCCGAGTTCCTTTGAGAGGAGGGGAACAGAGCGGCTGATCATCACTGTCCCCCTTGTCTCAAGAACAAACGGATCGTCGGCTCGCTGATGCAGCACTCTTCCGCTGTAAGTTAGAGTGTTTTCCTGCCACAAACGCTCAAGATGGATCAGAGCAAACTGCCGTGGACAGAATGCGAAATGCTGGATCCCTGACAGCGGCAGGCACTCTTCCTCGTCGTAAGGCATGACTAACCCTTCATATCCGCTCGATAACAGTCACGGTCTGGTGGACAGCCTCTCTGTCGATTTCAACCATGTAGTCAGCATACGAGCGAGCCGGTTTGGTGGGATCCTGCCGCTTCACTCTGACTGACTCAAACAGGTCGTGTGCATGGGCATTCCCTAGTGCCGTCGAGTGTTCGAATACTATCAGTTTCCTACTAGCCATCTTGCCGCGAGCAGCTGATCGATCATGCTCGAACATGTTCTCCAGCGCCTCCCACAGTAGCTCTAGGTCGGCATAGGAGAAACCGGTCCGCTTAGCCAATGGCGCAGATACGTAGCCTTCAACCCTGTAGAGAGCGTAAGGAACGACGTGTTTTCGTCCCATAGTGCGCTCTTTCTCAATATCACGCTCGTTAGTCACCGCCATGCGGGTAATACTGATCTCTTGAGGTACTATGGCGTCGATGCTCCTGGCGAAGTTGAACTGCACGGGCCCACGCACTTGCCCGCAGTTGACCTCTGTAGTCATTACCGCGCCAAAAGCTCGTATGTCGTAGAAGGTGTCGCACATGAACTTTGTTAGTTCACCTGCTTTCTCTCTGGCCTTTTTCTCTGCTTCATCTTTCTGGGCCTTTTCTTTGACGGTCGCCGGTATGGTCAGGCCGTAGTGTTCGTACGCCAGCTTGTGCGCGTTATTGAGGACGGCCCCTTCCCGGACATAGATGTCGTACCCCGGAGACGGCAGTCCGTTTTCATCCCGTTTGACAAGGCTGACATAGTTACGAACCTTTCGCTTCAGACAGACATCGGTGACTAGTCCGAGGTTAGTCTCAGGGTCAATCCGCGGCATGTTGCCCGCATCCGGATCGCCGTTAGGGTTGCCGTTTTCAACGTCAAAAAGGAGAACAAACTCATACCTTTTGTCTACGGAATTGTTCACTGCTCATTCCACCTTTCCAGTTTATTCCTCAGTCTTCCGGTAAAGCGCATTCCTCTGCTGGTAGTAACCCAGCGCAAAAAAGCCCTGGTCATCGAGATTCAGGTGAGCAGGAAATCTCTTGATCTGGGTCATCACACTCTCGATCTGCTTGTCCACCAAGAAACCATAGTCAGACTTCGCCAAGTGGTGCTGCGCAAGCCGGATCAGCACTGGGAATACAGCTCCAGGAGTTGAAGAAGCCGACGCATAGTAACGGTCTTTGATGGTAGCGTTAATGCCGGGATTAGCATCTTGCTGAGCTTTCTCCAGCAGCGCAAAAAGCCGACCCAACTGGTAGCCCGTATTCGGATTTTGGGGATCTAGCATCTCACGCAATACCTCCTTCGCATTACCCCCACCCGCGATTCTCCTCTTGCGCGTCAGGTGCGCCTTCAGGAAAGCCGCGCGGGGGTAGTTGATTTTGCGTTCTAGTTTCGGGTTCTTCGGATCATCAAAGTCCGACCTAATTCGCCCGATGATGGCTGTGTAGAGAGACTGAGGGTAGGCGGTGCCCTGTAAAATAGAACGCATCAGGGCTCCCACCAACGTTGGCGGTATTTTCTCTCGCTTTCGGTCCACCGCCGGTGCACACTCCATCAGCAATCGCCCAACACTTATCGGTCGTTCGCCTTCCCGGTGATCTATGCTCATTTCCCTAAAGTGAGTGTTGAGCTTCTCCAAGAGACGTCCGAAGGTGTCCACATGCCAAAACCTTACCGACAAGCGCGCCGCATTGGGTGCAAGACCGAGAAGGTAGAAACGAACGCCTTGGTCAAACGCGGTCATCTCGGCATCGACCGGTAGACCACGCATGGCGCGTTCTAGAAGACTCCTTACTTGTCCGGAGGCCTTTTCATCGTTGACGATCTGCTGATCGGCTTTGGATTGTCCGTCACTCTCATAGGTACCAAAGGCGCCGGAAAACAACTCAAGCATCAGGTCTTCCTCAGGCCCCGCCTTCTCGGCCCAGAACACCACCGTAGTATCACCAATGAGTAGTCGGTGACGTTCATTTGAGGTCAGCCAATTAAGGGCAGTGGCATAAGCGAAAGCGGCACTCTCGCTGACGGGGGAGTTGGTGCCCTGCTTTTTTCCGTACGACTCCGCCGAAGGAATGTTGAAGGACACGAGAGTGGCTCCGGTACTCTGGGCACCTGCTATTCCGGATATGCTTTTGTGCAGGCGTGCTACTGGTCCTGTACGCCCTGTCACCAAGCACTGTCCAAGGGTCGCCCCCGAGCTCTGATTACTGTAGTGCTCCCATGCCTGCATAACCTCAAGGCGGTCGTGAACAAAGGTGGCGTCGCCAGCCAAACGAAACACAATGTTGCCCCCTGTGTCCAAAACATCACGAACGAGTGCGAGTTTTTCGTTGGTACCATACTCATCTGGATTCCAACGGTCCCAAAAGGCTAAGACCGCCGCGGCACCTTCGTCCGTGATTGCTCTAAGGACCGCGCGGTGCAATTCCCGTGTCTTGGCAAGGCATTCTTTGGCGAGGCCTGTAACCTTCCTTTCATCCGCGCCGATTTCAGCTCCAAGGAAGTACTTAGCCGTATCGCACAGGAAATTAGGCGCAATCATAGTGGACGAACGCTTGATACGATCCGGAACTATCAGGCGGATCGGAACCGGCTTTTTTCTGCCTTGAGAGCCTAGAGGCACAGCATTCACAAGTTCACCGTCAACCGTTATTTCCAGGGCAACCGCAGCATTCCCCATGCAGTAGCATTGTCTGGGTACGCCAGACCTCGAATCGGCAGCAAGTCTCTGGTACAACTCGTATAGAGACTGAAGTATCAACTCAATCCCCTCCCGTCCGCAGCCTAGGAACAGTCATGATACCGTCCTGAAGCTTGGCGCGGAAAAACTTAGGGGTCATGCCGTTTTCATAGTCAAAGTCCAAGAGCATCCATCCCAGATCTCTCTCCCCCCGATGAACAGATACCGGAATGGGCTCGTCTTCTAGTAACCGGAAGTTGACAGGAAACTCCCTGCAACCAAAGTAAGGTCGGTGGAAACACTGACCTGATCGCATTCTCCGCAACGCCATGTTATAGTGCTTGTCTGCGGTTCCGGGCGGAGGATTGGACTCTACCAGTTCAAAGTGAGCTTCAATGACATATGCAACATCGCGCAAGACCAAGGATGCCCTTTGCTGGCGTTCGTCCCTGTCACTTGCGTATTGATGAAGGTCCACTTCCTTGCCTTTCATCGCTTGAGAAACAACTGTGGCGGGGATCTTTCCCTTGACTTCGTTTCGCCGCACAGAATCAAACCGGATTTCGTTCAGTACGTGGATTCTGTCAACCAACCATTGAATCGCCGGCTTCCAGTGGATAGCCTCCAAAATCCCTCGTGCAGCCGATGGGGTCATCACGTCGTAGCTCACTCGCTCCGCTTTCATCTCCGGCCTCGTAAAGCACGCGTAGTCGCCCCAAACCAACAACTTCACTCCGTATCCCACAGATTTCCCCCCTCTTCAAACAAGTGGCGAGAACTTGGGCTAGATTATCCAAGCATCCCCCCTTCTTTGTTCCGAATCATCAACTAGAAGACCGAAGTTGTGGTCGTACAGTGAGAGATCCGCAAGAATTCGTAAGCCTGCCATCTCCCGGACCGCATAGGCCGATACAAGTTTTTGGCACTCCCAGGGCCGGACTGATACCGTGTAGGGTTGAAGGGCTCTCGCTCTCCCCCGAGAGATCCCCTCACTTTCAACGGCTTTCAGGATCTCCGCGCACTTCTCTTCCTTAGGGATCACCACTCCAACAGTTTCGTCACCAATGACTTTGAAAAGCGAGGCTATCTCTTCGAACGGGAAGTTCAGCTTAGCAGCCAATTGCTCCAGCTTCTGCAGAATCCCGTGAGCGTCCAAGCTGTCTTGTTCGTAGAAGTAAAGGTCTCTAAAATACCGCTCCACGGAACGCAGATCCAACGGATCGTCCGCATCTTCTAGGATTTTCGCGGCAATGGAGGCAGTCCGCCTAAACCACACATGATTCATACCGTGACCGTCTTTGGGAGAGAAAACGATGACCTCTCCGCTGGCCCTCTTTCCTTCCCTGTTACATCGCCCCGCTGCTTGGGCTATAGAATCAATGCCAGCGATACTTCTCATGACCTTGGGAAAGTCGACATCTACCCCGGCCTCGATTAACTGTGTGGAAACCACTCGGACCTTCTCGCCGTCTGCAAGGCGTGCACGTATCTCGCTGAGTCTTTGCAGCCGGTGCACCGGATACATGGCCGCGCTCAAGTGGTAGTGTCCTTCCTCGGCACCTAGTAGCCGGTAGAGTTTTCGCGCGTGACCTCTGGTGTTGACAATGCAAAGGCATTGGGGATGCTTCAGCATCTCCTCAACGACTTCATCGTCGCCCATCGAGCCGGCGCTCTTCACCCTAACCCGCTTCAAAGCCTTGTAGAGCCCCACCGGATCCCGAGTGATTTCGGTGACTGACAGATCATTGGGGAGTATGCCGCTAAGCGCCGGTTGAGTAGCCGAGCACAGTACTACTGTGCTGCCGTAGTTCCTGACCAATTCCGCAAGTGCCGCCACACAGGGTTGTAGCAACTCGACCGGAAGCATCTGTGCTTCATCGAGGATAATCACACTTCTTGCCAGGTTATGCAGTCGTCTACAACGAGAACTACGATTGGAGAAAAGGGACTCGAAAAACTGCACGTTGGTGGTCACGACGAGAGGCATGTCCCAGTTCTCTTCCGCAAGGGTCGAACTGTCATGTTCATCATCGCCCGTCACAGGGTGATGAATAGCGTTGCTGTGGTGCTCCAAGACAACGTCGGGACCAACCGCTTCACGGAAAACCCGGGCATTCTGTTCGATTATGCTTGTGAAAGGTATGATGTAGAAGATGCGCTTCAATCCGTGATGACACGCATGTCGCAACGCGAACGCTAGAGAGGAAAGAGTCTTGCCTCCGCCCGTCGGGACTGTCAGAGTGAAAAGACCCGGTGGTCTACGTGATGCGGACATGCAATTCTCCAATACTTGAGCCCGCTTTTGGTTGACCAGGGTGGGAGGCGCGCTTCTAGATAAAGTCGCAAGACGCTTCGCGAGACGCTGTTCGAGTTCTGCTAAAGAAGGGAAAGTTTGAGTGCGTAGCTCAGCCTTTTCCGGACTGTAGAATCTCTCCGTATCCAAGAAATCCGCGTCCACAAGGCACGAATAGACCATGCGCGTTAGGAAGCTCACGGCGAAACCGCATCTTTCCCGCTGAAGTGAAAGATTGAGCGGCGGAATGGTGGCCGGCAGCGAGATTTCTTTCTCATAAGCGGAGTAATCACAAAGGCTTCGTGAGGCCAGCCTTGATTCGAGGCTACCCTCCCGCGCAATGTCTCCCCCGTCAGGAAGACCACGGTGATGCCCGGCGATTGCATACGCGATCAGTCGACCCAGAGCTCTATATTTCCGGACTGTGACCTGCGCCCCTGCCGTCGAGTGATCCACGCGGATTCTGGGATCGTCCAAATGCCGCTGGAACTCGTCAGAATACTTTCCGATGTCGTGGCACAGACCGGCAGCCTCAGCTAGCCGCCGTACTCCGAAATCTTCGCCGAACTCGCCCGCCAAACGAGATACTGCTTGAAGGTGGGCCTTGAGAGACTGCCACTTTTCCCGCGGCTCTCCATCAAGCGAATGGGCCCAGTAACTCATCGCCGCCCCCCCCTGATCCGACCGGTTGCTTCTCTCCGGTTTCGTCCTGATGTCCTTCCGCCCCTGCCAATTCGACCTATATTTCTAAATGGAGTCGCAATATAACGATACACACTTCACCCCGTCACGCAGTGTCGGAGACAAGTGTTCGGTATCTAACTGCCGTGTATCCGCCCCCACACCTAACACAAGTAGACAAAGAGGAGCAGGGGATCTATCTTAACGTTGGTAAGAACGAGTCCCCTACGGCTACTCCGCACTCTAGCGTGAGCGATTATGATCGGAATGTACCGGGTCAGAGAGATTCGCGACGGCGACAAAGAAGCAGTTGCAGGGATAATAGCCGAGAGATGGGGTTCTCCGATCATCGTCAGCAGGGGCAAACGTCACGATGTACTGTCCCTTCCCGGCTTTATCGCCGAGATGGATAACAAGATAGTCGGCCTTGCCACCTACTGCATCGATGACGGAGAGTGCGAGCTCACTTCCCTTGACAGCCTGCTGGAGAACCGTGGGATCGGGACCAGCCTGGTCGACGCGGTGGTGGATGCCGCCCGCGCAGCCTCATGCCGCAGAGTATGGCTCATCACCACTAACGACAATACGAAGGCAATCAGGTACTACCAGAAACGAGGCTTCTTGTTTGCAGCAGTTCACCTGGGAGCCATTGAGAGAGCGCGAGTTCTAAAACCAGAGATACCGCAGTACGGGATCGACGGCATCCCAATCCTGCACGAGATAGAATTCGAAAAGGTCCTAGTAAAGTGACACGGTCACGCCTTCCTGCAGAAGAACACCATCTCGCCTGCGCTCGAATCAATAGGGATATTTTCTATAGTCGAGCCCTGCTCGTGGAAGATCTCGAATCCCTCGCACGCCAGCATGCCGCGGATCTCGCGCGGAAAGAAGAAAGTCAGCGTACACTCAGTCTCTTCCCGCCTCAGGAGCCTGTCGCCATCCCGCTCTTCCAGGATGATGTGGTCTTTCTCGAGCTGGAGAGTAAAGTCATAGTGCGCGGTGAAGGTATCCGTGATGGTCGTCCCGGTCAGCGGATGAGTGAACTCGAAGGTCTTGGTGACGCCGTTGGTTTGCACCATATACGGGATGTCAGGGATGCTGTTGTCAAGGATGAACACTCCCCCGTCCCTCAAGTGGCGCCTTGCCGACCGCATGAGCGCCAGAGCCTCGCCCGGCCCCGTTAGGCAGTTGATGAGGTTACACGGGGCTATGACCAGGTCAAATGTCTCTGACAGATCCAAGTCGATGATGTTGCCCTTGATGAGCCTCACCCGGGCGCGGACCTCAGGGGATTCGTACTCGAGCTTGCGCCTGCACATCGCTATCATGTCATCGGATAGGTCCACACCGGTCACTTGGAAGCCAGCGCACGCCAGGGGGATCAGGATCCTCCCTGTCCCCGATCCGAGCTCAAGGATCCTCGGCCCGAACCTGCGCGCGAACTGAATATACGCCTCAACGTCGCTGA
>Ga0134099_1003983_pt1 | contig 10356 bp, 12 predicted proteins | sample 10_taG_2_FD_105482 | JGI IMG/M metagenome (GOLD analysis project Ga0134099, IMG submission 105482) | Switchgrass degrading microbial communities from high solid loading bioreactors in New Hampshire, USA - 10_41_5_180_A2 metaG | ecosystem: Engineered > Bioreactor > Semi-continuous > Anaerobic >...
ACCGCGGCCTCCTCCAGCCCCGGGGCCAGCGCGGTCTGCAGCGTCTCCTCATCCACCTGGGCCAGCGAAACCCACCGGCCGCGCCCCGCCCGGCGGAAGGCGTCCCGCGCGGCCCTCATCGGCGCGTCCTCCACCGCGAGCCTGAGTTCTGCCCGCAGCGAAACCACCGCCGCAGCGGCCGCCACCACGTCCGTGAGCGACCGGGGCACGACCTGCAACCGCCCCGGTTCGGGGAGCACCTGCCGCACGACCGTCCCCGCCCCCAGGGCACGGGCCGCCCCGGCCAGGGCCTCCGCCGCCGGCTCGAGCTCGCGGTCGGCCAGGATCAAGAGCCGCTCACCCGACCGTAGCCCCAGGCTGTGGCGCAGGACCGTGTCGGTCCACGCGGCGGCCATCTCAGCCCCACCCCTCCGGCTTGAACTTCACGTCGGGCAGGTGCAGCGTCATCCCGAAGCGCAGCTCGTCGATGACCTCGGGGGTGACGCGGCCGCTGAGCCGCTCGCCCACGGGCTGCGCGGTGAGATAGAGATCGCTGGTGCCGAGCATGAAGTTGAGGATGGCGTCGCCCACGCCCTCGGGGATCGCCAGCCCGGCGCCGTGGCCGGTGGGCCAGCCGAAGAGGAGCACGTGCAGCCGCTCCCCCGGGTGGTATCCCCAGCGGTAAGAGTACTGTCTGGGCTGGGCGGCCAGGACCTGCTTGATCATCAGGTCCAGCTGCGGCACGGTGAAGAAGACCATCTTGCGGCCGTCGGGCCCGATGGCGGTTCCGGCTTCCGTGGGCAGGTAGACGACGGGCTCCTGTCCCTCCGTGAAGTGCTCCTGTCCGTCCACGAATCAACCTTCTTTCGGTGTTCTCCGCGCCCCGAGACTTAGGGTGCCAGGAATGTCTCGGGCTCACCCGAGAACCCAGCCAGGTAGCCCACCAGCCACACGCTGGCGAAGAAGACGACCATGGCCGCCGCCACGACGAGACCGGGGCTGAGTCGAGCGCGCATCCCGTGTGACCTCCCCTGTCGTACGCCTCTCATGACCCCCACGCTGATCATGTCGGAGGACGCTCATACTCCTCACTATAATTATGACGTACCAGGGGACTTCCGGGAATCGGGCGAACCTGCGCAGCGGATCGGGCCGGGGCCGTACGGCGCCCGTGCGAGGCGACCGAAAGCGCCGGGCGAGGCGGATGGCCTCGCCCGGCGCACTGTGCGCATCCTCAGTGCACGGAGCCGACCCGCACTGGCAGCGCACGCTCCAGGGCCGGGAGCAGGACCATCAGCAGCACCGCGCTCAGCACGGCCTCCGGCAGTAGGTAGGAGCCGTTGTAGATGATCGAGTAGATGAGCGGGCTCTGGCCCTCGGGCGCGAACTGGGCGAAGAAGACGACGCCGGAGATGACGTGCGCGGCGAACCGGCCGGCGATGGCCAGGCTGCCCAGCCAGGCGGCCACCCACCGGGCGTGGCCGCGGGCCAGCCCCGCCAGGCCCAGCAGGCCGAAGGCGACAGGATAGTCCAGCACCACCTGGACGGGATGGTAGAAGTACGGATCGAGCCAGAACTGAAGCAGTCCGTCAAGCACGCCGGCCGTCACGCCCCACCCGGGTCCGTGGCGCAGCCCCACCAGCAGGATGGGCACCATGGAGCCAAGCGTGACGGATCCGCCCTGCGGCATCTCCCACACCTTCACATAAGACAGCGCAACGGCCGCCGCGACCATCATGGCCGTCTCGACCAGACTCCGGAGACGAAGCCGAGCATCAGACATACCGGACACCTCCGCGTTGCGAAATCACTCGCTATCTCGTGGCACGAAAAAACCGCAGCCAAGCGAGCTGCGGGCTTGTGTCCGCGAGGCTCGCTTCCCTACGCCGGCATTACCCGGATCAGGTTACAGGGTCCCGGGGTACACCCCGGTTCTCAGCCGTCCCAACGGCTCCCCTAGCGGCTCTCGGCCAGTATGATGCTGTATTAAGTATACCCCTCGCGGCAAGGCGTGGCAATCCCTCAGCATACTCCGGCCCAGCGGGAGGCACGTTAGGATGGCACAGGAAGATCGTCACGGGAGGCTGCAACCGATGGGAAAGCGCACGCTGGCGGCGGCCATGCTCGCTGTGATCCTGTTCCTCTCGTTCCCCTGGAGGGCCGGCGCGGAAGCACGGGCCACCCTGCGCTGGGGCAGCCGGGGCAACGACGTCTGCCTCGCCCAGCGCAGGCTGAAGGCCTGGGGGTACTACAAGGGCGAGGTGGACTGCATCTACGGCCGGCTGACCTACCAGGCGGTCACCCTCTTTCAGCGCCGCAACGGGCTGGCGGTGGACGGCATCGTCGGCCCCGACACCTGGGCGGCCCTGGGCTACTGGGGCGGCCAGCCCACGACGACGGCCACCGCCGCGGCGGCATCGGCAACGGGTACCCGCGCGGCCGATCGGGACCTGCTGGCCCGGGTCGTCTCAGCCGAGGCCCGGGGGGAACCCTACGAGGGGCAGGTGGCCGTGGCGGCCGTCATCCTCAATCGCGTCCGGGACTCGCGTTTCCCCAACACCATCGCCGAAGTCGTCTACCAGACCCACGCCTTCGAATCCGTGAGCAACGGCACGGTGTACGCCGCGCCCACGGACAGCGCCGTGCGGGCCGCCCAGGACGCGCTGAACGGATGGGACCCCTCGGGCGGCGCGCTCTTCTTCTGGAACCCCGCCAAGGCCACCAGCGGGTGGATCTGGTCGCGGCCCGTCATCAAGCAGATCGGCAACCACGTTTTCGCCAAGTGAGGGGGGCCTGCCCATGCGTCGTGTCGTCACCTGGCTCAGCGTCAGCCTGTTCGCGGTGCTGGCCGTCGCCGTCTGGTCGGCCTGGACCGTTCACCTGAACGAACACAACCGGCTGCTGGCCAACGCCCTGGAAGCGGAGCGGCAGCGGAGCTTTCTCGACATGGTCCACCACGTCGAGCAGATCCAGGCGCTGCTGGGCAAGGGTCTGGCTACCGGCAGCGAGCGGCAGAACATGCGGTACATGGCCGACGTCCACCGCCACGCATCGTCGGCGATGACCGCCTTCTCCTCCCTCCCGCTGCCCACCGACGTCTCGGCCACCACCGGCAAGTTCCTGCAGCAGGTGGGCGACTTCGCGTGCTCGCTGCTGCGGGACGAGGCCGCCGGCCGGCCGATGACGGAGGCGGAGCGGGCGGAGCTTCAGCGGCTGCGCGAGGCCTCGACGGCCCTGCGGGAGCAGCTGAGCACCATGCTGACCCAGTATAGCCGGGGAAGCTTCCGGTGGCACGAGCCCGCACGGCTCTCCCTGCGCACCCTGTTCCGCACGCCCGACCCGGGCCTGCTGGATCCATCGGCTGCGGGCGGCGCGGCGACGGCCGCCCTGCTGGACGGCGGCTGGGCGCAGCTCGCCACCAGCATGGAGCAAATGCCGACCCTCATTTATAACGGGCCCTTCTCGGACCACGTGAATGAGACGCCGCCGGCGCTGACGGGCCCGACCATCGGCCGGGAGGAGGCCGAGGCGCGCCTTCCGGCCGTCCTGCCGGACGCGGCGGCGTACCGGGTCGTAGACGTCGCGGAGGTCGGCGGCAACCTGCCCGCCTACTCCTTCCGCCTGGCCCCGGCGGGCAGCCGCGGCAGCGCCTACACGGCCACGGTCTCGCTCACCCGCCAGGGCGGCCACCTGCTGGAGCTCCTGAACGGGCGCGTAGTGGGCAGCCCGGCGCTGGACCTGGAGCGGGCCCGGAGCATCGGGCAGGAGTACCTGGCCCGGGCGGGCTACGCCGACATGGTCCCCACCTACGCGCAGATCCAGGACGGGGTCGCCTTCGTGGCCTACGCCTACCGGCAGGGCGACGTGATCGTCTACCCCGACCAGGCCAAGGTCAAGGTGGCCCTGGACAACGGCGAGGTGCTGGGGATGGACGCCCGCCAGTACCTGACCCACCACCGCCGCCGCACCCTGCCCCGGCCGCGCCTCACGGAGGCGGATGCCCGGAGCCGGCTCAACCCCGGCTTGGAGGTCAGCCGGGTGCAACTGGCCCTGATCCCTGACCTGTCCGGCACCGGCGAGGTCCTTGCCTACGAGTTCCAGGGAAAGCTGGGCGAGGACATCTACCTGGTCTACATCAACGCGGAGACGGGCGCAGAGGAGCAGATCCTTCAGCTCATCGTCACCGACGGCGGGACCTTCACGCTGTAACACACGGCGCTGCCCCGGGACCGGGGCAGCGCCGCATCCTCACCGGTTCGGGCGCGATTTGGGGCTGTGCGTCCGGGTCTCGTACTGCTCCAGGGTGGGGTCCTGGCTCGTCCCGAAGGCCGCGATGCCGTTGGGATCGATGCCGAGCTCACTGGCGAGCTCCATGCCCAGCCGCTCGACGGTCAGCCGGCCGATGGCCGGATTGTCCGGAGCGGCGTCGCCCGTGGGCGTCACGCGCGGGTCGGGGCTCATGTGCGATCACCTCCCGCGCGTAGTGTCCCCCGGACTCCGGTCCGGTATCGGGCTCAGGTCACCCGCACCCAGCGGGTCGGCTGGCCGCTCTGCGGGCAGGGGCCGAACGAATCGCCTTCGTTGTAGTACTGCTTGACGCCGGCGGTGCAGCTGTACGTGCCCGGAACCTTGCACCGCTCGCCGGTGCAGCCCTGTGGCTGTTCGCTCATGTGCACATGCACCTCCCGCGCCTAGTCTGCCCATTAGACCCGGCCGGGTATTGGCCTGGCTTATGGGCATTCATCCTTCTTATACTTGAGCCTTAAAAAAGTCGGGTTTTCTTCTAGCAAACCCTGTTGACTCGGAGCAAACGCCTGTGGTAAAGTTTAATCACAACGAACGATGTTTACCAGCCTTACATAGAGAGACGTCTCGTGACGAGGGGAGGCTCTGCCAAATGGCTGCATCCAACGCAGCACTCTCTGAGGTGCCGGTCACCCGGATTCCCGAACAGCGGCCGCAGCCGGTCGCCGTGCCCACCGATGAGGAGTTGGTCGCCGCCTACCTGAAGGGCAACCAGGCGGCGTTCGAGGAGATCGTCCGCCGGTACGAGGACCGGCTGTACCGCCTGTCCTACCGGATGCTGGGAAACCACCATGATGCGCTGGACGCGGTCCAGGAGATCCTGGTCAAGCTGATGGCCGCGCTGCCCAAGTTCGAGGGGCGCTCCCGCTTCGGCACCTGGGTCTACCGGCTGGCGGCCAACACCTGCCTGGACATCCGCCGCAAGCGGGGCCGCACGGCAGCCGAGTCGCTGGAGGCGACCCTGGAGTTCTCGCCTTCCGCCTCGCTGGCCATCCTGGACGACGAACCCGCCGACAACCCCGACCTCTACCTGGAGCAGCAGTACCGGGAGAACGTGGTGCGTGCGGCGCTCGACAAGCTGCCCGAGAACCAGCGCCGGCTGCTGGAGCTCCGTGATCTCGAGGATTTCTCCAACAGCCAGGTGGCAGACATGCTGGGCATCGAGGTGGGCGCGCTGAAGGCCCGGCTCCACCGGGCCCGCCAGGCCCTGAAGCGGGTGCTGGATGCGGGCGTTTACGTGCCCGGGTACACCTCGCCGGCTGCCACCGACCTGGCCTGACGTACCGAGGAGGTGCTCTGATGTCCCTGGGCCACCGCATCCGTCAAACTCGCACGCAGAAGGGCATCACCCTCCAGGAGCTCTCGGAGCGCAGCGGGCTGTCCAAGGGCTTCATCTGTCAGCTCGAAAACGACAAGGCTTCCCCCTCGCTGCAGGCCCTCGACCGGCTCTCGGCGGGACTCGGCGTGCCGGTGGCGCTCCTGCTCATCTCCCAGGAGGAGCGGGCCCACGTGGTACGGGCCAACGCCCGGCAGCCCTACACGAGCGGAGAAGGGCTGAGCGTACAGCTGCTCTCGGCGCCGGGGCGCAACCTTAAAATGATGCTGCTGGAGCTGGCGCCGGGCGCCTCCACCGGCGGCGACAACCACGTCCACGAAGGCGAGGAGTGCCACCTGGTGCTGCAGGGCACGGTGCGCTACCGGCAGGGGGATGAGGAGCTGATCCTGAACGAGGGGGACTCGCTCCACTGGAACGGCTACATCCCCCACCGGGTGGAGAACTGCGGCGACCAGCCGGCCCGCATTCTCTGCGTGACCACCGGAGCCATGGAACACATGCTCGACAGTGAATGTGAATGCGAAGAAGAGTCGTAGTCCTTTTCGGCCAGGAGCCCTAGGTTCCTGGCCGTATTTTGCGCGATTTGCATTGCAGAGGCCGGTGACGCATGTTACGATTATCGTAAGGTATCCAGGACCTGCGCCTTACAGCGGCGCGGGTCTTGCGTCGTCTTGGGGGAGTTTCCCCCGGGCAACTTTATTGCATCAACGAAACCCCGTGCGGTTGCGGGAAATTGGAGGTGCGGGGCGATCGATACCACAACATCCCGGCAGGCGCAGAGCGTGAAGGGGGCCTGGCTCAGCATTGCCACCTACTGTCTGCTCGCCGCCGGCAAGCTGATCGTCGGCTGGTTTTCCGGCTCGCAGGCCATCGCCGCCGACGGCGTGAACAACGCCACCGACGTGCTGGGCTCCGTCGCCGTCCTGCTGGGGCTGAAGATCGCGCAGCAGCCGGCGGACGATGACCACCGCTACGGCCACGGGCGCGCCGAGGGGGTCGCCTCGCTGGTGGTGGCCACGATCATGGGACTCGCCAGCCTGGAGGTGGGCAGAGGCGCGTTCCTCTCGCTGCTCACGCCCGGGCACACGGTGCCCGCCGCCTGGTCGCTCTGGGCGGCCCTGGGCTCGGCCGCGATTCTTCTGGCCATCTATGTCTACAATCTGCGACTGGCGCGCCGCTGCGGCAGCAAGGCCCTGGAGGCGGCGGCCTACGACCACCTCTCGGACTTCTTCATCAGCATCGGCGCGGCGGTGGGCATCGCCGGCAGCCAGGTGGGCTGGTACTGGGCCGACCCGCTGGCCGGGCTGGTAGTCGCCGTGCTGATCGCCCGCACCGCCTGGTCCATCGGTTCGGAGGCCGCGCACATGCTGATGGACGGCTTCGACGACCGGGAGCGCATCGCCAAGCTGCAGGAGGCCGTCCTGGGGGTCCCCGGCGTCACGGGGGTCCGACGCCTGCGGGCCCGCCTGCTGGGCAGCCGGGTGTGCGTGGACGTGACCGTGCTCGTCCCCGCTCACCTGAGCGTCGTGGAGGCGCACGCCGTGGCCGACCGGGTGGAGGCGGCACTGAGCGGACTGAACGACGTGGGGGAAGTGCACGTCCACGTGGAACCCGACGTCACCGCACAGGCGAACTAGAATCCCTGACATGGAATGAGGGCCGACCCTTCACCGGGTCGGCCCTTCGGTTTCCCGTTCCGGCGCCTTACAGCGCAGCCCGGGCCGCCTCCAGGGCGGCGTCGTAGTTGGGCTCCTGCCCGGCCGCCGGCACGTACTCGACGTGGACGATGCGGTCGTTCCGGTCCACGACGAAAACGGCCCGGGAGCAGAGCGCCCACTCCTTGATGTAGGTGCCGTAGGCCTTGCTGAAGGAATGGTCGCGGTAGTCCGAGAGCGTGATCACGCGGTCGACGCCCGCGTTGCCGCACCACCGCTTCTGGGCGAAGGGCAGGTCGGCCGAGATGGTGAGGACGACGACCTCGTCGCCCAGGCCGGCGGCGGCCTCGTTGAACTTGCGGGTCTGGGTGTCGCACACGCCCGTGTCCAGCGACGGCACGGACGAGAGGATGCGCACCTTGCCCGCGAACGACGACGAATCAACCGTGGAAAGATCATTGGCCACTGCGGTGAAGGCAGGCGCCTGGTCACCCACCCGCAGTTCAGGACCGACCAGGGTCACGGCACCCTTGAACTGAAAAGCACCAGCACGTTCCACGGAAGGTCCCTCCAAGCAGACAAGTTTGGATTCCAGTGTTTGGACGCTCGCTGCGGACAGCCCGTGACGGATTGGCATCACGGAGCCCGCGGGGCAGCGCACCGCGCCAGCCGCAAAGGCGCCGATCGACACGCAGGCGTCAATACCTTGAAGTACACACCCTTTATTATTATACTTGGATTGCTTGCAATTCTTTGCCGGTCGCCGCCGGCCCGACCGCCCGCCACCGGCCCGACCGCCCGCCACCGGCTCGCTTTGTAAGAAAGGGGCTCACCCGATGAAGTGGACCGTCCAACTCCGCCTGTTCTCGCTGTCCGTGGTACTGATCGCCCTGGCCGGATGGGTCGCCGGTGCGGCCAACTGGGGGCTCTGGAACGTCCAGGCGGCCGACGCGGAGAAGGAAGCGGCGATGGCTCGGATGCTGAAGGCCCACCAGCTGGAGCGTGACTTCTCCGAGATGGCCTATGCGGCGTCAGCGTACACTGCGACCGTAGAGGCCGGGTACAGGCAGCAGTTCCTGGAACTTGAGGCGCAGGTGGCCGGCAGCCTGCGGGAGCTTGCGGAGGCTGTGACGGACCAGGAGGAATCCAGGCTGCTCAGCGAGGTCCAAAGCCGCTTCAGCGAGTTCACAGCCTTCGTCCGGCCGGTGCTGGACAGGGACCAGTTCCAGGAGGCGGAGATCCGCTGGCGCAGCCGTTCGCTCCAGGGCGAGCGGGCCAGGATCAGCGTCGCGCTGGCTGACCTGCTCGAGTACCTGCAGACGCGGGTGGACACCACAACGCGCGCCGCCGAGGAGGCGGTTCAGCTCACGCGGCTCGTCACCGTCGGCACGACGGGCGCCGCCGTGGTGCTGGGCTTCGCGATCGCCTACCTGATCGCCCGGGGGATCACCCTCCCGGTCCGGGCCCTGGCCCGGGCGGCCCAGCGCATGGCTGACGGCGACCTCAGCCCCGACGTCACCGCCCGGCTCGCAGGGCTCAGAGGGCGCAACGAGCTGGCGGAGATGGCCCGGAGCTTCAACCAGATGGTCAACTCCCTGCGGGGCCTGGTGGTGGGTATGCAGGGCACCGTGCAGACGGGACTGGAGGTCTCGGGCGACCTCGCCTCCACCGCGGACCAGGCGGCGTCCTCCGCTCAGGATGCGGCGCGCGCGGTGACCGTGGTGGCCGAGGGCACCTCGCAGCAGGCCGCCTCGGCCCGCGAGATCAGCACGATGATCGAAGAGCTGCGCCAGGCGGTGCAGCAGATCGCCGCGGGCGCCAGCCGCTCGTCCGGCGACCTTGAGGACGCGTCCGAGATGCTGCACAAGGCCGCCCAGGACCTGACCCGCATGACCGAGCAGACCGATCAGGTCGCCAGGGGCGCCCAGGAGGCCGCCCGAATGGCCGCGGAAGGCGCCGGCGCGGTGGACGAGATGGTGCAGGGGATGACGCGCATCCGGCAGGTGGTTGGCGAATCGGCGGCCCGCATGGGCGAGCTGGCGGAGGCCTCCGCCCAGATCGGCCAGATCACCGAGGTCATCTCGGAGATCGCGGACCAGACCAACCTGCTGGCCCTGAACGCCGCCATCGAGGCCGCCCGGGCCGGCGAGCACGGGCGCGGCTTCGCGGTCGTCGCCGACGAGGTCCGGCGGCTGGCCGAGCGCTCCGCCGAGTCGGCCCGCGAGATCAGCGAGCTGATCGCCCAGATCCAGAACCGCACCGCCCAGGTCGTGGAGTCGATGTCCATGGGCTCGGCGGAGGTGGAGCAAGGCAGCGAGCTCGCCGCCCGGTCGGGCGCACGGCTGGAGCAGATCCTGCAGACGGTGACCCGGGCCGCCGAGGACGTGAGGCACGTCGCCGAGGCCGCCCGCTCGCTGCAGCGGGAGGTGGACGAGGCGATGCAGGCCTTCGAGGGGGTCGCCGCCGTCACGGCGGAGAACACCGCCGCCACCGAGCAGATGGCCGCCAGCACGGTCAGGGTGCTCTCCTCCATCTCCTCCATCGTGGATGCGGCACAGCAGAACGCCGCTGCGGCGGAGCAGGTCTCGGCCGCCATCGAGGAGCTCACGGCCGTGGCGGACGGGGTGGCGGACCATGCTCAGAACCTGAACCAGATCGCCCTGTGGCTGAAGGAGCAGGTGGGGAAGTTCAACGTGGGCGACGGGGTGGCAGACCCGAGCGATGAGGGCCCTCAGCCGTGAGCCGTGAGCGCGGCGGCAGCCCACCGCCTGTGGCCGGAGTCGGCGGCTGGAGCTGCGGGGCCACGCCGCTGCTGATGCCCGAGGTCGATGGCTGGCGGTGTGCGACGGACGGTGACCGCTGGCGTGGCTTGACGCAGGACTGGACGGTACGAAGCCAGGACGCATGCATCCCGTGCGCCTGGCTTCGCTGCGTCCTGGGTGGAGCGTCAGAGGCCCCGGCCGGGAACTGCGAGGCGGCGGAAAAGACCGGTACGGTGAGGGACAGCGATCAGGGGAGACGGGGCCGTGCCGCCCCTGTCTCCCCTTATGCGCGTCCTGTTTGAGCACCGCCGGCGTGAGG
>Ga0134099_1003984_pt1 | contig 10352 bp, 7 predicted proteins | sample 10_taG_2_FD_105482 | JGI IMG/M metagenome (GOLD analysis project Ga0134099, IMG submission 105482) | Switchgrass degrading microbial communities from high solid loading bioreactors in New Hampshire, USA - 10_41_5_180_A2 metaG | ecosystem: Engineered > Bioreactor > Semi-continuous > Anaerobic >...
AAACCGGAAGGCTGTTGGCGGACATTTCGGGCGACACCCCCGTGGTGGTGGCCCGAGGCGGCAAGGGAGGCTGGGGCAACGCCCGCTTTGCCACCCCCACCCGCCAGATTCCCCGGTTTGCCAAACCCGGCCGGCTGGGCGAGCGGCTGGAGGTTATCCTGGAGCTGAAACTGCTGGCCGACGTGGGGCTGGTGGGATTCCCCAATGTGGGCAAATCCACCTTGATCTCCATGGTCAGCCAGGCAAGGCCCGAAATCGCCAACTACCACTTTACCACCTTAACCCCCGTGCTGGGCGTGGTCCGGCTGGAGGAAAACACCAGCTTTGTCATGGCCGACATCCCCGGCCTTATCGAAGGCGCCAGCGAAGGGGTGGGCCTCGGCCACGACTTTTTGCGTCACGTCGAGCGCTGCCGGCTGCTGGTCCACATCGTGGATGTGTCCGGTATCGAGGGCAGGGACCCTATCGAGGATTTTGAAACCATCAACCGGGAGCTGAAAGCCTACAATCCTCAGCTTGCCGAGCGGCCCATGATGGTGGCCGCCAACAAATGCGACCTTGCCACCCCCGAGCAGATTGCCCGGTTCCGGGCGTATATCCAGGAGCGGGGGATGGAGTGTTATGAGCTTTCCGCCGCCACCAATCAGGGAACCCGAGAACTGGTGGAAGCTATTGCGGCCAAGCTGGCGACGCTGCCTCCCATTTTGGAGTTTGAGCCGGAGCCCTACACGCCTCCCGAGGTGGACCCGCAGGCCTTTGAAATTGTCAGGGACGGCGACGTATTTGAAGTGGACGCCCCCTGGCTGGAGCCGGTGCTGCGAACCGTCAACATGGACGACTACGAATCCCTCCAGTATTTCCAGCGGGTGCTGATCCAGAGTGGAATCATCGAGCGGCTGGAGCAGATGGGCGTTCAGGAAGGGGATACCGTGCGAATTCTGGGCTTTGAATTCGATTACGTGCGCTAATTTGGAGAGGATTACACAGATGATGGATTTAAAGCAGGGCAATATGCCCGACCCAGGAGGGATGAGCCCGGTATCCCTCGCCTTTATCGGGGACGGGGTGTTTGAGCTGATGGTACGGGAGCAACTGGTGCGCACCGGCGGGATGCCGGCAGGCAAGCTTCACCTGTTGGCGGTGGGCCGGGTGAAAGCCAGCGCTCAGGCGGCCGCCTACGACGCGGTAATGGAAGTCTGCGACGAAGAGGAGCGGAACATCCTGCGCCGGGGGCGGAATGTCAGCCTTTCCCGGATTCCCCGCAGCTGCACCCCAGAGGAATACCACAAAGCCACCGCCATCGAAGCTCTCTTCGGCTATTTATATCTGCTGGGAAAGCTGGACAGGCTGCATTTCCTGTTTCGGCTGATGGAGGAGGTGGCGATGGGTGAGTACGGCAAAGACAAGCAACTTGCAGAAGAATGTCATCGATAGCCTGGCCGACCTTGCCGGCGGATTTCTGCTGGCGATGGGAACCCAGATGTTCAGCGCCCCCAACGGAATTGCACCCGGGGGAGTCACCGGCCTTTCGGTGCTGATCAACTACCTGACCGGGCTGCCCATCTCGGCGGTGTCCTTTCTCTTCAACATCCCCTTGTTGATTGCCTCCTGGTATATCCTCGGCAGGGGGGAGACCATCCGAACCGTCCGCAGCGTGGTGACCTATACCATCATGCTGGAGGTGGTGGGCAACTTCCTTCCCGTCTATCGGGGAGAAGCCATTTTGGCTGCCCTGTACGGCGGCGTGTTGAGCGGGTCCGGCATTTCCCTGATTTTTATGCGGGGTTCCACCACCGGTGGCACCGATATTCTTGCCCGGATTCTGCAAAAGCGGTTTCGCAGTTTTTCGGTGGGAAGGCTGTTGCTGGCCCTCAACGGCTGCATACTGCTGTTGGCCGCCGCCGTCTACCACAACATCGAAAACGCCCTTTACGCCATGATCAGCATTTTTGCTTCCTCCCGGCTGTTGGACAGCGCCCTTTACGGCATGGACATGGGCAAGGTGCTGATGATCATCACCGAAAAGCATGAGGAAGCGGCAAAAGCCATCAACTGCCGCATGGGCAGGGGATGCACCCTGCTGGAGGGCAAGGGTACCTACACCCAGAAAGACCGGCCAGTGCTGCTCTGTGCCGTGCGGCGCAGTCAGGTGTTTCAAGTGAAAAGCATTGTCTTTGAGTTGGACCCCACCGCCTTCATTGTGGCGATGGAGGCCAACGAAATTATCGGCAACGGTTTTAAAGCCGCCAGCCTAAATTCATAAAAACAAAAGAGCAGGCGAAAATTCGCCTGCTCTTTTCTGATTCGGATGCCGATTATACCAAACTGGCGACCCACTGGTCCCGGTCGCCGGGGAGCAAATCCACCACGGGGATTTCAATCATGGTATAGCAGCCGGGCTTCTGCCGCATGGCCGCCCGCGCGCAGCTCACCATTACCTGAGCGGTGAGGGCCGGATTGTTGATGGACATATTGAACTCAAAGCGCTGATTGTCGGTCTTGCCGGAGGTGCCTTTGCGAACCATGTGGACTCCGTGGCCCCGGTCCATGACGGCGTTGATGTCGTCTACCGCCACCACGTGGGTTTCGTCGTGGACAAAGTAGGGGTCCGCCTTGATTTTGGCGGCCACTTCCTCCAGTTTGGCACCGGGTTTTAATTGGACGTACACCATCCGGCGGTGAATGCCGGAGCCGACGGGAATGGTCATGGAAAGAGCGCCTTCCACCCCTTCGATGGCCTTGACCGCCACCGTGTGGCCCATGCTCATGCCGGGACCAAAGTTGGTGTAGGTGACGCCGCTGGGAGCGCAGGCCTGCATCAGAGCGCGCACCACGCTGTCGCTGCCGGGGTCCCAGCCGGAGGAGATAACGGATACCTTACCCGCCTCCACCGCCGCCTGGTGGAGAGAGCGGCGCAGAGCAGGGATGTTGGTGTGGATATCAAAGCTGTCTACGGTGTGATAGCCCGCCGCCAGGTACTGAAGGGCGGTTTCCTCCACGCTGCGGGTGGGAACACAGAGCAGCGCCACATCCACCGGCCCCAAAGCGCGGATATCCTCCACCACTTGGATGCCGGGCAAGTTTTCTCCTCCCGCCTTGCGGCGCACCACACCGGCCAATTCCATATCGGGAGCAGCGTCCACCGCCTCCACGGCGAATTTTCCAATGTTGCCGTAGCCTACCACTGCGATTCGTATCATAATTTCTCTCATCCTTCATATGAAGTTTGTTGTTGATACAATATAACCATTGAAAAAAATTGTCAAGAGGAAATGAATTTTATGGTAGAAAAAGTTGCAAGCTCGTCCGAGGCAGAAAATGGGCGCCGCCCGGGATGTCACTTGCAACGCCTTGGGTTCTGGGGTATAATAATGCAAGCTGAAAATTCCGGCAACGGTGCGGATTTATCCTTGCTGAGCAAAGATGAAACGCCGTTGGGACGGATGAACCTCCACCAATATTCTCTACATGTATTTTAATATGGAATAAGAAAAAAGGAAGTGCCTTTGTGCGCGAAATCTATTTGGATAACGCGGCCACCACGCCGGTGGACCCGGCCGTGGCTCAAGTGGCCGTTCAGGTGATGGAAGAGATGTACGGCAATCCTTCCTCCCTGCACAAAAAAGGGCTGGAGGCCCAGCTTTTGCTGGAAAAAGCCCGGGAACAGATGGCGGATGCGTTAGGTTGCCAACCGGAGGAGGTTTACTTTACCTCCGGCGCCACCGAATCCAACAACATCGCCATTCAGGGTGTGTTTGCCGCCCACAGGCGGCGGGGCAACACCATCATCTCCACGGCGGTGGAACACTCGTCGGTGAGAAGTCCCCTCCAAATGCTGGCGCAACAGCAAAATGCCAACGTGATTTTGGTAAATCCCCAGCCCGACGGGTCCATCGACCCGGATAAGCTGTGCCGGGAGGTGACTGGCGACACTCTGCTGGTTTCCTGCAATTTGGTCAACAGCGAAGTGGGCGCCGTCTGCGACCTTGCCGCCATCGCCCGGCAGGCCAAAAAGCGCAACCCCAAGGTGTTGGTTCACACCGACGGGGTGCAGGCTTTCGGGAAGGTGGATTTTTCCCTGAAAAAGCTGGGAGTAGACCTTGCCAGCTTCAGCGGCCATAAATTTCATGCCCCCAAGGGGATAGGGGTCCTTTATGTCAAAAAGGGAGTGCGCATCCAGCCCCTGTGCTATGGGGGCGGGCAGGAAAGGGGATTGCGCCCCGGCACCGAAAACGTGCCCCTTGCCTGCGCCATGGGGGCCGCCGCCGCCGCGGCAAAGGAAAAACTCAGCCAGCATCGCGCCCATTACGCCGCCCTGCGGGCTCATTTTTTGGAAAAAGCGGAACAAATTCCGCAGCTGTGCATCAATATGCCCCCGGATGGCGCACCTAATATTTGTAATATCAGTGTGCCGGGCTACCGCAGCGAAACCATGATTCACTTTTTGGCGGAGCGGGGCATTTATGTGTCCGGAGGCTCCGCCTGCTCCAAGGGGGCGGACAGCCATGTCCTCACCGCCATGGGCCTGCCCCGGAATCGCATCAAAAGCGCGCTGAGACTCACCTTTTCTCCGCGGAATACGCTGGAAGAGATCGACGCCTTTTTTGATGCCCTTGTTCAGGGGATGAATCAGATTACAAGGAGCAACGACTAGATGAAACTGGAATCCGGAACCAAGGAGCTTATTCTGCTCAAAAGCGGAGAGATTGCCCTCAAAGGCCTCAACCGGGGCAGCTTTGAGGACTTGATGATAAAAAACTGCAAGCGGGCCCTGCGGGGCGTGGGGGAGTTTCGCTTTACCAAGGCCCAATCCACCATTTACGCCCAGCCGGTGGATGACTGCGACATGGAGGAGGCGTTGGACCGCCTTTCCCGCGTGTTCGGCATCGCCGCCCTAACCCGGGCCGCCGTAGTGGAAAAAGATATGGAAGCCATTAAGAAAACGGCGGCGCAATACCTGGAGGAGGAGTTGAAAGCAGCTTCCACCTTTAAGGTGGCGGCCAAGCGGTCGGACAAATCCTTCCCCATGACCTCCCCGGACATTTGCCGGGAGCTGGGAGGCTGGCTGCTGCGGCAGTTCCCCCATCTTAAGGTGGACGTGGAAAATCCCGACGTCCTGGTGGTGGTGGAGGTGCGGGACTTTGCCGCCTACGTGCACGGAGCACAACTTCCCGGCGCCGGCGGGATTCCGGTGGGAAGCTCCGGCCGGGCCATGCTGCTGCTTTCCGGCGGCATCGACAGCCCGGTGGCGGGGGTGATGATGGCAAAGCGGGGTCTTTCCATTTCGGCCGTTCACTTTTATTCCCCGCCCTACACCAGCGAGCGGGCTCTGCTGAAGGTGAAAACTCTCTGCGAGAAGATGACCCGCTACTGTGGCACCATTCCCCTCCACATCGTTCCCTTTACCGAAATTTCGGAAGCCATTAAGGAACACTGCCGGGAGGATTTCGGAACCGTCATCATGCGCCGCTTTATGATGCGCATCGCCCAGGACATCGCCCTGCAGGAGGAATGCAGCGGCCTGATTACCGGGGAAAGCGTCGGGCAGGTGGCAAGCCAGACCATGGCGTCCTTAGCCTGCACCCAGGCGGGACTTACTCTGCCGGTGCTGCGCCCGGTCATCGGCATGGACAAAGAGGAAATCATCGCCATCTCCCGCAAAATCGACACCTTTGAAACCAGCATTCAGCCCTTTGACGACTGCTGCACCGTCTTTACACCCCGTCACCCCAAAACCAAGCCGAGGCTGGAAGAGGTGCTCAAGGAAGAGCAAAAGCTGGATTACGAAGCGTTGGTACAGCGGGCCATTGCCCAAACCACCAAGGAGCGGCTTTCTCCCCGGTAAAGCCCGCTCCCGGACGTCAAAGACTGCGGCGGCAAGTGCAAACATCCCTGCGCCGCGCAAGGAGGTTAACCCTTGGTAGCGGAACTGATTCTTGTACCTCATCCCACCGAAGCTTCCGAAGGAGCCAAAGCCTGTGCCAGAAGCGTGGCACGGGCTCTTTCCGGTGCGGGAATTAAGGTCAGGGAGCAGATTAGCATCTGTTCCGGCCGGGGGGACCTGCAAAAAGCGGTGGCCGCCGCCCTGGAGCGAAGCAACATCGTCCTGACCTTGGGCGGGCTGGACCGGGAAAGCGGTGGCCTTACCAAAACCGCCATTGCCCAGGGGTTGGGGCTTCCGTTGGAAAATCACCCCGATTGCTACAAAGCCATTCAGGAATACTGCCGCCGCACCGGGGAAGCCTTTTTGCCGGGGGACGCGGCCTTAGCTCAGATTCCCAAAGGCGCCCAGGCCTTCCCCAGTCCGGTGGGCAAAGTGCCGGGGATTGTGATTTCCTCCGTCAGCCAGCACATTGTGATGCTCCCCGATGTGGAGCGGGAGGCCCTGGCTCTGCTGCGGGAGGGGATTCTCGCCCTGATTTCCGGCGCCCATCCCGAAGTGACGGTCACCCGCACTCTGCGCACCTACGGAGTTTCCGAAGACATGGTGCGCCGCACTTTGGCGGAGCTGATGAGCGCCCAGAACCCAAAAATCTCCATCGAGCAGGAGGGCAGCGAGGTTCTGGTGCGGGTCACCGGAAAGGGTACAAGCCACCAGCAGGCGGCGGCCACCTGCACCCCGGCCCTTCGCCGGATGGTGGAGCTGCTGGGAGATGCCGCCTACGGCCTGGATGTGGAGTCCCTTCAGGCGGCGGTGGTGGACAAGCTGAGAAAGAAAAACCTGGGACTTGCTGTGGCGGAGTCCGGCAGCGGGGGAATGCTCACCCGGGTGCTGAGCGAAACCGAAAACGGCACCGATGTTCTCCGCTACACCGTGGCGGTGGACACCGACCGGACCAAGTGGGAAAAGCTGGGAGTGCCTTACCGGCTGCTGAAAAAGCACGGGGGCTGCAGCGAGCAGGCGGCGGTGTTTATGGCCAACGCCGCCCGCAAAAAATCCCAGGCGGAGATTGGCGTTGCCCTCACGGTGGGGCAGGGCTACGACCGCAAGAACCCGCTGGGCCTTGTCTACATAGCGGTCTGCGACCAGAGCAGCGTCTATGTCAAAAAGCTGATTGTGGGGGAAGGCCATCCCGAAGAGCAGGATTTGGTGTTGGACGCCGCCCTTTCCCGGGCGCTGAACATGGTCCGCCTGTTTGTGGACTATCTGCCCGACCACTACATGGGGGCCATCCCTCTGGAAGAAGCGCTGGACGGGCGCACGGTAACCGATCTGCCGGGGCAGGAGGACAGCCTTTCCGGCAGGACGTTGCCGAAAGTTGGGTTCTGGCGGAAGCTGGGCCGCAATTTTATCATTCGAAAAGCCGACCGGCCGGGGGTTAAAGTGAAGAAAGCAATCTTTATTCTTGCCTTGCTTGTCTTTTTGGGCAGCGCAGGCTATGTGGGAAAATATTATTACGACGCCTGGGCCGCCAGGGAATTGGCAAGCAAGCTTCGGGATATGTATACCTATGGGGAGATGGGGGATTACGAGATTCCCAAAGATTTCCCCAAGGATTATCAGAAGAAGTTCGGGGCACTTTATGCCGTCAATCGGGACGTGGTGGGATTTCTCAGCGTTCCCGACACCCAGATGGCTTACCCTGTGGTGCAGGGGCCCGACAACGAGTACTATCTGCGGAAAAATTTCAAACAGGAATACAGCGAATACGGCGTTCCTTTTCTGGATTACCGGGTGGATGTCAAAAAGCCCAGCGACAATCTGGTCATCTACGGCCACAACATGAAGGACAACCAGATTTTCGGCGAGCTCATGAACTACAACATTTACGCCAAAAATGTGGGAAAGGACGCCGCTCTGGCCTACTTTAAAGCCCATCCCATCATCGATTTTTCCACCGTCTATCAGGACAACAGCTACGCTATTTTTGCCATCATCATCACCAACGCCTACGAAAACCAGGGCCACGTCTTCGACTACCACAACTTTATCGACGCAGCCTCCGATGCGGATTTGCTCAACTACGCCTATCAGCTTCAAATCCGCAGCATCATCGACACCGGGGTGGAGATAGAGCCGGGAGACAAGCTCCTGACCCTTTCCACCTGCACCTATGAGTTTTCCGACGCCCGCTTTGTGGTGGTGGCGCGGCAACTGCGGGAAGGGGAAAATCCCGACGACTTTGGCAAGGACGCCCAGATTAATCCCCAACCTCTCATGCCGGATATCTGGTATCAGCTGTACGGCGGAAGCCCGCCCACCGGGCTGGACGCCCGCTCGTCGGTGGTTACCTCCCCCACGGCGGCGCCGCCGGTGGATTTGCTGGAGCTTTTCCCCGACGAGCCCGAGGAGGAGACCACCCGGCCGGAAACCCCGCCGGAGGAAGAGGAGTCGGAGGAGGAATCGGAACCCTCCTCCCAGCCGGAGTCATCCGAACCCTCCCAGTCGGAGCCGCCCGCCTCCTCCCAACCCAGCCAGGGGTCGCAGCCGCAGGCTCCCGCTCTTCAAACCCAGCAGGCTTCGGAGCCGCTGCCCACCCCCCAACCTTTGACCCAAACCCAGCAGCAGGCTTCTCAGTCGTCGGCCGCTCAGCAGGTTTCCCAGTCACAGGCGGCTGCCTCCTCGCAGCAAAGCGCTCCTTCCACCAGCAGCCAGCAGACCAAAAAGACCCAGAGCATCGAAGATAAGTACGCAAACTACGTGCTGGACGACGGAAGCGCGTGGAAGAAAAGCAGCCAGAGCGTCGAGGACAAATACGCCGATTACGTGTTGGACGACGGCAGCACGTGGAAGAAATCCACCGGCGAAAACGACATCGAATATTCCGGCGATGAGCTGACCGTTACGGTGAACGGCAGCCGAATCACTGGAGATGCGTTGGATTTGGTGTCCCGGGCGGTGCAGAATGAGATGGGCTCCAGCTTCCATGTGGAGGCGTTGAAAGCCCAGGCGGTTGCCACCTACACCTACATAACCTATTACAACCGAAACGGTTCCGCTCCCGCCGTGCTGTTGGCTTCCAAAGCGGATACCCGGGTGGTCAACGCGGTGAAGGAGGTGCTGGGGGAAATGATCCTCTACAAGGGGAAGCCTGCCCTTACCACCTACTATGCCATCAGCGCCGGCAGCACCGCCTCCTCCAAAGATGTTTGGGGAGGACATTACCCGTACCTTGTTTCGGTGGACAGCGACGTGGACACAGAGGTCAGCGGCTACAAGGTGACCAAAGCCATGTCCCGCAGCCAGGTGGCCAGCCTGCTGGAGAGACATATCGGCGTGGATCCCGACGATTGGGACCCGGAAGAGTGGTTTGAAATTCTCACTCATGTGGACGGCGGCTATGTGGGCAATGTGAAAATCTGCGGCCGCTCCACCGCCGCCAACGGCGCCCGCATCACAGGCCGTTACGTGCGGGAAAACCTGTTGGGCCTGCGCAGCGCCTGTTTTGAAGTGGAATACGATTGGAATAAGGATCGGTTCCTGTTTATCACCTACGGCTACGGCCATGGCGTGGGCATGAGCCAGCAGGGAGCCAATCAATACGCCAAAGACGGTTGGGATTACGTCGACATTCTGACTCACTACTACCCGGGCACCGAGGTAGGATGACGGGAGGTTTCGCAATGAAGGAAATCGAAGTCAAGGTAAAGCTGGAAGATATTTCCCCCATGGCTCTTGCCAAGCAGCTGACCGAAGAACTGGACTTTGTTTCGGGAGCGGTGGTCAAAGACGAGGACGTTTACTATCAGGGAAACGGCCAGCCTATTCTGCGCCTGCGTACCTCCCGGGACATTCTGGCGGGCATCACCCGCTGCTACCTGACCTATAAAGGGCCTCGGGAGGACAGCGTCTGCAAAATCAGGGAAGAAATTGAAACCGGCGTGGAGGACCCTCAAGCCACTGCCCTGCTGCTGGAGCGGCTGGGCTTTAGCCCTCTGGTGACGGTGAAAAAGACCCGCCGCTATTACTATTCCGGCGTTGTCACCGCCTGCCTGGACGCCGTGGAAGGCTTGGGGCCTTTCCTGGAGCTGGAAATGCTGTCCGCCCAGGACTCCCAGCAGCAGGAAGCGGGGGAGGAGCTGCTGGCCATGCTGGAGAAGATGGGGCTGGACCCCAGACACTTGACCTATCAAACCTATTTGGAGCTTGCTCTGGAAAAGGAAGGACAACAAGGTTAACCCCTTTGCCTGCATAGCAATTTCGAATGGGGACAGGATAAAGCAAAACCCTGCTGTACGATGGCAATGATTTGGAAAAAAGGCGGGAACGGGCAGGTTTTGCCGTCCCGCCTTTTTGTCTAGTAAAACCACTCGCTAGGCGAGTGGTTCAAAAGAGGCTTTTGCCGATGAGAAAGACAATAAAAACTCCCTTTGCTAGAATAGAAGTGCGGTCTGCCAACTGCACAAGAAAT
>Ga0134099_1003990_pt1 | contig 10337 bp, 10 predicted proteins | sample 10_taG_2_FD_105482 | JGI IMG/M metagenome (GOLD analysis project Ga0134099, IMG submission 105482) | Switchgrass degrading microbial communities from high solid loading bioreactors in New Hampshire, USA - 10_41_5_180_A2 metaG | ecosystem: Engineered > Bioreactor > Semi-continuous > Anaerobic >...
GAGAAGCAGAACCTGCATGTGGAAGACGGCTGGATTTACTTTGTGCACGGCTGGACGCAAGTGATTGCCGAAGTGTTCCATATCGACATCGCTCCGTATTTCGACGAACTGGATAAAGTCGCCCAGAAATACAGGGGCTAACAGGAGGATAATATGAGCAGCATCAACCCCAACAGCGAAAAATTCAACTGGGTGCAGGGCTTCACTGTTGATTACGACCTGACGACCGGCCTTTCCAGGAGCGAAGCCATGTCCAGCAAGCGTCACGTTTCCAACATGCGCGGCATGTATGCGGACGACGCGGCCACCGAAGAGCTGATAAAAAACGGCGACCCGCTGGTGTACGAGTTTTACGAGATGGGCGCGCCCGAAACCGACGGGCATCTTGCGTTCGGCTCCAGCATCACGTATCCCGGCAAGGTGGGCAACGAGTATTTCATGACCAAGGGTCATTTCCACACCATTCTGGATACTGCCGAGACGTATTACTGCATCTCGGGCGAGGGCTTCATGCTGATTGAGAGCCCTGAGGGCGACTGGAGCGCGCTGCCCTTAAAGCCCGGCATGATGGCCTACGTGCCGCCGCGCTACGCGCACCGCAGCATCAATACCGGCAGCACCCCGCTGGTGACGATATTCACCTTCCGCGCGGACGCCGGCCACGATTACGGCACCATCGAAACCAAGGGCTTCCGCAAGCTGGTCGTCGAGCAGGACGGCAAGCCGGTTATTATCGACAACCCGAAATGGAAGTAAGCCAATGAAGATACTGGTTACGCCAACTTCGTTTTTAAAGCCGGTGAACGCCAAGGCCAAAGAGATGATTGAGGCGTTTGCCGATGAGGTTATCTACAACCCCCATGCGCGGCCGCTGACCGCCGAGGAAGTGGCGGCGTTGCTGCCCGGTGTGAACGGCTACATCGCCGGGCTGGACACCATATCCGCGGAGGTGCTGGCGGATGCGCCCGCGTCGCTCAAGGTGATATCGCGCTACGGCGCTGGCGTGGACCGTGTGGACCTCGCGGCGGCGCGCGCCCGGGGCATCGTGGTCACCAACACGCCGGGTACCAACGCCACAGCGGTGTGCGAGCTGGCCTTCGGGCTGATGCTCTCGCTGGCGCGGCACATTCCGCAGCTGGACGCAGCGGTAAAAAGCGGCGGCTGGCCGCGCACCAGCGGCATGGAGCTTGCCGGGCGGACGCTGGGCATTGTGGGGTGCGGCGCGATTGGCAAAAAGCTGGCGGTGCGCGCAAAGGCGTTTGAGATGGATGTCATCGCATATGACCCGTGTTTCGACGCGGCGTTCGCGGCGGAGCACGGCGTCAGGCAGGTAACCCTGGACGAGCTGATACTTAAGGCCGACGTGATATCGCTGCACGTGCCGCTGACGGAGCAGACACGGCACATGATAGGCGCGGCGCAGATTGCCGCGATGAAGCCGGGCGCTCTCATTATCAACACCGCGCGGGGCGGGCTTATCGACGAAGCCGCCGCGGCGGAGGCGCTGAAATCGGGCAAGCTGGGCGGCGTGGGCCTGGACGCGTTTGAGGTGGAGCCGCCTCAGGATTCGCCGCTGATGGGCCTTGATAACGTAGTGATGACGCCGCATGCGGGCGCGCACACCGACGAGGCCGTGGCCGCGATGGGCATGATGGCGGTGCAGAACCTGATCGACGTGCTCCAGGGCAAGGAATGCCGCTATATCGTAAATTAACTTGGAGGGTTTGCCATGAGCAAGTATGATGTGATAAAACGACTGACGGACTGCGGCGTGGTCGCAGTGGTGCGCGCAGAGAGCGCCGAGCAGGGCGTGAAGATCGCCAAGGCGGTCATGGAGAGCGGCATCGTGGGCATCGAGATCACGTTTACCGTGCCGGGCGCGCTGGATATCATCAAGGCGCTGGCTGCGGAGTGCGGCGACGGTATCGTCATCGGCGCGGGCACCGTTCTGGATTCCGAGACGGCGCGCGCGGCGATACTGGCGGGCGCCCAGTATGTGGTTTCCCCGTTCCTCGACGTGGACACTGTCAAGCTGTGCAACACGTACGACGTGCCGTGCATGCCGGGCGCGATGACGCTGAAGGAAGCGGTGGAAGGTATGCGGGCCGGCGCGGACATCATCAAGATATTCCCGGGCGCGCTGTTCGGGCCGCGCATCATCAAGGAGTTCAAAGGGCCGATGCCGCAGCTGAAGATGATGCCCACGGGCGGCGTGTCGGTGGAAAACGCGGGCGAGTGGATACGCGCAGGCGCTGTGGCGGTGGGCGTGGGCGGCGCGCTCACGGCCGGCGCGAAGAAGGGCGACTACGCTTCCATCGTCGAAATCGGCAGACAGCTGGTGGCCGAAGTCAAAAAAGCCCGCGAGAACATGAAATAACAGCAGCGAATAAAGCGAATTGCCCGGCGGGCTTTGAAAGCCTGCCGGGCTTTTTTGCTTGCAGCTATGAGCCTCCCTGCCTGGGCGGTATGGGGCCGCGCGTATTGTCCCGGGTGCGCAGGAACTCGGGGCGGAGCGGCGTGGAGGGCTTGCTGTATATGATGGATTTTATTGCGTCCCTTAATTTGAACGGCGCGACAGGCGCCATATACGGCGTGCCGAAAGTATTGGTGGATACCAGCTGGGTGATCACGAATATGATAACCAGCGTAAAGCCGTACAGCCCGAACATAGCTGTGGCGAGTATCAGCAGATATTTCAGCACCCGGAACGGGTCCATGATGGTGTAGTCTGCGGGCACAAACGATGATATCAGAGATAACGATATCACGATAAGAATGAGCGGACTGAATACGCCTGCGGCGACCGCCGCCTGCCCGATAATGATGGCGCCCACGATGCCAATGGCCGTACCGATTTTGGTGGGCACGCGGATCAGCGATTCCCGGATAATCTCTCCGATGAGCTCGATGAACAATACTTCCAGTATCGCGCTGAATGGTACGTTGGCGCGAGCCTGCGCGATGGCGATCATATAGGCGCCGGGCAGCGCGTCGCTGTGGTAAGACACCACCGCCACGTACAGCGACGACACGATAAACGCGAGATTGAGCGATATGATGCGCAGTATGCGGTTAAACGTGGAGATGAACCTGTTCTGGTAGAAATCGTCGCAGCTCCACAGGAATTCCGAAAACACCTTGGGGGCGACCAGCGCCCACGGGCTGCCGTCCATGAGCACGACGACCTTGCCTTCCAGCAGCGCACCGCATGCCATGTCCGAGCGCTCCACGATGCCCATCTGCGGGAACAGGCTGATTCTGCTGTTTAACAGGTATGCCTGCAGTTCCCCGGAGGAGGAGAGCCCGTCCACGTCGATGGCGCCGATGCGCTTTTTGATTTCCGCCACCGTCTGGCTGTTGGCGATGTCCTCAAAATAGATGACCGCGATTTTGCTGTGGTTTCGGCGGCCCACACGCAGCATGTCGATGCGCAGCGCTTCGCATTGCAGGCGGTAGCGTATCAGCGACAGGTTGGAATCCAGGTTTTCTACCAGCGAGTCGCGCGGGCCGCGGACGGTGTAGGTCATCACCGGCTCGGTGGTGTTGCGCTTTTCCACCTGCTTTAAGTTGATTATCACATACTGGCTGTCTTCCGAGAATAAAAGTACCGTCATGCCCTCCAGCACATGGCGCTCGATTTGGGAGGTATCGGTGCTGATTTGGCAGTCGTCCGCGAATATCACGCTTTCCACCACATCGGCGGCGGTAAGGTCCCGGGATTTGTCGCACTCCATCAACGGCTTGATCACCTGCTCCGCCAGAGCGACTCTGTCGGTGAGCTGGCGAACATAGAGTATGGCTACCATGCCTGAGCCGAAGCGGAGGCGGCGTTCGGTTAAATCCATCGATTTGCTACGGATACGCCTCAATATCTCTTCAAACTGTTTGTTTTTCCGTTGCATTGCTGCCTCCTCTAGGATACTTTCCTGCCCTGGGCCTCCATGTCCATCATGCCGCCGGGGTCCAGCTCGGCGGTAACCGTTATGTTAAACGCGGCGTTTTGGTATGCGCTCGGCCAGTCGAGCTGCCGGTAAACGCCGGGGTAATGGATGCGAAACACGTCCCACAGCTCAAGGTAATCGCAGCCTATGGCCTGTGAATGCTGCACGGTTTTGACAAGTTCGTCCAGCAGCATGCTTTGCAGTTCGTTTTTTATCACTTCCGCCTGCTTTTTATCCACACTGATGTTGTCGTTCATATACATGAGCTGGGCGGTAAAGTCCATGTCGATATTGAACACCACCTGGCCGCTCACGTATTGCGGGCGAATCTTTCGGCTTTTGCACTTTATCTCGACGGCGGCGGTATACTCGCCGGCCGGCACCGCGCGGGTATGGACGATATTGCGGCCCAGCAGCCATACCAGCCCGCCGGCGTCGTCTACATGTATGAAGCCGGCGTAATGGCTGCCTTTCATGATCGTGTAGCCGTTGAAGGCAAGGCGGCCGTTCACCGCGTCCATATTCGCCACCACATAGCTTCTGTCAGCATAGATGAAATTAAGCACGTCGGATGCTGTGTAGATGACCAGCTTGCCGGTGTCTTTCAGCGTGGTGATGGTGTCATCTATTTCGTAGCCCAGGGAAACGTTGTTTTCCAGCTTGACGGAGAATATTTCTTCCGGACTGCTGTGCGTGGTGACCACTTCCAGAACACGCCGGTAGTCCACCATGGTCTGCATTCTGTAGAAGTATTCCTCAACGCCGTATTTGGCCAGCTTGTCCGTCAGCATCAGCGCACGGACGGTGCCGAGGAAAAGCGGCTTGTCCAGCTGATTGTTGATGGCGCGCCGCGCGTTGGTGTATGTGGTTCCTTCCCCCACGACGATGTCGTAATGGGCTGCGCCGCTGGTCTCCTGCTGCTGCCCTAAAGTCAGGTTGGGCACCTCCGCATAGAAGACAAAATTATCGCCCGCTCGGTCGGTAAGCACCAGCGTGCACAATGATTTTTTGTTGATGTCCAATGCGTCCCAGCAGCCTGAGCTGATAACAGCCGTGATGATGGCCAGCGCGAGAAAGGCCGCCCGTTTAGCTGCCATGCGGCACCGCCTTTCCGCCGCGCTTTTTCGCTCTGGCGATAAGCAGCAGTACGCACGGCGCAAGTATTCCGCCGAACAGGCCGAGATATGTGCCTATCTCGGGGTAGATTTCGAAAAAGTTCGGGATGCCGCTAAACACGAGGAACAACACATAGCAAAATGCGCCTGCGCATACGGTAATCAGCAGGCGGCTCAAGTTTTTGAACAGGCGGCAGAGGTATTCCACGGCGGCCATCAGCGCTATAGACATGCTCACGAACAATCCGGAAAGGCCCATCGTAAGATAGAAGATGTCCAGGCGGGATATGATCTCTAAGCCTTTGGGCGAGGTGTCGCGTATCGCTACCACCAGGGCGTCGTAGTGGTTGACGATGTCGTCGATGCCGATTTTCATAATGCTGGTTTCCACCACGATGATATAAAACGCCCCGATTGCGAGCAGCGAAAGAAAAGCGGCCTTGGCGGGCTTTCTGCTGTTTTTGTTCTTCTTGACGAACGGGATGACCAGCAGCATTTCGATGCCGAAGAAGGAAAACAGGGCGGATTTAAAACCGCTGAAGAAACCGCTCAGTCTGTCGGGATCGATAAGCGGCAGTATGCGGCTGACGCGGCCCTCTATCGCCATCAGCAGATGCACCAGCAGCCCTAAGGATATAAACACAATGCCGACGCACTCCGCAAGGCGACCCAGGTTGGTGATGCCCTTATATGCGACGTAGCAGAACACCGGCAGCCCCGCCAGAGGGAAAGTCCACTGGGGCGTTTTCGGGAAAAAGTCGTAGTGCAATATGCGGGTTAAATCGTAAAGCAGCCCTGACAATATGAACAGGAAGTAGGCGATATAGTACAGTATGAGGATATAAGCGCCCGGCCTGGTGACGAGCGACGGGGCGTAGTCGAACAGCATCTGGCCTTCGTGCATGGCGTTAAGCGATACGATCATCGCTGCGGCCAGCCCGATCAGCAGCGACGTGGCGGTCAGGACGAGCCAGGCGTTGGTGCCCACAGTGGCCGCCATGGTTTTCGCTATGCTCACAGTGCCGCCCGTCAGGGTCAGCAACAGCATAAAGAATAACTGCCTGTTGGTGATCGTATTGGTCAAAGCATTGCCTCCGCCCGTTCCTTTGTGTTTTTAGTGTCCCAACAAACGTGCAGAAAAATGTGCGGAACATAGACGCGTTAAAGCCCGCATATCGTTTACTGACGGGCCGTCGGATTATTTTGCTATCGGGAGGCCGTTGTTTCACGGTGCAGCAGGTTTTAGAAATGTGCGTGGTTATCGCAGGAGGTGCCGGATGACAGGCGCCGGGGATATGGAGAGGCGGTACGCTGCGCTCGCTGCGGCGTTTGCCGCAGACGGCTTTCGCGTGGCGAGACGCGCGCACACCGAAACAGGGCGGCTGGGGCTGATGGCGCAACACATTAGCGCCTCCAACTACGACACCGGCGAGAAGAAGACGGCGTATTATCTGGAGGGCACGGCGTATGAGCGCGGCTATCTGATGGGCCTGCTTGCCGAACCCCAGATCGCGGACATGGCGGTCAATTTCGTGGAAAACATCGTGTTAGACCAGATTGGGCTGAACTATCTCAACCGGTTTGAGCTGCTCAAGAAAATGCTGGTGGAGTTGGTGTCTGAGCTGACGCAGAGCGCCTGGCAGGCTTTGCCCGGCCATGTGCACGACGAGGCGGCGGGCATACTGGACGGCTGCCGCCGCAGCAACAGGAATACCCGGGTGACGATGCGGCGGCTGATTACGCTGAACGCGGGCGTTGACACGCTGCTGGCGCTGGTGTACACCGGGGGAATGCTGCGCGAGCATGTGCCGCGGCTGACCGCGGAAGATATCCGCTTGCAGCTGATGTGCAACGCGTTTTCTGTGCTGGGTCCGGCGGCGGGGGGCGGGCACTATTTCGCGCGGGACTTCATGTTTGCGTGCGGCGAGGTGCTGCAGAACAACGTCGCCCACATCATCCATAAGCCAGAGGGACGGGCAAGCGAGCGCGGATTCGCGTATGTGAACGTGACGGCGCCGGGCATCATCGGCAGCTTCAGCGTAATGAACGAGCGCGGCGTGGCGGGGGGCATCAACCTCTCACCCGCGGCCAACTGCGACCCGCTGCGCGTGGGAATGAACTCGCTGCTGCTGCTGCGCGACTGCGTGATGAAGGGCGGCAGCGCGCGGGAAGCGGCTTCAGTGATACTGCGCACGCGGCGCGGCGTCCCGTGGAATTACGTGCTCTCGGACGGCGGCACCGACACCGCGTGTACGGTGGAAGCGGGCGCGTCGTGGGCGCATACCGACTATATGAGCTATCCGCCTCCGGAAATAAGGCCCTATCTGCCCGACGCCGCGTTTTTGGAGCGATACCCATATGCGCCGCTTAAGGACGGCGTTGCGATACGCAGGTACGGCGAGCCGGTGCCGCAGGAGTACCTCCGCTTTAACCCCGGGCTGTGGCAGATATGGAACGCGACGAATGCCCCGCGCATCACGCTGCACCCCGATGCGCTGGAGCCGGACGGCTTTATCAACAGGACGCCGCACGAGATAAACTGCCCTTCCACGCAGTATTTCCCGCCGGAACGCCCGCTGCCCGGCGTGTTTCTGACGTCCAACCACTTTCTGACGCCGGCCATGCGCATGTGCTCGATGGACGGGTGGGTGGCTGCCGTGACGCGCGGGCACGCCAACGACATACAGTGGCGCTATGACGCGCTGCGTGAGCAGCTGCGCAAAACCCTGCAGCGCGAGGGGACCATCGGTTTCCAGTCTGCAAAAAGGATAGCGGATTTTCTCGCTCCGTACGGCGCGTATCCCGAGTATTACCGCGATAAGCCCCGGAGCCGCGACGGGCGCGCGCTGCGGATCGAGGGCTGCGTGTCGGTTTTCGACCTGAAAGCCAAGGCGGTGGAGAGCCATTACGGCTATTTTGCGGACGAATGGGTGAGGACCACGCTGCCAGCGTACCTGTGAGCGGAAAAATGCATAAACATTATAATGTTTAGCGTTAATAATAGCGACGGGAAAACAGGCCGAGGTTGTGTTCTCGGCTTTTTCATGCATTTTTCTGTTAGCGCAATATAGATAAGGCTTGAGTATTCGGTGCGATTATCATAAAATGGTTATAACATATTTCGGAAGAAATTCCACTGAAAGGGGGCAGCGCTATTGGACAAGCATCGACAGGTGAAGAAAATCGTGACGGGGCATGCCACGGTAGATGGAGCAGGCGTCAGGCTGGTGCGCGTGCTGGGGCGGAACGACGTGAGGGATTTTGATCCGTTCCTGATGCTGGACGCGGTCGACTCGACCAACCCAAGCGACTACCTGAAGGGATTTCCCTGGCACCCGCACCGGGGCATCGAAACCATCACCTACCTGCTCAGCGGTCGCATCGAGCACGGCGACAGCCTGGGCAATTCCGGCCTGATCGGCGATGGCGAATGCCAGTGGATGACAGCGGGCAGCGGTATCATCCATCAGGAGATGCCCCGGGAGAGCAAGCGGCTGTGGGGCGTGCAGCTGTGGCTGAATATGCCTGCTGCAAAGAAGATGGCGCCTCCGCGCTACAATGGCATCTCGCAGGATCAGATACCCGCTGTCCGGGAGGATGGCGCTGCCTTGCGTGTGATATCCGGCTTGTACCGGGGGATGCCGGGCGCAACAAGAGGCCTTTACATACAGCCGGACTTTTGGGACGTGGCGCTGCTGCCCGGCGTGCAGTGGCAAACCGATACGCAGGAAGGCGGAACGGCGTTTGTATATGTGCTGGAAGGTTCGGGGCAATTTGGCCCGGAGCCGGGCGTAACAGTGACGGCAAAGCATGCGGCGCTGTTTGGCGAAGGCAGCACGCTGCGCGTCACCGCCGGCCAGGAGGGGCTGCGGTTATTGCTGCTGCGCGGGCAGCCGCTGCATGAGCCGATTGCATGGGGCGGCCCTATCGTCATGAATACGCAAGACGAGCTGAAACAGGCGTTTAAGGAGCTGGAGGAGGGGACTTTCATCAAGCACCGCACGTAGCTGTTGGACGAAGCGGCATGCCGAGAGGCATGCGGCGTCACCGGTCGAGATTTTTGCGGATGCGGGCCATCACAACGCCCAGCGCGGCGGCGACCAGGGCGCAGAATGCCGCCGACAAAATGAGCTCCAGCCGCTTTTCGGGCGCCGTCGGGGCAAAAACGGCCGCGCCTGCGGAAGCGAGAGCGCCCACCGCGAGCATGATGAACGATGCCGCCACCGCCCAGAAGAAACGCCTGTTGCGGCTGCGCCGGCTGGGCATGTCGGAGAACGATTCGGGCCGCTCGCCTTCGTATTCGCGCCGCCACACGTAAGCGCTCGCCATCTGGCCCACGAACTCCCAGCCGAACTCCTCGTAGATGCGCTTGTAATCTTTCCGGGGCGTCGGCTGCAGGTCCACCACATAGCGGTAGCGTTTGGGCTCGCCTTTCTTAAAGCGCATGGCGAAACTGCTCCACTGGCTGACCTTAACCGGGTGCCATCCTTCAAGCGCCTGCTCCTCGAACCAGTTTTCATAATCTGCAGGTACCGCGTACTTAAACGGCGTCCACCAGCATAGTTTCGTACTGTTCATTTGATGCCCTCCAAATGGCGGTATACCTCGCGGATGCGCGCCGCTTCCTCGCTCAGTATCTGCGCGCCCGTCGGCGTGATCACGTAATACTTCTTGCGGTCTTCCTCGCGGACAGCGCGGATGAGGCCGTCGGATTCCAGTTTGCCCCGGCTCTGGTATACGGTGCCCGCGCCCAGCACGATGCGCCCGTTCGTCAGCTCCTTTACGTGCTGCATGATGCCGTATCCGTGGCGTTCCTCCCGCAGCGAGAGCAAAATGTAGAGCATCGTTTCGCTCATCGGGATGTATCGCTGCCGCGCCTTGTCGATGTTCATGCCCGCCTCCTTATATCGCGCCGAAATATATCACGATGAGATATAATGAGTATATATCACGATGTGATATATGTCAAGGAAATGATAAAAAAACCTTTCACGCCTGCCGGAATCTGCAGAGGTGAAAGGCCAAGACGGGATAAGGGGTATGGAGACAGCCGCTCAGGCTTTTCTGCGCCGCCAGATGGCCGGCGAAATGAGCACCAGCATCGGATATATTTCCAGACGCCCGATGAGCATATCGATAAACAGCACGATCTTGCTGAAGTCTGAGAAGATGGAAAAGTTGCCGATGGGGGATACGCGGCCGAGGCCCGGGCCGATGTTGTTGATGCAGGCGGCCACCGCGGTTGCGGAGGTCTCAACGTCGTAACCGTCCAGCGATACCA
>Ga0134099_1004000_pt1 | contig 10328 bp, 8 predicted proteins | sample 10_taG_2_FD_105482 | JGI IMG/M metagenome (GOLD analysis project Ga0134099, IMG submission 105482) | Switchgrass degrading microbial communities from high solid loading bioreactors in New Hampshire, USA - 10_41_5_180_A2 metaG | ecosystem: Engineered > Bioreactor > Semi-continuous > Anaerobic >...
AGATTAACTCCTTCTTTTTTACATTCATTTTTATATTTGTGTTCATCGGTTTGGTTGTTTTTCGACAATAGGTTTAAGAAATTTTATTTAGAACCGATACTTTTTGTGGGATAATCATAAAATTAAAATCGTTTAATAATTAACAAAACTACTAAAGGAGAAGATGTATAATGAGTAAGGTTGACATATTAAAAATCGCACAGGAACTAATTGACAAATTTAATCGAAAGAAAGCTGTAATAGGGGTGGTTGGCTTAGGTTACGTAGGTTTACCTCTTGCTGTAGAGAAAGCTAAAGCAGGTTATAAAGTTTTAGGTTTTGATATACAACAAAAACGAGTTGATATGGTTAACAATGGCGTCAACTATATTGGAGATGTAGTTGATGCAGAATTAAAAGAATTAGTTTTATCTGGAAAACTAGAAGCTACTACTAATTATGAACGTATTTCAGAAGTTGATGCAGTAGCTATATGTGTCCCAACGCCGCTAGACAAGCATCAGCAACCAGATATTTCTTATGTAGAGTCGTCGACTAGAGAAATTGCAAAACGTCTACACAGGGGAATGCTGGTGGTTCTTGAGAGCACTACTTATCCCGGGACGACCGAGGAGGTGGTGAAACCTATTTTGGAATCTACCGGCCTTGTTTGCGGGCAGGACTTTTTCCTGGCCTTTTCACCTGAGCGTGTGGATCCTGGGAATAAACAATATAACACCAAAAATACACCCAAGGTGGTTGGAGGAGTTACTAGTTGGTGTACAGAAGTTGCAGCCACTATGTACCGCAATGTGCTAGAAAGAGAGGTTTTTACGGTATCCAGTCCACGGGTGGCTGAAATGGAAAAGCTACTGGAAAATATATTCCGCCATGTAAATATAGCTCTGGCCAATGAAATGGCTATATTGTGCAATAAGATGGGGATTGATGTTTGGGAGGTTATTGAAGCGGCCAAGACGAAGCCGTACGGATTTATGGCATTTTATCCCGGTCCAGGGCTTGGCGGACACTGCATTCCAATAGACCCATTCTATCTTACCTGGAAAGCTAGGGAATATGGTTATCATACCCGGCTTATTGAACTTGCAGGTGAGATTAATAATTATATGCCTGAATATGTGGTGGAACGGGCTATGAAGATTTTAAACAAACAGAAAAAAGCAATGAGCGGTTCGAAGATTCTTCTCCTGGGAGTAGCCTATAAGAATGATATAGATGATATAAGAGAATCACCTGCATTGAAGGTATTAAGCCTATTAGAAGAAGAATCAGCGTATGTATCGTATCATGATCCATATGTGCCAGAGTTTACCTGGAAAGGTCGGCATTATACTTCTATAGAATTAACTGAAGAGGCAATATCAAGCACTGATTTGGTAATAATCACTACGGGACATACGGTTATAGATTATAAATGGGTAGTCAAGCATGCACGTTTGGTGTTTGATACAAGAAATGCTACTAAAGGTGTAGTAGATACGGCTAACAAGGTATATAAGCTATGAAGGGTGTTTGAGCTTTTTTGTGTAAATACAGGAGCAAAGGAGACAATGTGTTTGGAATAGGAGCGATTCTTGATTCTTGCTGTGTGTGCATAAAGAACACCGTGTAAGAGAGCAAGCGATGCATAATTGTGTGATTTTTAATCATGTGCATGGACGTTACAGTCCCCTTGTTTTTAGGTAAAGTAAGTTTCAATGTTTTGGTAAGCTTAAGTCTTTAGGAAGAAATAAAAAATAGTGTGAAAAGGTGGGAATTGTATGAATATTTCATTAATCGATTTAACGAGACAATACGAACTGCTTAAAGAAGAACTACATGATTCAATTGAAGGAGTTCTTAGAAGTGGTCAATTTATTCTTGGTACAAATGTTAAGGCACTGGAAGAGGAAATAGCACAGTATACTGGAAATAAATATGGCATAGGTGTAGCTAATGGTACTGATGCGCTGGTTTTGACGCTGGATGCTTTGGGTATAGGTCAAGGAGATGAAGTAATTACTTCGCCTTTTACTTTTTTTGCTTCAGCCGAATGCATTTCACGGGTAGGTGCTCGTCCTGTATTTGTTGATATTGATCCATTAACATACTGCATGGATGTAAATCAGATTGAAGACAAAATAACCGAGCGGACCAAGGCTATTATTCCTGTTCATATATTCGGCCAGATGGTGGATATGGACCCGCTTTTAGAGATTGCTAAAAAGTACGGGCTTAAGGTGATTGAAGATGCCTGTCAGGCTATAGGAGCTACCTATAAGGGGAGGTCTGCAGGCTCTATTGGAGATGCTGGTTGTTTTTCATTTTTCCCTACGAAAAACCTCGGAGGATATGGAGATGGCGGGATGGTGGTTACATCGGATGACGAGTTAAATGCTAAAATACGTTTGCTAAGAGTACATGGAAGTCCAAAAAAGTACTACCATGAGTGTTTGGGATATAACAGCCGGTTAGATGAAATTCAGGCGGCTATCTTGCGGGTGAAGCTGAAATACTTGGATGAATGGAATGAAGCCAGACGAAAAAGGGCTGCTCTATATACTCAAGCATTTAGAGATTTACCTCTTAAAACTCCGTATGAGGCTCCATATAGTCGTCATGTTTATCATTTATATGTACTGGCAACTTCGGAGCGGGATGAGTTAATCAACTATTTAAAACAAAAAGGGATAGGATGTGGTGTATATTACCCGTTGCCTTTACATTTGCAGCCGGTGTATAAAGAGCTTGGATACAGCAAGGGTGATTTTCCTGTTGCTGAGAAGCTGTGTGAACAAGCGTTGGCCATCCCGCTTTATCCTGAATTGGAAGAGGAAAAGCAACAGTACATTATACAAGCTATTCGAGAATTTTTCGAAAGGGGATAATGATGAACGAAAAAATCAATTTTGGTATTATTGGATGTGGTCGTATATCGGGAAAACATGTGGAAGGGCTTGCTAAAAACAGTAATGGTGCAGTTCTTAAGGCAGTATGTGATCTGATACCGGAGAGAATGGAGGCAGCAGTAAGACGCTACCACCATTATATGGGGCAAGAGGTAGAAGTAAAAAGATATACCGATTATCAAAAACTCCTTATGGATCCTGAGATTCAAATAGTGAATATTGCCACTGAAAGCGGCTATCATGCGCAGATCGCCATAGAAGCTCTGCAGGCTGGGAAGCATGTTATTGTTGAGAAACCTATGGCACTATCTATTAAAGATGCAGATGCTATGATACAGGCATCTAAAAAGTATAACCGTAAATTGTGTGTATCATTTCAAAATAGGTATAACTTGGCTGTCAGGAAACTGCGCTCGGCTTATGAGAATGGGCGTTTTGGAAGGTTAATTCATGGAGTAGCCTCCATTCGATGGAACCGCGATGATAATTATTATAGGCAAGCTTCCTGGAGGGGAACATGGGCTTTGGATGGAGGCGCCTTGATGAATCAGTGTACTCACAATATAGATTTGCTTCAGTGGTTTTTGGGTGAAGCTCAGACGGTGTATGCGCAGGCTGATACTTTCCTGAAGCCCATTGAGGGAGAGGATTGTGCAGCTATAATTATTCGTTTTAAGAATGGTGCTATTGGCATCGTCGAGGGGAGTGTGTGCGTGTTTCCGCACAATTTAGAAGAGACTTTGAGCATCTTTGGAGAAAAAGGGACAGTTTGTCTTGGCGGGGTTGCGCTCAACCACATAGAGGTATGGAAGTTCGGTGATGGGCTGGACGACGAGGCTCAGGTAATGCGCGAGTATGGAGAAAATCCGGATAATGTTTACGGATTTGGCCATGCGCCGTTATTTGCAGATATGATTAGAGCCGTGCGCGAGGATAGAAAACCTGCTATCGATGGCGAGGAGGGCAAAAAAGCCTTGGAGATTATCCTGGCGGCCTATAAATCCGTTAAGACGGGATCGCCGGTTGAGCTTCCTTTAGAGGATTTTTCTACATTGGACATGGTTGAAGTGAGCAAAAGAGGGAGGCCTGTGTAATGCAGTATATTCACCCCAACGCGAGGATAGGTAAAGATGTAAAAATTGGTATGTTTACAGTCATACACGAGGACGTGGAAATAGGGGACGGTTGCGTTATCGGCAGCAACGTAGTCATACACCCCGGTACGAAGATTGGCAGGTTTGTAAGGATAGACGACGGCACTGTTATTGGGAAAATGCCCATGCGTTCTCCCAGAAGCGCTTTTAAACCCGGGACGGAGGTTTCTTCAACCGACCTTGCTCCCGCGTATATTGGCGATGGGTGTCTTATAGGTGCGGGAACGGTGATATATAGAGGATGCCATATTGATTTCCGGGTTTTGATAGCCGACCTGGTGACCATTCGGGAAAGAACAATTATTGGAGAAGAGAGCATTATTGGCCGTGGTGTTGCAGTTGAGAATTACTGCCGTATTGGAAAACGCTGCAAAATAGAGACTAATGCTTATATTACTGCTTATTCAGAGCTTGAAGATGATGTATTTATTGCTCCTGGTGTGGTAACTTCCAATGATAATTTTGCTGGGCGCGGCAGGGAGCGTTTTAAATATTTTAAGGGTGTAACCGTTAAAAGGGGAGGAAGGATAGGGGCGCAGGCTACCATTCTTCCAGGAAAGATAATAGAAGAGGAAGGTTTTGTTGGAGCAGGTAGTGTAGTAACACGTGATGTTAAAGCCCGTAAGGTTTACTTTGGCAATCCTGCAAGAGAAATAAGAGATGTGCCAGAGGAACAGCTGCTTGAAAATCAGTAAAGAAATAGGGCCTATTCATGACAACTGTAATAATTTGTTGAAGGTGAGGATTGGATGAAAATACTGTCTGTAATAGGAGCAAGACCGCAGTTTATAAAAGAAGCTGTTATTCAAAATGAAATGAGTAAGTTTCACGATGTAGAAGAAGTGGTAGTTCATACGGGGCAGCATTATGATGACAGTATGTCGGGAGTTTTTTTTGAAGTACTGCATATGAAAAAACCAGAATACAATCTGGGGATTAAAGCTTCAAAACACGGTGAAATGACCGGAAAAATGTTAATTGAACTTGAGAAGGTAATGTTAAAAGAGAATCCAGATATAGTCTTGTTATATGGTGATACGAATTCGACATTGGCGGGAGCAATAGCGGCGTCTAAGCTCAAAATAAAAATAGCACATGTTGAAGCAGGCATAAGGCAACATCCCAAAGATATGCCTGAAGAGATAAATAGAGTAGTGACTGATCATATTTCGCAATATCTTTTTTGTCCGTCAGAGCTTGCAGTAAAAAACCTTGAGATGGAAAATATAAAAGACGGTGTGTATTTTGTTGGAGATATAATGTACGATCTGTATTTAAAAATGAGAGCGCATTTTAATTATGAAATACTTGAAAGACTGGGGCTTAAAGAAAATGATTATATCTTGTGTACTATTCATAGAGATTTTAATACTGATAATCCTGAAAAATTAAAAGATATATTAGATGGTCTTTCCCGAATTGCCAGAGACATCAATGTGGTATTTCCAATGCATCCAAGGACTAAAAAAATGATAAGTCAATTTGGATTTGAATCTTTGTTAAATGGTATTGCTGTTATAGAGCCGGTTGATTATCTTGGTATGATGGGACTCCTGGAAAAATGCTTTATGGTAATAACGGACAGCGGGGGGTTACAGAAAGAAGCCTATTTTGCTGGAAAAAGAGCTTTAGTTGTTATGCCTGATACGGGATGGAGAGAATTGATAGAGATAGGATGGAGTAAACTTTCTTCACCAGAAAATTTATTTTTAGTTTATAGCAACATGATATTTGAGAGGGATAAAAAGGTAAAAATTAATATATATGGTGATGGTAAAAGTGGGGAAAAGATAATTAAAATTCTTAGGGGAGTTGTCAAGTAAACATGATACAAATTAAATTGAAAAATGTAAACAATCCTGATAAATGGATTACTATCAAAGACGGAAATAACTCTGTTCATATAAGAGGCTATTTATATTATAAGCACAAATTGCTTAAGGGAAACGAATTAGCAAATTTCATTCAAAAACTTGCTTTTGATGAGATATTGCGAATACTAAAAGATGTAAATGGTTTTTTTGCAGTCATAAAGAAAAAGGAAAATAAATTAATAGCGGTTGTTGATAGACTTAGGAGTATCCCGCTTTTTTATGGCCTAGAAGGCAAAAATTTTTATTTAAGTGATGATCCACATTGGATATTAGAAAGGATAGCTGATAAATCTTGTGATATGAAATCCCAAAAAGAGTTTTTGGCTACGGGATATGTTACGGGTTCAGATACTCTCTATAAAAACATCAAGCAAATTCAAGCAGGAGAGGTACTATTATTTACAGATAATGCTAATACAAATGTTAATATAGAGACAAAAAGGTATTATAAATATATAAAGCAAAGTGATTTTACTGAAAATTTTGATATTCTTCTTGAGGCGCTTGATGACAGAGTCAATAACGTTTTTGAAAGATTAATTAAAGTTTTAGATGGAAGGCCTGTAGTTATACCTCTATCAGGAGGTTATGATTCTAGGCTTATTGCTGTAATGATGAAAGAATTTAATTATGAGAATGTAATCTGCTTCAGTTATGGAAGGCCGGGAAATACTGAGTCTAAAATATCCCAGCAAGTTGCAAGAAACCTTGGTTACAGATGGGAGTTTGTTCCATATTCTAATAAAAGTTGGCATAACTGGTATTATTCAAAAGAGATGCAACATTATATGTTGTTTGGTGGGGGTTTTTCGTCTGTCCCTCATATTCAAGATTGGCCTGCAGTATGGGAATTAAAGAAGAATGATAGGATACCGGAAAATAGTATATTTATTCCAGGACATAGTGCTGATTTTATAGCTGGAAGTCATATTACTAATATTTATAAAATTTATGGCAAAGTGTATGGAGAAGAGAAACTTCTAAAAACAATTGTAAACTATCATTACAATTTATACAAATGGCCCAAAAGAGATTTTTTAGTTTTTAGAGATAAAATACTATCTTTTTTATCATCTGGCGAATGGGATATTGAAACCTTTGAAGGACTTGCAAATTTTTTTGAATACTGGGATTGGCAGGAAAGGCAAGCAAAATTTATTGTAAATTCGGTAAGAGTGTATGAGTTTTGGGGATATGATTGGTTAATACCCTTGTGGGATAACGAGCTTATGGACTTTTTTATTAAAGTTCCTTTAGAGTATCGTTTAAATAAAAAATTATACGATACCTATGTTAAAAATAAATATGGAAAGTTTACGAGTGGCAACCAACAAATAATCCTTGGTTATAAAAGCATGATGATAAGGTATCTTAAGAGATTACTTTATATGCTATTTTTAGATAAAAGTGTTAGAAGATTTTATATAAAAAACAATCATATGTTCAAAAAATTTTTATATAAAAAAGAATATTATAACCATCCATTAGGTTGGTACGGAATTATAGAATTAGATGAATTTAAGAAAGTCTATACAGGTAGAGAAAATATAAATACTTTTTTATCAAGGAAATATCTAAATGAATTAAATAGCATTTCTAATATAAAAGAAATTTGATTTTTCTAAAAGAATAGAATAAAAAAGTGACATTACTGTAATGGAGGTACTATGTTTTATGGATGAGTTAAAACTTTTAATCTTTATTGCACATTTTCTTATTATTATTTTTACGCTGATGATATGTAAATTGGCTTTCCGTAAGGGATTCTTTATGACTGTATTAGCTCTTACTATATTTATATTACTAGATTCACTAGGTGTTTTATATCTTATGTATTGGCCAATTTATTTACCGTATTTAGAAAGTTTTGGGTATTCATTTCTTAAAAACTCAGTTACTGTGCTTCTAAGACAGCTTATAGCTCATTGGATTGTTTTTTTTATAGGGGGTAGTTTAACACTTATTTTATTAGAAATACAAAAAAGATTAATTTTATCTAATACCTTCTTTATAGATAGGATCCCTAAAATATATGCTATACTTAGTTGCTTATTTTTATTTGGATTAGGTATATATTTTTATTACAAATACTTTTTTATCGGACCCGGATTTGAGATTTTATTAACTACACGATTGAATTTTTCAAGTACAATGGAAGCAGTAGCTGAGCGAGTGTTAGCAAGTCAAAAGGTAGAGACAGGGCAGGGAGCGTATGGTTCTTATTTAGCAAGTGTAGTATTTTTCCCTTTAGGTATTTTTATATGGCGCTATCATAAGTTATCTTTATCAAATATTTTTCTTGTTTTTTTTGGTTTCTTATCATTAGCTTATGCTGTTCAAACAAGGCAGAAGGCTCCTTTAATTATGACGATATTACAATATATTCTGATTTTTTGGTTTACGAATTATAAAAGATATTCATTTGATTTTAAACCACGACAAATGAAGCGATTTTTAGTAAATGTTATCATAATAGGTATGGTTTTAAGTATAATATCATATATTATTAATTTCGGACAAAAATTTTTATCAGGATTAATTTCTACTTTTGTGCGAATATTTTTAGTTCCTGCAAACGTAGAATCATATTGGTTTTTTGCAATTCCTGATTATTTATCTTATACTCATGATTTTTCTAATTTAACTATACATATGAAACGCATTCATGAGGTTGCGTATGCTGCTACTGGTGATATTTTTTCAGCTAATACTTCATTTATAGCGGTAGGGTGGTCAGCATTAGGATTTATAGGAGTAATTCTTGCCACACTTGCCTTATTTGGTACACTTTTTATAATCGATTTATTTGCATTGCGTATAAAACCTATTGTACGCTATGGCCTGTATAGTCTTTCAATTCCTGCTTTCTTTATTATGGTTTCTGGTTCTGTAATGGATTTTTTTTCGAAAGGTGCCGCAGCGACATTATTAGGTGTAATTTTATTTACTGTAGTCGGATATTCCAATAATGATGTTTTTGATAGAAAAACATTTGCTTGAAAGGGGAAATAAATAAATGAAATTAGCGTATTTGGTTCATCTAAATATGGATGCAAACACTGGAGTTTTTAAAAAAATATATCAACAAATTCATACGTGGATAAAACTAGGACATGATGCAGAACTTTTTGTTATAACTCGCAAGTTATCCGTAGCCCAAGCGGTTAATCAACTTATTAGTGGTTCTCATGTTTTTATGTACAAGACAATGATTGAACGGTTACAAACAATGAATGAAGCAATAAGGGCAATTCTGCGGTTTAGTCCTGATGCTACGTATTTTCGTAGAGATATGTATTATCCTCCTATAGCTAAATTGGCTCGAGCTTTGCCTTTGGTATTAGAAATTAATAGTGATGAAGGAGCAGAACTGTGGCAGTATAACAAAGTGCAGTGGTTATACCACATCCTTACCCGGCCTCTCTTAGATAAGAATGTGTCTGGGATGATTTTTGTGACAAACGAACTTTCTTGTAAAGGATACTATGGACGTTTAAATCTTCCTAAAGAAACAGTAGCAAATGGTATAATACTTTCTGATTTTCCTCAGCTACCGATATCTCCTGTATCAAAACCTAATTTACTATTCATAGGGGTTCCCGCCTTTTGGCATGGCATTGATAAAATAGTTTACCTTGCTCAGAAATTTCCTGAGTGGACTTTTCATATGATTGGAATTAGTAAAACCGATATAATTAATCCTCCCTCCAATATGGTACTGTACGGAAGTTTAAACTATCAAGACTATTTGGATATTGCAATTCAGTGTCATGTTGGAATTGGGACTCTTGCTCTTCATCGTAACGGAATGAATGAAGCTTCACCCTTGAAAGTGCGCGAGTATTTGGCTATGGGACTTCCTGTTATAATTGGATATAAAGATACAGATTTTTCTGGAAATGAACCTTTTTTATTGTATCTACCCAATACTGAAAACAATGTACGAGATAACTTGAGTGCTATAGAAAAATTTGTATATAAATGGATGGATAAACGTGTCGAGCGTTTTCAAATTAAACACTTGGATTATAATGAAAAAGAAAGAAAAAGATTGGATTTTATTGACAAGGTAAGAAGTGGCAAGTAATGATATGATGTAAAATTATTTACAGATAGTTTATTCTTTCCTAATTTGAATTCTAGATTTAAGTATTTATTGAAATTATTAGTTAAAAACATACGTTTTATGTTAAATACTATAAATGAGCAAAATCACAGGAATAAATTACCACATAAAAAGGCATGTAAAAATTAAAACATTTATGTCATCCTTTGTTATAATTAAATTATCGTAAGCGTCAAATAGAGCACACCTAAAAATTTGCAAGCAAATATGAGATAATCTCTCCGTAAAAATGATGGGGAGGGATTATCTATGACACATACGGAACGCAGGCAGCAATGGAAAGCCA
>Ga0134099_1004005_pt1 | contig 10317 bp, 11 predicted proteins | sample 10_taG_2_FD_105482 | JGI IMG/M metagenome (GOLD analysis project Ga0134099, IMG submission 105482) | Switchgrass degrading microbial communities from high solid loading bioreactors in New Hampshire, USA - 10_41_5_180_A2 metaG | ecosystem: Engineered > Bioreactor > Semi-continuous > Anaerobic >...
AACAGCTCTTTTTTGTTTTTATAATAATAATAGATCATTGGAAGCGAGCAGTTTACATTATGGGCAATATTACGTATGGTTGTTCCGTGAAAACCCTGTCTGTTAAAATGATCAACCGCCACTTCTTTTATTCGTGCACGCAAATCTTTATCTGCCATAAGCACAGCCCCATATCTAACGTTCGTTAGTAGTGTAACCCGCTCAATCTTTTTTGTCAATTGCTTTTGGGAAAATACAATAGCTGTATCAAAATATTTTGCATAACATATTTATATCCCGTTTACGCACCTTCGTCTTTTCATAAAAATGTGATCTTTATGTTCAATGCATAACGATCGCTTTGATTTCATGAAATAATTAAAACTATTCATCTATCAAACGTTTCGGTATGAGATGATCAATTTTACCGTTTTCATCGCGCCTCCTGAATCGCCCGGCTATTCAAGCGTTCCTTTTCCTTTGGTGATTTTGATCACGTATCCGGCTTCGTCGTACGTGAAGTCCACAAGAACGACTTGCCCTTCCTCGATTGAGTGGGTCGCCAGCTCGCCGGAGCCGGGCACCACGCCTAAGTCGATATCCTGCGTCACCAGCCAGCCCTCGTCCATGAGCGCGCGCACGTACGCCAGCAGGTCGTCGTAGACCGTGTCGCTGACATATGTGTACTCCTTGGTCGTCACGCCGCCGCTGACGGAGGATTTTACGCCCGTCACTTCGCGTTCGCCCACCACCGAGGTGATGCTGGGCACTTCGTCGCCGCCCGCCATGTCGTAAGCTTCAAGGCTGGCTGCTTCTTTAAGCGCACTGCAGCCGGCGAATGCCAGTGCGAACGTCAGCAATACTATCAAACAAACCGTTCTTTTCATATCCGTTCTCCTTTCGGGATAGGTTGGTAAGCCGGTTTTCCTGCGGGCGGCGGGAGCTGTCAGCAGCCGCCGCTTCGGGCAGGTATGCTATCCTTTTACATTAACGGAAAACCGGCTGGCGGGATATCATCCGGAAGCTGACTTTAGTACAAATAATGCGCATATGAAAAAGCCCGCGGTGGCGGGGGAGAGGCTGCCGGGGCGGCTATTCAAAGGATTTCCGGTACTGTGTGGGCGTCATGCCGGTTTTTTCACGGAACAGGCGGGCGTAGTTGCCGCTGTATGCCACGCCGCAGGATGCGAAAGCCTGGGCGACGGAAACGCTGGAGTCCCGCAGCGCCTCTTTGAGCTTTTGAATCTTGACGTCCTGATAATAGCCGTATGGCGTCATGCCGGTCTGCTTCTTGAACAGGCGTGCGAGATGGTAGCGGCTGAGATGAACGGTCTGCGCCACTTTGTCCATATCGAACGCCTCCAACCAGTGCGTTTCGATGTATTCCTTGGCCTTCGCTACGTCCGACTTGCCCGTATAGACCCTGGTGGGGATAAAAACGCTGACGACATGCGTCATGCGGCGGCTTTCGTCGCATATGGGGAAGTTGAGTATATCCAGGTACATGGATTTGACCGCGTAGTCGGAGCGCCGGGGCCGGTACCATTCGGAAAAGGCTTTTAGCGGCAGCCTGGCGTCCCGTACGCGGACGACCTCGCCTCTAAAAACTCTCTGCACGTATTCGCGGAGCCCGAGCTCTTCGTTGACGACGGGGTCCTGAATGAGGTTGTACCGGCCCACAATCTGGGACGCGTCGGAGATATTCCACATCTCCAGCAGGGCGCGGTTGACGAAAACTGTCATTCCGTCCGGCGTGAATATCTGGATCGGTACGGGAAACAGCTCCGCGACCTGAAACAGCGCGGCCTCGTTGCCGAATACCGCCTGAAAAGACGCGAGAATATCTCCATTATCACGGAACTGCTCCAAGCCGTATCACTCCTTGCAAAGCCTCACAGGGGAAAAAGTAACGATATACGGGCTATTTAATAAAGAAAGATATCTCTGCGGGTGGGAATAGCCCTTTGTATATTAATCATACCGGATTATGGCTTTGTTGAAAAGAGATTTAAGTTAATATTGCCATGACCTGGGAGCCCGGATTGCCGGTTGCCGCAAGCAGGAATATCTGCGCAGTACGCTGCCATTATAAAACCCCGCTGCCATGGACGGCAGCGGGGTTGATGAATCTATGACGTAAGAGCGGTGTCTCTTCATGCATCACGGCATTTTGCTGCCGCACGCTGAGCAGAACAGGTCGCCAACAGCTACCGGTTTACCGCAGGCAGGGCACTGGCGCATGGCCGGCGGCACGGGCGGCATCGCCGTGTAGGCGTAAAGCTCATCCTTTCTGACGTAAAGGTTCAGGTCCGGCACAATAGCTGCGACGATGATGCCAATCAGGAACGACGAGAAAAACCCCAGGCACCAGAAGCCGCCAAAGCTGTAGCCTTTCTTTTTCGCCATGCTGGCGCCGATGAACGACAGCCCAACCTGCAGCCCCAGCACGATGAGAATGATGACGACGTAGACGCCAGCAAAAATCGCTGAATAATAAGGAAACATAATACACACCTCGTAAAATGAAATAATCAATTAATTTTATCACAAATAGGCCAGACGGGCCAGAGGATGGCAACAAAGAATTAGCCTTTGCGGGCATCCTTTTGGGCGGAAGGCATGACGGCGGCGGGAATTAGCCTGTTGTCATGCGGGAATACAAAAGTTATAATGTTATCTAATGCTATATTTGATAGTATCGCCTATTTGTGGCGCATGGCACCGTGACGACTGTGGCTGGGCTGCAATCGTCCGGCGCTTTATTTTTGGGGGTGGAGGGGAACGAATATGCATCGCAGACTGGCAGCCATCATTCTGGCACTCCTGATAATGGCGGGAACTATCGGTTATTCACCCGTGACGGTCTTCGCTGCAGATGAGAGCACCGACATTACCGCCTAAATAACGGACAGCAATCTGTTGCAGGCCATAAGAGACGCGCTGGATAAACCCGCAGGGTCTATTACCGTCGGCGATATGCAGTCGCTTGAAATACTTGACGCAAGGCTCAAAAAATATCCAGTATATCCGGTCTGCAATACGCGGTAAATTTAAAGACGCTGGATTTAAGCACCAATAGCATCAGCGATATTTCGCCGCTTGCCTGATTGAGAAATTAGAGACCCTGTATTTGCATTACAATTCTATCAGCGATATAACTGCATTATCCGGGCTGACGAATCTGATTACTCTGAGAATATACAGGAATCCCCACGGCAGCATATCTGCTTTGTCGCCTTTAAAAAAACTGCAAAAACTGTATTTGAACGAAACTTCCATTAGCGATATTTCGCCGCTTGCCGGGCTGACCGAATTGCGCGAGCTTGACCTGTCAGTAAACGCTGGGTTGAAAAATATATCGCCGCTGCAAAACCTAACGAAATTGGACAAGCTGAAATTTGACCAGGCTGGCGTCGAAGATATTTCCGCACTGGGCGGGCTCGTGAATCTGGAGGAGCTGAGTGCGTTTTCTAACTCTATCAGCGACATCAGCGCATTATCGTCACTGACGAATTTAACAGAGCTGACGCTTGAGGCCAATCAAATCAGCGACATATCCGCATTGTCGTCGCTGAAAAAATTATCAACTCTTGACTTGGATAAGAATTCCATCAGCGATATTTTCGCCTTATCGAAGCTGACATCGCTGCAGAACATATATTTGAATAATAATAGAATCAAGAATATTTCCGCGCTGTCGACGCGGAACCGGATTCAATATTTATATCTTCAAAATAATTTTATTTGGGATATATCGCCTATTGCCGGCCTTCAGTCCCCCAGCAGGGTATATGTCTCTGGGAACTACCTGAATCTTGGGGAGGGTACCGAGACGAAGGGTATTATCAACACTCTCAATAGCCGTAGTGGGGTGACCGTCACTACCGGCACCCAAAAAGCCCTGTCTCAGACGCCTTTTGAGTCAAGGGCTGATGCCAACGGGGAAGGCCAATTGAAGCTTTCGTGGGACCGTGTTCCCGACGCCACCTATGAAGTGACCCGCACGAGAGGCGGCAAAACGGTAAACATCACGCTGGGCAGCAACACGGACACCTCGTTTACAGACACGGGGTTAAAGCCCGGATGCACATATGATTATGTTATAAAAGCGCGTATCTGGCAGGGAAACGGTAAACCCCAGGCGGTTGCTCAATCGTTTGTTTCGGGCACGACAGGGCGGCGCTACGCCTGAATACGGTATCATTGCCACGGCGGGCGCGGGGGGCAGCATCAGCCCGAGCGGGACTGTTTATGTTAAGGACGAAGAAAGCGTGACGTTCACCATCACTCCGGACGCCGGCTACCGCATCGTCTCGGTGACGGTGGACGGCGTGGATAAAGGCGCGCTGACTTCTTTCACGTTTGAGGGCGTGACTGAACCCCATACCATCGAGGCCGAATTTGAAGCGATACCCCGCTATACCATCACGGCCACAGCGGGAGAAGGCGGAAGCATCAGCCCGGGCGGAGAAGTTTCCGTCTTAGAAGGCAGCGACATCACGTTTACCATAGCGCCGGGCGCCGGGTATTTCATCGAGTCTGTCATAGTGGACGGAGTGGACCAGGGCTCTGTGTCCAGCTATAAATTTACCAGCGTGGATAAGGCCCACACCATTCATGCCGTTTTCGGTGAAGCCGCCATCATTACAGGGGAAATCACGGACGCAGGCATGATGAATGCGCTTCAACAGTATTTCTTCCATTATGGCGGAGGGATGAAATCGGAAATAAGGATTTCCGATATACGGGCGATAACCAAATTTGCGGCGTATGAGTTCAGTATTAAAGACATTTCTGTCCTAAGGTATGCGGTTAATCTGGAAGAACTGACTTTATGGTATAATAAAATCAGCGACATATCGCCTATCTCCGGGCTCACCAAGCTGAAACGGCTCAATCTGACAACCAGGTTTCGGATTTGTCGTCGCTTTCGGGGCTTACGGAATTACGGGACCTTGACTTGGAGAACAACCAAGTAAGCGACATTTCCGCGTTTACATCGCTGAAAAAACTGACTGCTCTGTCGTTGGGCGGCAACCCCGTCGGGGATATTTCAGCGCTGTCGGAGCTGACTGATTTAACAGAGCTTTATCTGAGAAACTGCGGGCTGAAAGATATAACCCCTCTCGCCGGACTCACAAAGCTGTCTTTGCTATATATTACAGGTAACGACATCGTCGACATTTCTGCGCTCTGTACGTTGGTACAAAACGTTGAATACCTGGAAAACCTTCAAATTCAGGACAACTATCTAAACCTTACGGACGGGTCGCAGGCAAAAAGCGTCATCGACGCTATCAAAAACAGCCCTAATGTGAGGGCGGCAGGGTTCAAATATTCCCCGCAGAAGGCGCTGGAGGATATTCCGTTCAAAGCCAAGGCGGGGTCCAAGGGCGCATACAGGATTGAACTTTCCTGGGACCGCCTGCCGGATACAGTTTACGAAATCGTTCGTATGGGCGGAAGAGCGGCCAAAAATATTGAGCTGCCGGACAATAAAGATACCGCGTATGTAGACACGAATGTTATGTCCGGCACAGAATACACCTACACAATAAAAGCGCATATCTGGCAGGGTGAAGATGCTGAACCGGTGATTATTCAGAGGACGGTTTCGGCGGAAACGGACACCGTTTTCTATACCATCACGGCTTCGGTCGGCGAGGGCGGCAGCATCAGCCCAAGCGGAATGGTGCCGGCGGTTGAGTGCAGGCCCATGACGTTCACTATTACGCCGGATGCCGGGTACCGCATCGCGTCGGTGCTGGTGGATGGCGAGGACAAGGGAGTGGTCGCTTCCTATACGTTTGATGATGTCAGGGGCCCGCATACCATACATGCTGATTTCGAGATTAATCATGTTCCCCAGACACTGACCGACGGCGGTTCCGGTATCTCTGTTTCGGGGAATATCAGTGAAGGTGCGGTGCTCACCATAAAAAATATGATACTGGGCAGCAGCGCCGCCGACAACGCTATACGCGAGCATATGACCGACAAGGATTACGTCCTTATCTGGAGCGGGGATATTTCTCTCACGGGCAGCTTCACCGGCGCGCTGACTATTTCCCTGCCGATGAGCGCGCAGTACAACGGACAGACGGTGATCGTGATGCACGCGAAGAAGGACGGCTCGCTGGAGACGTATAACGTGGTCGTGCAGGATGGCTGCGCCACGTTTGAGGTGACCAGCCTGTCGCCGTTTGCGGTGTTCCTCAAGGATGAGCGGGACGACATCCCCAGGACAGGCGACAGCAGCACGCCGTGGGTATGGTGGCTGCTGGGCGGTATATCGGCGGCGTGCATGGGGCTGTTGCCGCGGCGGAAAAAAGCGAGCAGGAAAATTTGAGCGGCTAAAGCAGAGTGCAGGTTTTTCGACAAGCAAAAGCGCCAAACTATTGGCGCTTTTCGTTTTTGATGCGGCGGGGGTATGACGGCGGCGGGCGGCAAGTGGTATAATGGGCGCAAAGGGACGGTGGAGAGGGGTAATGCCATGATCATCAGCGCCAGCCGGAGAACGGATATACCTGCGCACTATGCCGACTGGTTTTTCAGGCGGCTGGAGGAGGGGTATGCCCTGGTGCGCAACCCCATGAATCCGCACCAGGTGAGCCGCGTGGATCTCTCGCCCGAGGCGGTGGACGGCATCGTGCTGTGGAGCAAAAACCCCGCGCCCATGCTTGGCAGGCTGGAGAGCCTGAAGCCATACGCTTATTACTTCCAGTTCACGCTGAACGACTACGGCGAGGATGTTGAGCCGGGCGTGCCGGATTTGGCGGCGCGCATCGATACGTTTCGGGCGCTGAGCGACGCCGTCGGAAAGCATCGCGTGGTGTGGCGCTACGACCCGGTACTGCTCTCCCCGGCGTACACCGTTGACCGTCACCTGCTCGGCTTTGAGCATATCCCCAAAAGTATTGCCGGGTATGCCGAAAAGTGCGTTATCAGCTTCCTCGATTTTTATCCCAAGATTGCCGCCGCGGCGAGGTCGCTGGGCTTCATCCCCGTTTCGGACGAGCAGCTTCGGCGCGTCGCGGAAAAGCTGGCGGGCATTGCTTTCTCGTACGGCTTTATGGTGGACGCCTGCGCCGAGCCTGCGGACCTCTCCGACCTCGGCATCGGCCGCGCCCGCTGCGTGGACGACTGGCTTTTAAGCCGCATCGCCGGCCGGCCCGTCATAGCGCCGAAGGACAAAAACCAGCGCCCCGCCTGTAACTGCGCCGCCAGCGTGGACATCGGCGCGTACGACACCTGCCCGCACGGCTGCCGCTACTGCTACGCCAACCGCAGCGCCCGCGCGGTAGCGGAGCGCAGGCGCGCGTATGACGTATCGGCGCCGCTGCTGTGCAGCCGCTTGGATGAAGAGGATCGAGTAACGGAACGACGCGCCCCAAAGACGCCGGAGCAGACAGGATTCTGGGAATAGAGGCTTCCAATATCGCAGTTATCGGGGTGTGCGCATATTATGCGGGCTTCTGCGCAAACTAGGCATCTGAAACCGCCAAGAAAGGAGCCTCGTATGAAAAAGATCACACCCGACATCATGTTGGACGACTGCGCGAAGAAGCTGGAGTATTACCAAAAGGTGTTCGGCGGGGAGCTGAAGAATATCAGGAAAACGCCAAGCGAGGAAATCATGCACGCGGAGCTGCACATCAAGCCCGACCTGGTGCTGTATTTCCACGACAAGTTCAGCTACGCCGGGGATGTGGTGTACGGCAGCGTCGTACTGGTGATTGAAACGGAGACGGAGGCCGAGCTCAACTGGATGTATAACGCGCTCAAGGAGGACGGCGGCGTCCGGTATGAGCTGCAGAAGACGGACTGGGGCGCGCTCCACGCCGTGGTGGAGGACAAGCACAGCGTCATCTGGTCGCTGAACTACATGCTGGCATAACCCTGCAATTTCTCCGCAGCCGGCCACAAAAGGCCGGCCTTTTGTGATGCCCATTTTTCCCGCTGCTAAAGGCTGGAATGGCTGGAAGCCGTGTGCTATAATCAAACGTATACAGATCAAGGCTGGAGGAGGGCACCCATGGAATACAGGGAACTGGGGAACAGCGGCATCAAGGTCAGCGCGGTGGGCATGGGCGGCGAATACCTGGAATACACAGACAGGGACACGGTGATCCGCACCCTGCACCGGGCCATGGAGCTGGGTGTCAACATACTCGACATATTCATGTCCAATCCCGAAGTCCGGACGAACATCGGCCTGGCGCTCAAGGGCCGGCGCGGGGACATGATCATACAGGGGCATGTCTGCTCGGTCTGGGAAAACGGCCAGTACGCAAGAACGCGCGACTTAGGCAAGAGCAAGCTCTTTTTGGAGGACCTGCTCGAGCGGCTGCAGACGGACTATATCGACATCGGCATGCTGCACTACGTGGACACGGCGGAGGACTGGAAACAGGCGCAGGAGAGCGGCGTGCTGGACTACATGCTAAAGCTCAAAAATGAGGGGCGCTTCCGCATGCTGGGCGTCAGCTCCCACGACCCCATTGTCGCGATGGAGATGGTGGAGAGCGGCCTGTTTTCGGTGCTGATGTTCAGCATCAACCCGTCTTTCGACCTGGTGTACGGCAGGAGGGACATCAACGACATTTTCGAAAACGACGATATTCCCGACCACCTGAACATCGACGCGGACCGCGCCCGGCTGTATGCGCTGTGCGAAGAGAAGGACGTGGGCATCACCGTGATGAAGGCGCTGGGCGCGGGGCGGCTGCTGCGCGCGGAAACCTCGCCGTTCAAGGTGCCCATGACGGTGAATCAGTGTATCCATTACGCGCTCGCGCGGCCGGCGGTGAGCAGCGTTCTCATCGGCGCGGGCTCGGTGGAGGAGATCGAGGAGGCGGTCGCGTACTGCGACGCCACGGAAGTAGAGCGCGATTTCACCGGCATATACGGGCATATCGGCGCGGCGGAGAAAAGCTGCCTGTACTGCAACCACTGCCTGCCCTGCCCCAGGCATATCAACGTAGCCGGCGTAACGCGGCTTTTGGACGAGGGCAGAATCGGTATGACCGCGGCGATTCGGGAAAGCTATGCGGCGCTGGACGCAAAAGCGTCGGCGTGCGTCGAATGCGGCGCGTGCGAAAAGCGGTGCCCGTTCGGCGTGAAGATCGTCGAGAATATGCGCAGCGCCGCCAAACTGTTTGAGAAGTAATGCGGTGAGTCTATAAAGTATAAAAATAACATCCTGCTTGCCTTGTTTGGTATGCAGGATGTTTTTATATAATTGAATTATATGTAAATTGAGTTATAATTATATAAAAAGAGGAGGTCGGTGCAATGTATAAAATTATATGCCTTTTGTTGTCGATAGTTCTTATTTTGATGGCTGGTTGTGCTCCATCAGAACCGCCTGCACCTTCTGTAATAGCTACTCCTGAGCCAACACCTGAACTAACTGAACCGCCCTTTGATATTAGTGAATATAAGGAGCTTGTTTCAGAGCTCAAAGATGTTATAATGGAAACTTCGATTTGGCTAGCTAACATGGGAAATTACGAATTTAATTATTGGGAAACGCTAGAGAACATAGGAGGCACGATCGAGTATGAAGAAATGGCCGCTGAGGCGGAAGAATGGTTAAATAAAAAAGCCGAAATAGATTCCGGTACATTATCAAAGAACTATGCTGAAATTGGTAAAAAATATAAAGAAGTAATCAAAGTCGAGGTTGTAGGAACAGAAGCAAATGAGATTCATGAAAATATAATTGAGATGTACAAAGCTTTTGATGCTCTTTATCTGCTTGTTACATCCCCATCAGGTGACATTTCAGATTTTGCAGATAGCTTTAACGAGTATTCAGAAACGATAAAAAGACAAGATAGTATGCTATCAACGCTTCTGTCAGATTAAAGGGTTTAATTAGCCCCTTTGAGGCGGTAAGAGTATTACGAAATAAATCGTCCAGTCTGAAAGACCCCGCATCAACCGGGCCTTTTTTATCGCTGTTATTCCCTGAACTGGCTGTGGTACAGCTGCGCGTACATGCCGCCCTTCTGAAGCAGCTGCTCGTGCGTGCCGCGCTCAACGACGCCGTCCTCGTCGATCACGATGATTTCGTCGGCGTTTTTGACCGTGGACAGCCGGTGCGCGATCACGATGGTGGTGCGGCCCCTGGCCAGTTCCTCGAAGCTCTGCTGTATGCGCGCTTCCGTCACGGTATCCAGCGCGGATGTCGCCTCGTCCAGTATCAGGATGGGCGGGTTCTTGAGGAATATGCGCGCGATGGCGATGCGCTGCTTCTGCCCGCCGGACAGCCGCACGCCGCGCTCGCCTACCTGCGTGTCGTAACCGTGCTCCATCTCCATGATGGCGTCGTGG
>Ga0134099_1004017_pt1 | contig 10298 bp, 10 predicted proteins | sample 10_taG_2_FD_105482 | JGI IMG/M metagenome (GOLD analysis project Ga0134099, IMG submission 105482) | Switchgrass degrading microbial communities from high solid loading bioreactors in New Hampshire, USA - 10_41_5_180_A2 metaG | ecosystem: Engineered > Bioreactor > Semi-continuous > Anaerobic >...
GCCACCTGCCTCAAGCTGAACACAACACCCTCCAACACCGCTCTGATCATGTCCGATTTTCGGTGTTTATATGTTAGGCCAATAAACGTGCCTCTGGCCGACGGGTCAGCATACGGACAGCGTTCACCGAATAAATACGGTAAAAATATGAGGCCATTGCTGCCAGCCGAAGAAGTAGCTGCCAATTTATCCATGCGCTTATATGCATTCCTTTCAAAATTTTGATCGTAAAGCACGTTTTTGAACCATTCCAGCGATGCACCTGCGCTTAGCGTAACTCCCATGGCATGCCATGTACCCGGGTAATTATTGCAAAAAATCTGTAAGGCTCCCCGCCTATTAAACTTATAGCCATCCAGCCCCATAGCTACAATTCCTGAGGTACCAATAATAGTACCCAGTATTCCCTCTTTCACCAATCCGGTACCGGTAGTTTGAATTACCGCATCACCCCCTCCTGCGATGACGGGTAACCCTTTAGGAAGCCTGGTACTTTCACTGACAGCCCCGGTGATACGGCCTGTGATCTCAATTGACTCAAAGCACTTGGGTAGGGAATCCTTTTGAATTCCCAGAATATACAGTAATCTCTCGTTCCAGCATCGCTTTTTTACATCAAACAAGCCGGTACCCGATGCATCCGAAACATCTGTTGCAAAATCGCCGGTTAGCTTATATCTTATATAATCCTTTGGATTGAGAAACATACGAGCTTTATCAAATATACCGGGTTCATTTTCAGCCAGCCAGAGAATTTTACTTGCAGTATAGCCGGGCAGCATGTCGTTGTTTATCATCTCAAGCAGGTTATCTTTTCCGCCCACCTTTTCAATGATACGCTGGCACTGCTCGGCAGACCTTTGGTCATTCCACAGTATTGCCGGCCTCAAAATCCTGCCCTGTGCATCCAGGGCGACAAGTCCATGCATTTGACCGGAAAGCCCCATACCAACCAGCTGTTCAATATCTATCTCGCCTTTTTCTAATACCTGCCGTATGCTTAATGTAACCGCTTTTTCCCAATCATCTGGATCTTGTTCTACCCAGTTCATCCGAGGCATGTAAACGGGATAATCAACAACAGCATCGGCTATTACCTGCCCCGTTTCATCGATCAATATGCTCTTACAGCTGGACGTCCCCAAATCCACCCCTAAGACATACTTTTTTCCCTTCATGCAAAAACTCACTTCCTTAACACCGATAATCATAAATACCGGATCCTTATATGTTTTATGCGCAGATATTCGTATAATCCCTCGGGTCCATGCTCAAACCCAAATCCGCTGTCCTTCCAACCTCCATAGGGCGCATTTATGACTCCAGCATCAACATTGTTCACAGCTACATTACCGGCCTCAATATCCCGGCATAGGCGTTTTGCAGTGCTGATATCCTTGGTAAATACTATTGCTGCCAAACCATACTGCGTATCGTTGGCTAATTCTACAGCTTCATCAATCGTGTTAAAGGGCATGACTCCTACCAGGGGGCCGAAGGTCTCTTCCCGCATAACCAGCATGTCGTGATTTACATCGCGCAATATGGTAGGCTCAAAGAAATATCCTTTTTCAAACTTGGTACCCTCCGGCCGTTTGCCTCCACACACGATCTTTGCGCCTTTTTCAACAGCATCCCGTATATGGGATAAGGTCTTTTTTACTCCTGCCAAGGTACACATTGGTCCAACATCGCATTTATCGGTTAAACCATTCCCTATTACAAGCTTTTTAGTAGCTTGGGCAAACCTTTCTATAAAATCCTCGTATATTTCACAGTGCACGTATATCCTATTAATGGCTATGCAGATCTGCCCCATGTTGCGGAACGAACGCCTCACCGCCCCTGAAACAGCAGCATCTAAATCGCAATCTTTACACACTATCATGGGCAAACTGCCACCCAATTCCAATGAAACCTTTTTGAAAGTATCTGTGCTGCCCTTCAAAACCTCTCGTCCAACTTCCGTAGAGCCCGTAAAGGCAATCTTTTTGACAGCGGGGCTGCTTATCAACATGGGGCCAATCACAGAACCGGGCCCGGTAACGGCATTAAGCACGCCATCAGGGAGCCCCGCATCAACTAGGCATCTAATAAACGCCAGAGGCGAAAGGGGCGTCTCGGATGGCAGTTTGGCTACAAGCGTGCAACCGGCAGTCAATGCCGCTCCCACCTTCCAAGCCAAGAGCTCGACGGGATAGTTCCAAGGGGATATGGCCGCTGCTACGCCAACGGGTTGATATATGACCATGCTCTCTATGTCAGGTTCCTCATTGGCGATAATACGTCCATATATCCTCTCTCCTTCTTCAGCATAGTATCGTAAAATGTTAGCACCCTTTATTACCTCTCCTTCGGCTTCGGCAAGCGGCTTGCCTTGCTCCATTGTAAGAAGCCTGGCTATGTCTTTGGAACGCTTTAACACCAGTTCACTGGCCTTTCGCAGATATTTACCTCTTTCAAAGGGCGACAGGTAACTCCACGATGAAAATGCATGGTCAGCTGCGTTTATGGCATCTTCTATATCCGCCTTATCGGCAAGCGGTACATCTGCAAATACCTCTTCTGTAGCTGGATTAATGACCTCCAAGACCTTTCCGTTTTTTGGCCCAACCCACTTGCCGCCTATCAACATCTTCTCATGAATCATTTTTCACATTCCTCCGGATCTAATTTCCCTGTCACCCACAAAACAACCAAGGGCATATTCCCCCTCTGATAGGTAGTATGAAACTCCCTTGGAGGCACGTATAATGCATCACCTGCTTTTATGGGAAACTCATCTTCTCCTACTACCATTACTCCTTCACCTGAAACGACAAAATACACCTCTTCTTCATCATGGGAATGGCCTGTGGTTGTACCGGTAGGATAGATAATGGTATAACCCATTTTAAGCCTTCTCGACGGTGACTCCTCCGGATCTATAAGAAAATAAGTATCTCTGAGAACAGCTTTATCTCGATCCTTCACCCGGGCTCTGAGAGATCGCGGATCAACATCGGGCTGTTTTGATTGAACATTAACAACGTATTTCATCTTAAGCTATACCTCCTTTTACAGGATTTTTTCCAAGATATCTATTTCGACATATTTTAGTGAAGAAGCATCTATATTTGGATGCCCCTTTATAACTTTCGCCGGCAGATCGGGGTCTCCAAGCGACGACACAACTAAATCTGCCTCTGAAAAATCTTCCTGTTGCGAATAAAAGCTTATCGTTATTATGCAGTGCATGCCCGCTGCCTTTGCAGCCAACAAACCATTCCTGCTATCTTCTACAACAAAACATTCGGAACCATCCAGATCAAATCTTTCCTTTACCAGATTGTAAATATCGGGAGCCGGTTTCTTAGCTTTTACGATGTCTCCGGCAAAAATGCCATTAAACCAGTTCACCCGTTCCGCACCCAAGACAGCCTGCAAAAGCGAAACCACGCTTTTTTCATTGGAAGTAGAGCACACCGCCAAAATAATACCCCTTTCATGGGCCTCATCAATTATTCTCCTAATACCCGGCCTCACGGGTAATTCCCCTTTGGCACTCATATCCATAAATATTTCTGTCTTTCGCTTATGCAGTTTACCTATAAATTCATCGCTAAAAAGCTCCGGTGGGTAAATTTCTGGATATCTTCTAAAATATGCTTTCATCCTTTCCTTCCCGCCCGCAATCTTGACAAGGTCTCCATACTCTTCTATATCCCACTCAACGTCGAGCCCGGCTTCTTTGAAGGCTCTATTAAAAGCCACCCTGTGACCGTCCCTTTCGGTTTCTGCTATCACGCCATCGCAGTCAAAAATTAAAGCCTTAAGCCTGCTCTTAGCACCTATCAGATTACTCAAGATTAAGCTCCCTCCTGTTTACAATATACTTCGGTAATCTGCCTTCAAGGTACTCAATGACCTGTTTTACCGCTTCTACCGCCATTTTTACACCTGATTCCTTAGTTAATGCTGCTACATGGGGAGTCAGTATAACGTTATCCAGTATCAGTAATGGATTGTCCGGTTCTATGGGCTCCTTATGAAAAACATCCAACGCCGCTCCAGCTATCCTTCGCTCTTTTAAAGCCTCAACCAATGCATCCTGATCGATTACTTCCCCTCTGCTTGTATTGATTATATAGGCAGTGGGCTTCATTAAATCTATTAATCGCTTTGTGACCATCTGGCGCGTTTCAAACATATTGGGGACATGCAATGTTACGATATCAGCTTTTGAAAATATCTCTTCTAAGCTGTTACAAAATTGGACGTCATTGTAACTAAAGTATTTCTTATCAACATACGGATCATAACCCAGTATATTCATGCCCATAGCCTTACACCGGACTAAAACTTCGCGTCCAATTTTGCCCAGTCCCACTATTCCAACGGTTTTCCCTGCCATTTCTTCAGCAATAAGTTCGTTTCTTTTATGCCATTGGCTATTACGGACGTAATTATCCATTTTGAATATCTGCTTTACCAGTGCTAGCATAAGCGCTATAGTATGCTCGGCTACTGATACGCTGTTTACCCCGGGCAAATTACATACCATTACCCCATGTTGCGTAGCAGCTTTCACATCTATGTTGTCGTATCCCGCCCCAGTTCTTGAGATTACCTTTAACCTAGGTGCTGCCTCGATAATCCTTGATGTGATCTTTGCCCTGCTTCTTAGAATTATCGCAAACGCATCATGAACTTCGTTAATTATGGCCTGCTCAGAAATATCATCTAATACGACAACCTTCGCTTTCCCTTTTAAGAGCTGTAACGCTTCATCAATAATTTTTTCCGGCAACAATACTTTTTCCATTTTCCATCTCTTCCTGTATAAAATTTTTCAACGGTTTAATTTAAATAACCGGCTTCAATAAAAGCCTTTTCTATCTCTTTTCTCTGTTGCTCATTACAATCTATAAGTGGATTTCTGACCTCTCCGCCCTTATAGCCAAAAATATCACAGCCTGCTTTCACTCCTGCTACACCGTATCTATCGGTAGCGTTTTTGCTTAGCCTGATCAATTCGCTGCTCAGCCTTTCAGCCTCGGCTATATTCCCCTGTTTAAACGTTTCATACAATAAACAACACGCTTCAGGCAAATAATTGGCCATTGAAAGCACCCCACCGGAAGCGCCTGCATTCAACCCTTCCAAAAAATTACTTATGCTGCCTGCCAATACCTCAAAGTTTTCATCCTTTACCGCAAGATATTTGGTTATATTGCCGGTCGAGGTATCCTTCATACCCAAAATATTGGGATGGCTAGATAATATCCTGACTACTTCGGGAGATATGGTAACCCCTGAAGCAAATTTAGGACAGTTGTACATCAGCACCGGTATGGACAGAGCATCGGCTATTGCCGTGTAGTATTTTATAAGCGCTGTATCATTCATAAATGAAGCAAAGTAATTTGGAGTAAGTATCGATACAAAATCTGCTCCAATGTCCTGTATACGTTTACCAAATTCAATGGTGGAATATGCCGATTGCCGTGCTATCCCTGCAATAAGGACTTTATCCTTCGCTGCATTTTCCTTTACGGTTTTATAAACCAACAGCTGTTCCTCATCGCTCATGTGCGCAAATTCTCCATTGCTGCCGAGGGGCATGTAACCCCTCACAGGCGTGCTGTTGGCTTTCTGTATGTTAAACTCCAATTTCCCAAGATCCACTTTCTGATGGGTAAAAGGCGTAATAACTGGTATGAATACGCCAGCTAATTTATCGTTCATTATGTTCACTCCTCGTATCCCTAAAGTGCTCTATTTGTGCTGCCAAATACGTCAATAAAATCTTCAATCCGTCTAATTACATTTTGTTCCATATACTTAATTATCTTTACCGGCTCATAATCCTCCGGATTGGCTTTATAATACTCTTCAATGGAATTACGGAAAAGGTGTTTGAGTTCGGTTGAAACATTTATCTTGCTCCCGCCCTTAGCTATACATTTTTTAAGCGTCTCTTCCGAAAGGCCGGTACCTCCATGAATCGCCAGAGGGATATCGACCCGCTGCGTAATTTCGTTTAAAAGATCAAAGTCTATATTTGGCTGTTTACGATATAGCCCGTGCGCCGTCCCTATAGCTGGAGCTAGCACATCCACACCGGTAGCATTAACATACTCTACACATACATCAGGATCCGCCAGATAACTACGGGAATCCTTTACGAATATATCGTCTTCAACGCCTGCTATAATCCCGAGTTCTCCTTCCACGGTCACATTCTTGGGCTTGGCCATGGCTACTACCTTTTTGGTCAGCTCGATATTTTCTTCTAACGGCAAAGAGGAAGCATCGATCATGACAGAACTCCAGCCAGCTTCAATACAATTTTTAATCATGTCCAGATCTTTGCAGTGATCGAGATGTAAGGCAACCGGCACGGTCGAATGGATTGCCAAAGCTTTAACCCAGGCTACTATGGGTTGATATCCATATAATGACACCGTCTTGGCCGATGTCTGTATAATAACGGGTGATTTTTTGTTTTCAGCAGCCTTGATAACCGCCGACATGGTCGTATAATCGACTATGTTAAAAGCACCTACGGCATACCCATTTTTTTTGGCATCAAAGAGCATTTCCTTTAAATTCGTATAGCCCATAATACCCACCTCTACCTACACTGAAAATTCCTCAACAAGCTCTATGCGTTCTCCACTGGGCCCGTATATAAAAGCATGCTTTATACCTTTCCAAAATGTAGGTATTTCTTCTATATAATCAGGAAATAAGCTTACACCTTTAGATTTAAGCAACTCCACAGCCTTTTCTATGTCCAATACCTTTAAAGCTATGTGCTGCACAGGCCCAGCCTGTTTGGACACCAAGCTGGTATCCGAGGGTTGAACAAGTTCGATAGTGCAATTACCCTTCTTTACCACAGCAACGGGTATTTGTCCCATTGTGGGATGATCAACGATTCCCTGCCATTCTATATTAAATCCAAGCATTTCAACATAGAATTCCATTGAACTTATAATGTTTTTAGTATAAACTCCTATATGGTGTAAACCTTCAATCACAGCGTAGCATCTCCTCCTCTATATAATTTTATAAAGGGATGGAAGCAGCATTTTTATATACATTATCTTAAAATTTTTCTGTATTTTCTATCGTTATTTAGCTTCCTTTTTGCATATTTGATAAATCATAAGCCTTATTTTGAGTAACAAAATCAAGCTATAGCTATCAGCAACAATAAATCACTAGAATGTATAATTACACCTCCTCCTAATACATATCTTCACGTTCCTTCATTATATTCTTACGGGGAATTGTTTATACCTCTATCCCCAAAATTTACTCTACTTTGATCAACGATAACAACGTAACCTAGCTCAATTTCTTTTACCAATAGCTAAATAAAAAACAAATAGTGCTATAGTATCGCTCAGAGGGCAAATATTAAACTGTTATTATTATATTTCTTTAGTTTAACTAATGAAAAGAAATCTCTTATTGTATAATATATTCCCATATCATATCAATGCATTATATTATAGTTTATATCATCTTTAACATCTTCTATTCATGACCATTTAAAAAGTTTTATAGTGCTTCTCTCCCAATTTATTACATATTATATCACCCTTTTACAGCACCTATCATTACACCTTTAACAAAATATTTCTGTAAAAAAGGATAAACACTTATTATAGGGAGTGAAGTTACAACTATAATTGCCGCTATTAAGGAAGACGGAGGAGGAGTGGCTTCCAATACAGAGGAAGAAATATTTAATTGTTCGTTTACATTGCTTGTTAATAAAATTTCTCTTAGCAATAATTGCATTGGCCAAATGTTTCTATCATTTATATACATTACTGCATCCAAAAATGAGTTCCAGTGTCCAACTGCATAAAATATGCCTAATGAAGCTAATGCAGATAATGATAAAGGTAAAACTATATTAAATAAAATTCTGAGATCAGAACAACCATCAATTTTAGCAGATTCTTCTATTTCTTCTGGTATTGACTCAAAAAACGTTCTCATTATTATCATATAATACACATTTAATGCAGATGGTATTATAAGTGCCCACACACTGTCAATTAACCCCATTGAACGCACTACTAGATAAGTCGGTATTAAACCACCATTAAAAATCATAGTGAAAAAGAATACTCCCATAAAAAAATTTCTTTTGGGTAAGCTTTTTTTAGACAAAGGGTAAGCTGTCAACGCAGTTAGCAAAAGATTAATTAATGTTCCAATTATTGTTCTAAAAATTGTAATACCTAAAGCACGTATAATTGGTGAACTACCTTTAAAAATGTACTTGTAATAGTCTAGTGTTACGTATTTGAATATATCATCAAAATTAAAAATGCTTACACCACTAGCAGCTGGCGTAATAAGTGAATTTTTTATTACGATTAGAAACGGTAGAAGAGTACATACTCCTATGCATGTTAACAAAAAATAGTTAACTATGGTAAATATCTTATCTACATAACTTTCCCTTTTCATTTCAACTCACCCTTATTAAAATAGACTTTCTTCACTTATGCGCTTTGTAAACGAATTTGCAATTATAACCAACACACATGCTATTATCGATTTAAATAATCCTACAGCCGTAGAAAAACCATATCTTGTTTCAATAAGTCCAACTCTATATACATACGTATCTATAATATCTCCAACACTATAGACCGCTGAATTATATAATGAAAAAACTTGCTCGAAGCCTGCATTTAATATTCCGCTTATTCTTAATAAAAACATTACTACAATAGTTGGCATTATACAAGGTATTGATACATATACAATTCTTTGAAATTTATTTGTACCATCTAATATAGCTGCTTCGTATAATTCTACTGAAACTCCTGCTAAAGCTGCAAGATATATAATAGCACCCCAACCGGCCTCTTTCCAAATATCTGAGAATACTAATACAGATCTAAAATATTTTGGTGAACCCATGAAAAAAATAGGTTCTTTTCCAAATGTCTTAATAATATTATTTATAATACCATCATTTGGTGAAAGAAGTCCTCCCATTAAACCAGCAACAACTATCCATGAAATAAAATGAGGTAAATAGACAACAGTTTGTATCGTCCGTCTAAACAATTCATTTCTTACCTCGTTAATTAGTATTGCCAGAATAATAGGGGCTGGGAACCCAAATATTATCTTATACACACTAATTAAAAGTGTATTCCTAAAAACCTCATAGAATTTTGTTGACTCAAATAACATTCTAAAGTTATTAAATCCAATCCATGGACTATTCCAAATTCCTTTAAATATTTGATAATCCTTAAAACTTATAATAATCCCTACCATAGGTAAGTAACGAAAAAGAATTACATATATAAGCCCTGGTAAAATCATAAGATATAAATATTTATATTTAATAAGTAGTAATTTTTTACTTTCCAATGATTTCATTAAATTCACCCCTATTTCTATATTGCCAATATTTAGGTGAATATAAAAGTAATAAATTTTACTTTTGTTTTTAATATACACTTCGTTTTATATATTTTTATGCCTGCAACAAAAATTGTTTAGAATAATGTAAATTTTATCAATAATATAAATATTAATTTATCCAATTAATTGTTTTTCTACATTTTACATCGTTATTCATTTCTTTAATCAATTGATTTTATTCTAAAAAATTAGGAACCATAAAATATTCTTCACATGATACATTGAAACCCAACCGCAATGATTTTCAGCGATATAAAGTTATCAAGGTACTGATATAATTTCCCGTTGTTTAATCCTAATAAGCTTTCTAATATACTTTTGTTATAATATACTATTAGTTATATGGTATGACTTTACATTGCAATGTAAAGTCATACCATATAACCTATCATTTAATACATTCTACATACAATTAAGCTTGTTCCATTAACGTAATATAATTCTTCATCTTTTTTAATCTCTCTTTATATGCCTCATATAATCCTTCTGCCGTTTCTTTTAAAGTTCTCCGAGAATTTGTATATATGTTTATACTAGTTGCATAATCTACCTGTTTTATCCATTCTTCAGGTAAACTGCTAGCACCGGTAAGAGCACCAGATATTCCTGCAGCAACTGCAGCTGCACAATCAGTATCTCTTCCCATATTTACACTAGAAATAATAGCATCTCTAACATTACCATTAACCATCCTAAATATGCAAATTGCTTTAGTGACAATTTCATTGTAAGCGTAAAATAATACCCACCTTGACGAGAAAACATCATTTTGTGGGCACAAATTGCACAATCGGAATAAGAAAAACAGCTTAATTTCAAGCTTTTTCAAACTTTAACTGACAAACTGA
>Ga0134099_1004025_pt1 | contig 10281 bp, 8 predicted proteins | sample 10_taG_2_FD_105482 | JGI IMG/M metagenome (GOLD analysis project Ga0134099, IMG submission 105482) | Switchgrass degrading microbial communities from high solid loading bioreactors in New Hampshire, USA - 10_41_5_180_A2 metaG | ecosystem: Engineered > Bioreactor > Semi-continuous > Anaerobic >...
AAATGGTTGGTGTGGTAACTCCATTTTACTTGAGATTTCAACTCCATGCTCTCTTTATTTACAAAAAATGCTGGAGCACCGAAACTATTACGCTTCGGCACCCCAACATTTATTGTAGAACCATTTTTTATCGCTTGCGGAAACATATCAACTGCCGTGAAATTGATAGGGTAAGTACTAGCTTGCCAAATCTCCCACTGCCTTGATTTTAACCCGGTTCGTGTTTCCCGGATAATAAGCCAGGGGCACATCCTCAACTTCAATTATTTCCACTGTTTCACGAATTGCGCCTGCCTGCACCGCCATCTCTATGGCCTCAGCCTTAGCCTGTGCCAGTGCTTCGTCCCGAGGTACCCTGTCGTAATCGATAAGCTTTTCGTAGGTGCCGCTGACCTTTGATATGGCTGAACCTATGGCATTGGCCGTACCAAAATAATCGGGCTTGGTAACAGACCTGGCGCCCGCCAGTTTTTCCGGCAGGATTATGGAACCGCCGCCCACTAAGATAACGTCAACATCGGAGTTGGATACCTTCATAGTGTCCAGCGCATTCTCAACCTGTTCACGGATGACAGCCATAGCTTTGAGCGCAAAAGCCTCATCAATCCCGGCCACCTTAGACCTGTCGCCAAGTTCATACATGCCAAGCCGGACGGCAATGTCAGTGGCGGTAATGGTATCGCCTCCGAATATCAGCGCTTTCTCGGTAATGCGGTAGCCGACGCTGTCCGGGCCTACTGTTATTGTGCCATTGCTGCGCTGCCTTACTATGGAACCGCCGCCAAGGCCGATAGTGAGTACGTCAGGCATACGGAAATTTGTGCGGATGCCTCCGATGGTGGCTGCCATGCTGGATTCCCGCGGGAAGCCGTTCTGGATGACGCCGATATCGGTGGTTGTGCCTCCTACGTCAATAACAATAGCGTTTTCATGCTTTGACAGGTAGCTCGCACCTCGTATTGAGTTGGTTGGCCCGCAGGCTATCGTCAAAATCGGGTAACGGCGTGCGTGGGCCATTGTCATCAGAGTACCGTCGTTCTGGGACAGGTAGATGTCTGCGTTGATTACCCCAAGGTCGGCAAGGGAACGGGCAAAGCCTTCGGTAAATCTCCTGGCGACCTTACACAGGGCGGAGTTGAGAATAGTGGCGTTCTCCCTCTCAATGAGGCCCATCGAACCAATCTCGCTGGAGATGGAGACGTGGACATCACGGCCTAATATTTCGCGGCACAGCTCCGCGATCCTGAGCTCATGGTCATTTCTCACTGTTGAGAACACGCAGGATATGGCTACCGACTCCACCTTACCCTTAATGCTTTCAAAAAAACTGCATGCCGCAGCTTCGTCCAGAGGAGCCAGCTCTTTGCCGTTGTGCTCAAAACCGCCGCTGATAATTGCCTGGGCCACAACAACATTTTTTATGTCATCCGGCCAATCGGTCATGGGAGGGATGCCCATTGCAGCAGGCGCTCCGATACGCAGCAAAGCTATAGGCGCCAGATTCTTTCGCTCGACTATGGCGTTTGTGCATTGGGTTGTTCCCAACATGGCCTGGCCCACCTTCGCAGGGTCTATCCCGGACTGCTCCAGTACATGCCTGACTGCACCGATGATACCTTCATAAACGTCGTCGGAGGTGGGATTCTTTACTTCAGCTACTATCCTGAGGTTTTCGTCTATCAAGACAGCGTCGGTGTTTGTTCCTCCTACGTCAATACCAAGCTTATACATTATAAACGGCCTCCTTTCACCCGATCTTCAACAGGTATATAGTCGGTATTGCAGCCAAAGTAGCGAGGTCCGACCAGCTCAAGCCCTTTCGGGGTGCGCCACATTTCAAAGCATTTGAGGCCCACGACAAAAACGCGCTTGCCGTATTTCAGCCCATCGGTGGTTACGGGGACGAAGGTCTCGGTGTCAACAAGGCAGATGAGGTCAGGCACCGTCGCAACTATCTCTCCATCCACACGGGCCAAAAGATTCTCGTTCTGGAATTCGACATGGGCATTATGTCCCTTGTATTCGCCTATGCCTTCAAGCACGACCTTGCCGAAATTAAAAGCTCCCCTCGTCTCGCGTAGTACGTCGACGATCTTGCCCTTGAAGAGCTTAAATCCCTCGGTGGTCTTAAAGAACACATCCTCCGGCGTTCCCTCCGTACTGTTTTTTAAATTGCGTATTGCCCGTCCCAGCATCTCGCTGCGAGTGATGATGTTCTTAACGGCATATTCCTTCAGCGTTTTCCCGTCTATCACATACAGGCATACCGAAACGCTGCCGCCACAGCTCATTGTTACCGCGCGGGCCAGCTCTTCGGTCCATTTATTTGTTATGGTCTGGAAGATGACGCAGTTGCCTTTTTCATCGGTCAGTGCCATTGGCGTTGCACTTATGCCTCCAATTGTGAAAGTCACCATCTGGAGTTCCGGGAAAGCGCGCCCCATGCCGTCTGCATCCACAAGAGGCAGTCCCATCCGGGCTGCCGCTGCTATAGGCAGCATACTGTTGACCCCTCCTGCCTCGATAGGCATAAAGGCATATATTTTCCTGCCATAGAACTGCGACACCATGTTATACAGGGTTTTGTACTCATTGCCGCCGATTGCTTTCTCACTGAGCACTGTCGGTGCGCCCATCATGGCAATAGGCACTATCAGCGCGTCGTCAGGCACTTCCTCGGGATCGAGGAGAGTTACGGGACCACATTCACGTACCGCACCGATAGCCACAAGCTTGCCCACATAGGGATCTCCCCCTCCACCGGCGCCAAGCAGTGCAGCACCGAGAGCGATATCTTCAATTTCCCTTAATCCTATTTGACGCAATTATATCAGCTCCTTTTATCTATTGTTTCATAAGATTTTTTAGTTTCGAAGCCGCTGCCAAGGACAGCATAGGCTGCGAGCGATACTATAATGCCGTTGATTGGTCCCACAAAAAACGGTATGTTCAGGAAGGGCAGCTTTTCCGCAAGTCCGGGCAGATAAGCCGCGAATGTACCTCCGGTTATGCATGCTGCGAGGACACCGAGGAAGAAGGATATCATACCTGGCGAATGGAAACCTTTTTTAATTTTGAAGTTTTCCTTTTTACCCTTGCCGACAATCCAGTAGTCTGCAATCATTGTGCCTGCCAAAGGCGGAATAAGGGCGCACAGCAAGCTTAGGAAGTTCTGGAAAAGGGTATAGAAGCCCGTAGCCGCAAGGGCGCCAATCAAAGCGACAATAATGCCGATGGTGCCGGATATGCCGGTGGCTATCTTGCTTTTGGACTCATCAATGCCAAGCAGCACAGAGAGCGAAATCCCGCCGGTATATGCGTTTGTGACGTTTGTAGTCCAGGTTCCGCTTATCAGGGCGAGGATGCCCAATATACCGAGTATTACAGAGCCAAAGGAAACAAATACCTTGCTGATATCGTATTCTCCTGTGACTACCGTAAGTATCGCTCCTATCATCATGATCATAAAACCTGCGGGAATCACCCCCAGAATTGAGCTTTTTACCACATCGCCCCTACTTTTTGCAAAGCGGCAGTAGTCACCTGAGATGACTCCGCCCAGGGCGAAAGTGGCGATGGTGTAGTTGATGCCAAATACGAGCCCCATATTGGCTGCCGGCTCATAACCGGACAGAACGCTCATGCCTCTGTTATTGGTGATTGCCAGCACAAGCCCGTAAATACACACGATCACCAGCAGAGGCACAGCTACGATGTTCAAAATTTTCAGGCCTTTAAACCCAAAGCATGCGGTCAACAGCATGATAATGCCCCAGAACAGGATGCTGATCCAGGCGGGGATAGTGATGCCGAAGATATCAGCAAACATCGCGCTGAATGACAGACCACATACGGCCGATTGTACGCCAAACCACCCAATGCAGGCGATTGACAACAGCGTACTGATTACGTACTTTGCGCCTTTTTCACCCAGGGATGAACTGGCCATGACGGCTGTAGGCAACCCCAGGTCACAGCCTTGCATGCCGATCAGGCTCATATATGCCGCGATGATGGAGTAGCCGATAATGACTGACAAAGCGCATTGCCACAGGGTTAAGGATGAGCCAAGCACACCGCCGACCATAAGGCAGGATACGCATATCATTGCGCCGGCCCAGACCATTGTAATTGACCACCAGCTCTCTCTTTTCTCCGAGCTTACTTCAAAACCCGTATTTTTCTCTTCCATGATCCTAACCCCCTTCAAGATGAAAATTAGTATGGAATGAAATATTAGTATAAATATATAAGACGCGCCATATTCTGTAATTATCTCCGCGGCAGAAAAAAGAAACCGGATATTTGTCCAAAAGGACAAATATCCGGAGGGAAAATCAGTTTATCTTTTTTATAACGTTTGTAAATTGAACCTTTTGGTCCTCTCAAATCACTTGTTCATTCGGACATAAGAAGCCTTTCTACCGCCAACGCCTCATACAGCCTCATGGAATGGGGCATTGACCCGACATAGTATCCGAAACGGTTTGACATGCATTTCAACCTGTATTTGACGGTGTTTTTATGGAGGAACAGCTTCTCGGCCGTTTTTGATATACTTAACTCGGCATCGAGCAGGTACACTGCCAGGGTGCGCTTCAGTTCACCGGCCTCTCTTTCTTTATCCAGCGGGGACAGGGCAGACAGGACTTCCGCTACCGAAGCCTCACCCTGTGCTATCCGATGTCGGCAGGCTTTGGCAAAGAATATCTCTTCTCCGCTAAAACAGGTACGTCCCGGGAATATTTTTCCGGCATCCGCAATGTAGTCACGGTTTGACAGGTAAGCCTCTCGCACCGCCGCAGTGTCCTTCAGATTACGGAACATGGTAAGGGTAATATCGCCGGGAAGTTGAAGGAGAAGAGCTTCCTTAAGGGCATCCGAATCCTGAAGAGAGCGGGGGCCGTCCATAAAAATCACGAGACAGTTCTCGTAAATATCCGCAAAGGAAGTTTCGCAATATTGCTTTGCCAGATGGCGGGCCGTATCCAATGAATCAGGAGAAAAGCCGGTGCTCCCTGAGCCGGATGTGGCTATCCACATGACGTGTATTAAAGCCACATTGATGCGGAACAAGTCAGCCAATCGTCGCATTTTCATAGGCTCGTCTCTCATGATCGCCTTGACCAGTTCTGAAATTACAGCCTTGTCATGCTGCTGGCTCCACAGCCTGACCGCCAGCTGAACAATCTCCACCGCTTGCTGGAATACCCCGCTTGTAAGGGTCTCACCCTCACGGACGATGAACAGCTCCATGTCCTGGCCGCTCTCTGAATGAATCTGGGCTCTGTAAAGCAAGCCTCCGGGCAGGTATGGGAAAGCCACCGGATTTCCAAAAGCTGTCGGCAGGGGAACCTTCTTCAGGTGGGAGTGCAGTCCGCTTAGCGTACGCGGCCACGCGGCTTCGTTAAGAACATTTCCGGCAGAATCTGTAAGTATAACCGTTGCGTGTATACGGTCAGAAAGCATCTTAACCACCGTGTCAACTGTCTGCTGGTGCTGCGGCAGACGGGAAGCACGCTCCAGAAGCTCAACCACCATTGAGGTACCTGAAGACTGGTCCCTGATAATAGCTTCCATGACTTCTGTAATCACTTCACTGTAACGAAGGTCTATCCGGTTCCTTGGCATACAGATAAGGGTCAGATCCAATTGGTCGGCCAGTGCTATCAGCCGCGGATCAATATCTTTCATAAATACGCCCACATAAAAAAGGATGAGACCGACTTCTCCGCCTTCCGCCAGGCGCTGTATGTTGCGACACTGGAGTTCCACGTCGTCCTTGATGTTGATGAAAGAGGTTATGACTATTTCGCTGCCGTTAAATTCGTCGTTGTGAAACAGTGAATCGTTAAGCAACTCAGGGTCTGTGCTCTCCAATACGGAAATGGATGATACAATCTTTCCCAGACCGCCTTTACCGGCGACAACCTCGGCGTTGCGCAAAGACGGTAACTTCAGCAGGTCTGCAACAGTTACACTCATTGCGGCACCTCCTTGCTTTTTTTTCATTATAACAACCGAAGCAATCGCTTGCAATCGCAACATACCGTTGGGTGCAATGTTTTGTGCCAATATCCGATTAAAATTACCTGTTCGTGAAAACACAGCCGCAGCCTTTTGAAGCGGCAGCGGACGGGGTTGTGTAGACGGAAAAGACGGCGGTTGTTTGTCCAAGGGAACATATCCACCGGAACCGGTCGCGGCGAAAAATGTCAAAACATATGCAGAAACTTGACATTATTTTCCATAAGATATATGATATTGTTGCCTGTGTCCGCATTAAAGCGCGGTTTTCCACCGCAGGCTCCGTGCAAAACCGTGCGTTCAAAAACACAGGTCACAAAGGAGGGATGGGCGGAGATGCTCCCGATATATCTGGTGATGCTTGACGGCGAGGAAGAAAAAAATAAATTTGAATCGCTTTATTTTACATACAGAAAGCTTATGTTCCATATCGCAAAGGGTATATTGAACGACGAGGGACTCGCGGAGGACGCCGTGCACCAGGCGTTTTTGAAAATTCTTAAAAATTTCGATAAGGTAGGCGAAATTTCCTGTCACAAAACAAGGAGCTACGTTGTTATTATTGTTAGGAACGTTGCCATCAATATGTATAACAGCCGGAAAAGGCATTCCACCGTTCCGATTGAGAAAGCTGCGTTTTGCATCGCCGAAGAAAAATTGGAGCGGACTTATGATTTGGATAGCCTCACAGATGCCGTGCTGAAGCTGCCCGTCATATATAAAGACGCCCTGAAGCTGAAATACGTCCAGGGGTTTTCGAACTCGGAAATAGCGGGCATGCTTGACATTTCAGAGGCAGCGGTCAGAAAACGGCTCGAGCGCGCAAGAAGCATGCTTGAGGAGATTTTGGGAAGGGAGGATTTCGCCAACGACTATTAATTTTACCGACGACATGCTCAGGGAAGCCGTCATCAAGGCGGACATGTGCGAACTGGAAGCCCTGCCGGCGGAGCATGAGATAGAACATGAATTCTCAAAAAGGTTTGAGCGGAGGATGAGAAAGCTTATACGCCGAAGCAAAACGGGAAGCAGGGAGGCTGACAGAGTTGTATTTCTGCGCAGGCGTGCGGTGGCCCTGGCCGCCGCCATCGTCATCCTGCTTGCAACCGCTATGAGCGTATCGGCCGTGCGCGTCGCGGTGTTTGAATTCATAACCGAGGTGTACAAGAAATTCACCCATATGTTCTTTGAGGAAAACCAGTCATCAAACGATGCGGCCGGTGAATTTATCGTACGCAGGCCGTCCTTTATACCGGAAGGCTTCGAGCTTGTCGATGAAAAAACGGCCGGCCCCGTCCTTCTGGTATACGAAAAGGGAGCCAATTATATATCCTACAGCCAGCAGCGCCTTGAGGACGTTTCAGCGGATATAAACACCGAGGGAGCCGAGCTTGAGGGGCTTGAGTTTGAAGGCTGCCCTGCAAAATATTATTCCAATCAGGGCCTTCAAAACCTACTCTGGTACGACGACGAATACCTGTATATGGTATCCTCCACGCTGGACAGGGAGGCCGTGTTCAGAGTTGCCGAAAGCGTTGGAACGGCAGGCGCAGGCACAAGCCCGTAGGTTTCACAAAACTTTTTGGAAAATATCATTTTTCCTGTCACAAAAGCCTCCTTTGATTTGTCTTATTTTATGAAGACAAAAACAAAGGAGGTTTTACTATGCTTAAGAAAAAACTTTTATCTGTTGCATTGACAGCATTGCTTGTTATTTCAGCATTAGCGCCGACAGCGTCGGCCGCAGAAGATACAAACGCAGCGCCGGAGTCAATGGTGTCCATTCAGTATGTTTACATCAACCAGGCAAGCACCTCGCTCACTATTTCATCAAGCGGAAGGGCTACTGTGTATGGGTATGTGCAAAAAACACCGGCCGGAAAAAGCATTTATCTCACATCTACTTTGCAGCGTTATTCTAACGGATCATGGTCAAACGTGAAAAGCTGGTCTAAATCATCAACATCTTCATCGGCATCCATACTGGAAACATATAAGGTAAGCAGGGGGACTTACAGGGTTAAGACATATTACTATGTATCCGGCGACGGCGAATACGAGTCAGGCACAGTCTATAGCAAGACTGTAACCTATTAAAAAATATGCTTTTTTACCGTGAGCTTAATTAAGAAAAAGGAGATGGTCCCATTGGTTCATAAAAAATAGTTCGTAACATAAAAAATACTGCAAATGAAAGGAGTTTTATAAAAATGAAAAAAATATTTGCTTGGTTTCTAACGCTTGCCCTTTTTGCATCGCTACTGTGTGTGCCGTCCTTTGCGTCGGCAATCGATAACAGTGGAGAAATTCTTCAGGTTAAAGGTACCGAGTTGTTAGAAGAACTGTTGTCTAGGCAGTTCGAATCGTATAAGACCGGACAGATCATTGACACAAGCGATATTTTTCTGGACAGCCAAAGCACACAACTGTATAACCAATATCTGAAATGGTATACCGGTTTAACCGACGCCACAAAGGAATACTGGACAAACTATGACTTCGATATGAGACTTGCAGGAGCCGATAACGATGAACTGACATTTACTGCGGATTTGAGGTATACCCGTACCTGCAGTAAGTATGCCAGCGAGCAGTACAACTTTCCATATACGATTCGTATAACTGCCCAAAATGGCAAGTATTACATCTCAGAGATTGATACCGAGGAAGCTAATTTCCACGATTTTAAAGGTCTATTGGCTAATGCTGACTTTGTCTTGAAGCGTACATCAGCCGAAAGCGTGGTGGACTCTCTTATTTCTGATTATGTTGCATTCAAAGAGAAATGTAACAATATGGTTGTTGACCCGGCTGATGTAGTAGACATGGAGGAAACTTCCAATGCATATTTAGCTCAGGACAATTCGGACATAAGTTTAAAAGCAACCTTCTACTCCTATGATGGGGAACGCGGCCGCAGATATGCCGATACCTATATTGACGCAGATATGAACGGTTCTTCGGTTACTTATGAAGTGAAATACAATACCATGTCGGCAGACTGGCCTATATACAAGGATGTCAAAGAATTGGTAGAGGCGGCCAATGTAATCCTATTAGGAAAAGTAACAGATATATCTTTTCAAGTATTGGATGATCGAACAGCCCAGCCTCCTTCAGAGGAGACAGAGGAGTGGAATCGCAGCCTTAATACCATATATGACGTTGATGTTATAACATTGTATAAAGGCGATTCCCTTGAAAACGTCAAAATAAGGATGTTGGGCAGACAGAAAAATGTGCGTGTGGAAGAACAACTTGCGGCACTTGGAGAAGACGCCGAAAAAAGGATTCCTATAATGGAAGGTATGCCTGAAATCAAAATTGGCGAAACATATTTGTTTGTGTTGTATCAATACAAGGATACTATGCCGACATTGGTAAACGTGGAACAAGGTGTTTACGAGCTCCATGACCCTCTCGCAAAAGACAAATATTCCTTTATTTCACCTAAAGACATTATATCGTATTTTGGTGAGGACAAATGGAAGATGTTTCAAGAAAAAGGCGTAGTATCTGAATAAAGACCCAATCGAACACCTCGAAAATGCGTTTTTTGGGCGGCGAAGCTGCCGGAAAGCTCTGTATTTTTATGTATGCGGCTGTTGGCGAAAATACATCCACAGCCTTTTAAGGCGGCTTCCGGCAGACGGGGTTGTGCAGAGGAAAAAGACGGCGGTTGTTTGTTCGAGGGAGCATGTACACCGGAACCAATCACGGCAAAAAATGTCAAAACGTATACAGCAGCTTTACATTATTTTCCATAAAGTATATGATATTGTTGTCTGCGTCCGCATTAAAGCTCGGCTTTTCCACCGCAGGCTCCATGCAAAGCTGCGGTTTGGAAAACACAGGTCACAAAGAAGGGATGGGCGGAGTGCTCCCGATATACCTGGCGATGCTTGACGGCGCGGCAGGATGGATTATGGATTATATCGATTCATCTTGCCGCTCAAGAAATGAGAATTATATAAATTTAAGGAGATGAGAGATAATTCAATGAGAAAAAAATTGTTATGTATTACATTTTTAATTTTTTGTATCATTGGAATAATTGGTTGCTCAAAAGAAGGATCTGTAACTAAAACATCGCCTAATATTAGAGAGCGGGTAATCGGCACTCTCCGGGACGATGTACATCGAATACTTGGGGAACCGTCAGGAAAATTGTCCGGCTTTTCGGGAGAAATCTATACATTTGACAATGGCACGCAATTGATTTTCTATTATGATAATCAAATGAAGGTAGAAAAG